>Ga0207003_1133_pt1 | contig 15268 bp, 8 predicted proteins | sample Alteio_BWMinCont_89_FD_153474 | JGI IMG/M metagenome (GOLD analysis project Ga0207003, IMG submission 153474) | Enriched cells from forest soil in Barre Woods Harvard Forest LTER site, Petersham, Massachusetts, United States -... | ecosystem: Environmental > Terrestrial > Soil > Temperate forest >...
AAACGGATTGTTCACCGTGTTGTGCAATTGGTTGTAGAGGTCAATCGTGTTGTACGGGGTCGTGCCGCAACCGCAAATGCCTCCATTCCCGCCCCACGGCAAGTGCGTGCTGCGGTTGGCGGAATAATCAGCGGAGACTACCAACTGTCCCGGCAACAACCGCTGCACGCCGAGGCTCCATTGGTAAATGTCAGCGTTTTCCGCCGCCGTCGTGCCCAGGTCATTTTGATTGGAGTAGCCCCAATCCGCCAGCGGGCCGTATTTTGTGCCTTGGGGCGCTGGCAGTCCGTTGGGAAACGGGTTTGCGAAGGTTGCAAATTGAGTTTGATAGTTATCCTGGGTGAAGTAGACCACGCCGTCTTTGCGAAAGGCCGTACCCGGAAATTGGAAATTGGTAGCCACGTTTGCCCCGTAGTAGATTCCCGCTCCGCCGCGGACTACGGTATTGGGCGCGAGTTGGTAAGCGAAGCCCAAACGCGGAGCCCAGTTGTTGCGATCCACTGGAACGCTGCGATGGCTGGAATTCGCGAATTGTGTGATTCCCTTCAGCGGCCCGGAAATCAGCGGTAGCCCAGGCACGGTCACGCCGCTGCTACCCGTGAAATCACTGAACTGCAGGCGGTTCTGAGCTTCGTTGTAGGGCGTACTCCATTCGTAGCGCAGCCCGATGTTCAGGGTCAGCTTAGGGGTGACCTTCCAATCATCCTGCGCATAGAATCCAGTTTCTTTCGAGCGGTTCTTGACCTGCGGATAGATGGCAATGCTCCCAGTGTCCCCCATCCCCGTCAGAATGTCGGCAAACGGATTACCCTGGTCGGGATCGAACGCGCCGACGACATTTTCGGTGACAGTCTGGGCGAAGTGAAAAGATCCAGTGGGATAGGGCGGTTGCTGGAAGTTGTTGTAGAAAAGTCGCTGTTCCCCGCCGAATTTGAAGTTGTGTTTGCCCCGCACCCAAGACAAGGCGGACGAGTACGAATACAGAGTGTGGGAAAACTTCGTGTCCACACAGCATTGATCGAACAGGGAGGTCCACGGTGAATCAGTGAGGATCGCGGGCATCCGAGAGATTCCGGAGTTCGCGTTGTCGAGGAGCGCAGGAAATCCCACTGAGGTTGCTGCAGGATAGCTACTGAAGCCCGGGGCGTAAACTTAGTCGATGGCAAAGCGACTGCTCAGCAGCAGGGTTGGCCGAATGTTCCAGTCGTGTTGCACGCTGCCGTTCTGCACGCTGGTTAGTTGGTTGAGTCCATCGTTAAACTCTCCGTCGCCCAGGATAGTCGGGACTGAATTGAAAGAATGGAGGTGACTGAATCTTCCAGCCAGATGCTGGTCGCTCGTGAGTTGCTCATCGATCTTGGCGTCAAACTGCAGGGTCTTCGTACTTGAGATCGTGTTGGCGCGAAAGTTGTTGGTGCCGTCGGGATTCCCGGGCTGATTGGGGAGCGGATAGAGCGCGAGGATTTTTTGCCCGATTGGATCCTGCCACTGCTTTCCAATAATGTTGCCAGAGAAAGCAGTGCGTACCCCGTTGGCGTCAACCTGGTGAGGATTGAAGATCAGGTTCGGAACCACATTTCTCGAGTTTGGGTCGGTGATCAGCGCTTGCGAAAAGTCGCCGGTGCGCTCCGCGGCAGTGGGAACTGTGGCGACAATAGGCACCGGATCGTCTTGGAGCACGCGCTCCATATCCACGAAAAAGAATGTCCGGTTCTTGCGGATCGGGCCACCCAGGGAAAACCCGTACTGGTTGCGCGAGTGATCTGGCCGAGGCAGGCCTGCCTGGTTGCTGAAGAAATCGTTGGCGTCCAATACGGAGCGCTGGCCAAACCACCAGGCGGTGCCGTGGAAAGCGTTGGTGCCGCTCTTCAGCGCCATGTTGACGACCGTGCCGCCGTTGCTGCCAAACTCCGCCGAGAAACTGTTGCTCTGGACTTTGAATTCCTGCACCGCTTCGACTGACGGTTCGTAATAAATATTGGAGTTCCCACCCTCACCCTGCTCCGGAGCACTGATGAGCGCGCCATCCAGTCGCACTTCGGCAGTGGCGTTGCGCTGGCCGTTGGAGACGAAGTTGGTCCCGGTGGGATAGTTGTCCGCAGTTCCCGAACCCGCCGTTTCGCTCACGCCGGCGTTCAGAAACACCAAGCCGAAGAAGTTGCGATTGAGCAGGGGGATTTCCTTCACGTACCGGCTGGTGATGTCCGTGCCCAAAGCGGAGGTGTCAGTGTCCAGCAGCGGCGCTGCTTCCGTTACCTGGACCACGGTAGACGTACCGGCAGGGTGCAAAGCGAAATTCAGGCTCGTCTCCTGGCCGACTGCCAGGACGACGTCTTTCTGCTCCACCGCTTGAAAGCCTGCGGCTGTCACCTTGACGAGATAAGTGGAGGGTCGCAACCCACGCAGAATGTATCCCCCCGAATGATCGGTTGTTACGCTCTGCGACAGATTGGTGCCCGCCTCGGTAATAGTGACCTTGGCATTGGGTAGAACGGCTCCGGTCGCATCGGACACGACTCCGCGAAGCTGGGCTTGATAGCTCGCCTGTGCGAGCACCGTCGACGGGAGGAGGAGAAGAATGCAGACAGCGGAAACCAAATGAAGGCGAATCGGCAACGAACTAATGTCCGGGACTCGCATGGAAGGCCTCCCGTAAAGGTCAAAACCCGCAAGTTTCGTATACTTGCGTTTAATAACTTTTACTTTCGTTATTCTTGTCTGTCAAGCGTAAAATACCACCTGACCACTGGTACTTTTGCGTGAGCCTGTGCTGAACGAAGAGCGCCGCAGACTGATCTGCGAGATCCTGAATCGCGACGGACGTGTGTTGGTCGGCGACCTGGCCAAACATTTCCGTACTTCCCAGGTCACCATCCGAAAAGATCTGGACATTCTTCAGGCCCACGGCCGCATCCATCGGACCCACGGCGGGGCTTTGCCGGCACGGGAAGGTGCGTTGGAAGATCCCACCCTGCGGGAAAAGGAAAAGCTGCACCGCAAGGAAAAATTACAAATTGCCGCCGCCGCCGCGCGCATGGTGAGAGAAGGTCAGGTGGTCATTCTCGATTCCGGAACCACAACCACTGCCATCGCACGGGCGCTGCGCAAGTTCGAAAATCTCACCATCATCACCAACGCGGTAAATATCGCCGCGGAACTTTCTGGTTCTTCCCTGGAGGTGATTTTGACCGGTGGCACTCTGAGAAAGAATTCGTTCTCGCTGGTGGGACCCATTGCCGAAGAGACGCTGCGGCGCTTGAACGCGGATATTCTTTTCCTGGGAGTCGATGGCTTCGATGTGCACTACGGACTGAGCACACCGAACTTGCTGGAAGCCAAAGTTAACCGCGCTATGATGGACGTTGCCAGGGTCGTGGTCGCCGCGTGTGACTCCAGCAAATTTGGACGGCGCAGCTTGTCTCTGATCGCACCGCTTTCAGCCGCGCATCACGTGATCACCGATCGAGGGATTCCCAAGTCCGACTTGTCCGTACTAAGGAAGACAGGGATCGCAGTGACGCTGGTTTAATTTGGTTTCCCATCAATTGCAGTTGTAGAAACGCAGCTTGCTATTTTCGGCGGCGACAAAGAACGTAGCAAGCTACGTTTTTACAAAAAGACTTCTACCGGCTCTTACTTGTCTGCAAGCCCCGGAACTGTCCGAAGATGCGTTCGGCGTTCTTGTGATAGATCTTTTCCAGGACAACGTCCGGAAGTTCCATACCATAAATCTTCCAGCGCCCCTGCCCTGGGTATCCCCAGTAGTCAAAGTATTCGTCCGCGGTTTCCAGCCAGCGAAAATGGTTGCGATACATGGCTTCGTCCATGCCGTTATCGGTCCCAAACATAATGCGATCCTGATATTTAAGAAAAAACTCGCGGGTGCGGTGAGGCTGACGGCCGAGTTCGGCTTCGCGCGCTCCAAATTCGACCATCACGTTCGGAAGCGTATCCAGCAGGTGAGAAACGTAGTCGAGGTTTTCCGGCCAGTTTGCCAAGTGCAGCGCGACAAACGTGGTGTGCGGATGCTTGGCAAACACGCGATCACGCGCCGCCAGGATCGATTCCTTACTAGGAAACTGCGGACCATAAAAACTCCAGTCCGGATGTTCGATCAGTTCCTCATAGCGCTCGTTCGTGTTGTCGACAGGATGAAAGAAGGCTTCCGGATCGCTGACGTGGATCGAAACAGGGATGCCGAGCCGTCCACATTCTTCCCAAATGGGATCGAGGCGCGGGTCATCCACCGCAACCAACTTCCCAGACTTGTCGCGTACGGTTAACCCAAGATCCTTTAACTGTTTCAGCCCGCGGGCGCCTCGCGCCACCGCATCGTCGAGCTGCGCCACCATTTCCTGGCTGAAGTTTGGATCGTCGATCTTGCTCCAGTCGATCTGTGCGAAGACCATGAAGCGTCCGGGGTACGCCTTGACCATCTCGTCGATCACCGTCTGCAGCTTGTCTCCCCACATGCCAGTCAGAATGACCACCGTTTTTACGTTGGTGTTGTTCATGATCTCAAGCACGCGCTCCGGCGGCATGTGGTTCTCGATTCGGTTGGCGTCGTTGACGTGATTGTGAACGTCGATCACGTAGTACTTGGCGCGGTCCACGTTGTGCACCGGGGCATGCAACATGGTGACCGGCTGAAAGTCTTTCAACAAGAGGGTCTTCTTCTGCTCGGCATCGGCAGCGGGCTTGTAGCCAATCTCTCCCCCTGGGGACTGGTCTTGCTTTGGGGGTGCGTCCTGGGCCGCGGACCAAGCCAACATGCACAGCAATAAGGACGAGGTCGCAATTGCGTTGATCGCCATTGAGTTCAGCCTCCATTACGCGGAGTTCGTGGTTGACAACATCGAGTAAACGAAAGTAAAAGTAATAGATCGCAATATATCGCAATCTATGCGTTTATCCAAATATGATCAGTGGTACCCTTCGAAGATGAAGTGCGCGCGGGCCATCGCTCTAGTCTGCTGCGTTCTGCTGAGCCTTGCGTCGCCGGGGTGGAACTCAGGACAAAGCAGTTCGGGCCCACGGAGTGCCGCTGCAGGCGCTGGCAATACCACCACTGATCTCCAGATCCAAAGCTCAGTCTTGCGCATCGAATTTGACCGCAATCTGCACAGTCGGGTCATCGCGCTGTTTAGTCCAAACCCAAAACCTTTGACTCCGCTCTCCGCATCCGAAACGGTTGCCGGCATTCGCCGTACCTGGAGCGACTTCACGATGGCTTCGGCTCACCGGGAGACTGTCTCCGACGCTTTCGGCGCGGGAGAACGGCTGTCGTTAACTGGCAAGTCCGGGGACTTGCGCAAGAATATCTCCATCACGATCTATGCCGACTTCCCTTCTATCGCAATCTTTGATGTCGAGTACTCGAATGAAAGCGCGAGTCGCCTCACGATTCGCGGTTGGACTAACAATCAATATTCGCTGACTTCACCCCCGGAAGCGCGAGGACCCGCATTTTGGTCCTACCAGAGCGGCTCCTACGAGAAGCGGCCGGATTGGGTGCTTCCATTACGGCCCGGATTCCGACAAGACAATTATCTCGGCATGAACGCCAGCGATTACGGCGGGGGCACACCCGTTGTCGATGTATGGCGCAAAGATGCCGGTCTTGCGGTTGGTCACGTCGATCCCGGCCCGCGGCTCATATCCCTTCGAGTTTCTATGCCGGACGCGCGTCATGTTCGCCTGGCCGTGCGCTCGACTCGGGAGAGGACGCTGGAACCCGGAGAGAGCTTTCACACTCTCCGCACCTTCGTGTCGGTGCATCAGGGAGATTACTTCCGCACGCTGACGGAATATCGCCGACTCATGATGCGTGAGGGATTTCACATGGCATCGGCGCCCGACAGCGCGTACGGCCCCATTTGGTGCGCCTGGGGCTACGGACGCTCGATGAAGCTCAAGCAGGTGTACGATACCCTGCCTACCGTCAAGAAAATGGGATTTGCCTGGGTTACCTTGGACGACGGCTGGCAAAATAACTACGGCGACTGGCAGGTCGATCCGAAGAAGTTTCCGCACGGTGATGCGGACATGAAGGCCCTGGTCGATCGCGTACACGCGGAGGGTTTCAAAGCGCAACTGTGGTGGTCGCCGCTAAGCGCCGTCCCGGATTCGCAGCTGCTTAAAGAGCATTCCGACTTCCTTCTGCTCAATCGTGATGGATCGAAGCGGAAGATTTCCTGGTGGAACTCGTTTTATCTTTGTCCAGCCGACCGCGGAGTGGTCGAATACCACAAAGCGTTGGTTCGCAAAATACTCGTCGAGTGGGGATTCGACGGCCTCAAGCTGGATGGCCAACACATGAACGCCGTTCCGCCCTGCTACAATCCCGCGCACCACCACAAACGCCCCGAGGACTCGGTGGAAGCGCTGCCTGATTTCTTTCGTGAGTTGTACGAAACCGCCCGCAGTGTGAAACCGGACGCTCTGGTGGAGTTTTGTCCTTGCGGCACGGCGTACTCGTTTTTCACCATGCCGCACTTCAACATGTCGGTGGCATCCGATCCTGAGAGTTCGTTTCAGGTCCGCTCCAAGGGGAAAACCTTGAAAGCGCTCATGGGCGACAACATTCCCTATTTCGGCGACCACGTGGAACTCAGCGACGGGGCAACCGATTTCGCTTCCACCGTCGGCGTGGGCGGAGTGGTGGGCACACAGTTTGTGCTACCGGAACTGGTGAAGAAACACAGCAAGTTTGACCTGACACCCGAGCACCGGAAGATATTTGACAAGTGGATCGGCATCTACAAGGACAAAATGCTTTCGCGCGGAGAGTATCTCGGCGACCTTTACGACATCGGCTTCGACCTCCCTGAGACTCACGCGATCCGCAAGGGCGGGCAGATGTATTATGCGTTCTTCGCTCGCCGTTGGAGTGGGCCGATTGAGCTGCGCGGTTTGCAGGATCGCACTTATCACATTGTGGATTACGAACACAACAGAGATCTCGGAAGCGTACACGGGCCACGGGCCAAAATTTCCACCCAGTTCGACAAACACCTACTCCTCGAGGCTCAGCCCGAATAGTGCAGCGTACTGTGGAACTGCAACCCGAGAACGCAAGCCAGCGATTGCAGGACATCATCCATCGCAATCGACGCTCCGAGGGAGTCGGAGTTTACGCTGTCTGCTCCGCTCACCCCAGCGTCATTGCGGCAGCCGTCCAGCAGGCGATCGAGGATGAATCGTTTCTACACGTCGAGTCCACCTCAAGCCAGGTTAATCAAGAGGGTGGGTACACTGGGCAAACTCCGTCTCAGTTCGCCGAGTTCGTTCACTCCGCCGCGCGACACGCCGGACTTCCCCGGGAACGAGTGCTGCTCGGAGGTGATCACTTAGGCCCGTACCCTTGGCGAGAGCAGCCTTGGCAAGTGGCCATGGGCAACGCCTGTGAACTGGTTCGCGCCTGCGTGCTCGCCGGATACAACAAGATTCATCTCGACGCAAGTATGGCGTGCTCCGATGACCGCCGCAGCGGTCCTGACGAAAGCACTATCGCGCAACGAGCCGCCATTCTCTGTCGCACCGCTGAAAATACATTTGAGAAATTGCCACCGGGTGCTTCGCCTCCGCTTTACGTAATCGGCACCGAGGTTCCCGCTCCCGGCGGCGAGTCGCTTCCGGGAGATCCGCCCACCATAACCGCGGCCGACCAGATTCCTCACACCTTGGAACTTTTTCGCTCGGCCTTCGAAGAGCAGAAAGTAGCGTCTGCATGGGACAGAGTCATCGGCATGGTGGTGCAGCCGGGAGTGGAATTCGGCGAAAGCGTGATTCTTGATTACGACCGGCGAAAAGCAATGGCGCTCTCCTCCGCCTTGCCGAAACATCCTGCTCTGGTTTTCGAGGCACACTCCACGGATTACCAGCGGCCCGCAGCTCTCGCCCAGCTTGTGCAGGATCATTTCGCCATCTTGAAAGTTGGACCATGGTTGACATTCGCGTTCCGCGAAGCGGTTTTTGCCTTGAGCGCAATCGAGCGAGAACTGCTCGCCCATCGAATGCGAGTTCGTCTTTCGCAAGTCAGAGAAGCTCTCGAAGCCGCTATGCTGCGCAATCCTACTTACTGGCGCTCGTACTACCACGGGAGTGAGGACGAGATTTGCCTGGCCCGCATCTACAGTTACAGCGACAGGTGCCGCTACTACTGGGGCGATGCCGCGGTTCAGCAGGAACTGGCACACCTGCGCGCCAACATTGATTCGTTCCCCCCGCCTCTAACGCTGGTGAGCCAGCACCTGCCGTCGCAATACGAAGCCATCCGCTCGGGACGTCTGCGAGCGAGCGCCGAAGATATGATTCAGGAGCACATCCGGACTGTCTTGCGTGTCTATGCCGCAGCTTGCGGCAGATGACCGGGCCGATGCTATTTCTAGAAACTCAATCGCAGCGAAAGCTGGATGACACGAGGATCATAGGTCGACAGGATTCTGCCAAAGGTGGGACTGTTTATGTTCGTATCTGGATTCAAGAACTCCGCGTGATTGAGAAGGTTGAAGAAATCAGCTCGAGTCTCAACCTGGAGCCGATCCGTGATCGGCGTGGTTTTCGAAAGGGCAAGGTTGATGTTGAACACACCCGGACCTCGAACATAGTTTCGCGGAAGCGTTCCATAGGTACGCAGTGCGGGGTCGCTCACCGCCTCGCTATCAGTGGGGAATCCAGTGTTTGAAAAACTTGTGGGATTGAACCAGTAGTGGCCGCTTTGACCGGCTATGGACTGCACCGTTCGCGGGTCGAAGATCTGAACCGGGCCGACGAGGTTGGCTCGTACCAGACCCGCGTCGCCAGCGGCGGAGGGGCCCGGGCTGGCAAAATTAAAGCTGCTTGGAAGATTAGCCAGCACATCGAGCGGAAATCCAGTTCGCCAGCTTATGATCGGAAACAGGTTCCAGCCCCTCGTCAGGCGTTTTGAAACAGAATGGCTAAGCTTGTCGAAGGGAAGCTCCCAGCCGCCGCTGAACACGATTCGGTGGCGAACATCCATATCCGCGGAACTCCGGAAAAAATCAGGCTGGTAGTAAGGCACAATGCTGTTGCGGTTTTGGAAACCCGACGCGTTGTCGATATTGTGCGAATAAGTGTATCCCAAGGTGAAGTAGGACCGGCCGAAGACCCCGTCTCCGGAAAGTTGTTTCTGCAGGCTGAGGAGCAGACCGTTATAACTCGCCGTGGTCGCATTCCTGAACTCCTCCAGGCTGGCAAAACTGCACAGATAAGAAGTGTTTACGTCGCAAGTCTGGTTCCCGGGGGTCAGGTTCAACACGCGATCATAGGTTCCCAGCACGAAGGGGTTGACATCCATGAGCGCAGTAAGCCCGTGGGAACTGCTGCCGACGTAGCTCCCTTCGAACACTGTGCCCCTCGCCAACTCCCGCTGCAAGGTCAAATGGTACTGGTAGGTATACGGTGTCCGCAGGTGGGGATCGACAACATACACACTGCTGGAGCCGCCGATGGGCAAGTATCCAGTCGCGGCGAAGTCGAGGTTTGAAGGCGGCCGGCGTGAGGGAAACGGATTGATGGCGCCAGCTGCCGCAAATGGCATAGCCAGGTCATTGACGTTTAGGTTTGGGCCGACGGCAGGAAAGGCAAATCCCGCGCTGGCGTAGAACGGCGGCTGTCCATTGAATTGAAGATTGTCTTCGGCCTTCAGGATGTCATAGAAAATGCCGAATGCGCCGCGAAGGCAGGTCTTGCCGTTGCTTTGAGGATCCCAGGCGAAACCAATCCGCGGAGCCCAATTGTTCTCATCCGGATAGTTAACCCCGCGCGGCGCGCCCGGGTCCCCGGGAAACACCATGCCGACCGGCGCGTGAATGAACACACGGGATTGTTCGCCGGGAAGAATGGAAAAAGTTCGGCCCTGCGTATCCGACTTCGGCGTGCTGTATTCGTACCGCAGACCCAGACTCAGAACCAGGTTCTGGCGCACGCGCCATTCGTCCTGCGCAAAACCGTAAGTGAACTTGGTTCGGACATTGGACGGCGCAGCCGACGACTGGGTGTACTGCGCGGCCTGACCCAGAAGGAAATCAGCGAACGAGTTCTGAGAGTAGATTCCGTTTTGCCCCACAAACTGAAACTGACCATCCACGGTGAAGGCGAAAAATGTATTGTTCTGAAAAGCCGAGAAGCCACCTCCAAACTTGTAATTGTGCCTTCCCCGAACCCAGGTGAGTGCGTCGGCGTAGGTATAGATATTGTCCGTCAGCCGCTGCGGTCCAATTGTGCTGAAGCCAATCTGCAATCCGGTGTCGAACACCAGGCTGGTAGGACCCACGGACAGATCAGGCGTAATCCCGATGCCAAGACTGGACGGCCTGGGCAATTGGACTGTGGGATTCAACGACGGATTGTCGGTGCGTTCAGCCGTTACGCGAAGTTCGTTCAGCAGGTTTGGAGAAAAGATATGGGTATAGGCAAAATTCGCAAAGTAATCGTTGAAATGTGAGCTCTCGGGAAAGCCGGGAACATTGGCGGCAAAACTGTTGATCGGACTGAGGTCGTCTTCGCGGCTCCAGCCCAACGTGACGGCCAGCTTGTTTTTGTCGTCGACCTCAAAATCGAACTTCTGCGTCAGTTCGTCATAGCCAATCGTGAGCCGCCCTTGCCAGCTCAGTAGACCAGTAGGTGAGGTCGGAATCAGACCAGCAACAACGTAATTGTGCGCGACGTTGTTGATTCTAGCCGGATCAATGATTGCCCGTTGTGCAAGGTTGATGTTGGGTTGGAACAACGGATTCGCGAGCAAGAACGAGGCCACGCCGGGATCGGGCACGCCTCCGGGGTCGGCCTCCGAGAAGTCTCCAGCCAGTTCGGCTGGAGTAAATGTTGGCACGTTATGAAGGGAAAGAACCTGACTCTGCCGCTCTCCCTGATAACCCACAAAAAAGAAATAGCGATTCTTGCCGCGGACCACGCCGGGAATCGTGATGGGGCCGCCCAACGTCCCGCCAAATTGGTTCCGCTTCAAGACATCGCGCGGAAGCCCTTCGTTCTTGTTGAAGTAGCTGTTGGCATCCAGAGCGTCGTTGCGCAGAAAGTCAAACGCGCTGCCGTGCAATTGATTTGTCCCGGACCGCGTAAGCATGCTGATCACTCCGCCGGAGTTGCGGCCGTATTCCGCCGGATAGTTACTGGTCAGGATGCGAAACTCGGCGATGGTGTCGGGATTGGGAGTGAACACAGACCCGTTAGTGATCAGATCGTTGTTGAGTCCCCCGTCGAGCAGATAGGTGACGGAATCGGCGCGATTGCCAGCGATATTGAAATTCCCGACCTCGTTCGAATCGACGTTGACGGGAGTCACCCCAGGCTGCAGCAGAGCGAGGTTGCGAATGTCACGGCCGTTGAGGGGCGCATTCCGGATCATGTCACCCGTCACGACCTGCCCCAGCGATGCGCTCGCAGTTTCGATGTCCTGCGATCTTTCCGATACCTGGACCTCCACCGGAGCCGCACTGACCTGCAACTTGATGTCGAGGCCGTGTACATCCGCGACGTGGAGGAGCACGTCCTTGATTTCCGCAACCGCGAACCCTGGCTTCTGCGCGGTGACCAGGTAGCGTCCGGGCTGTAAAAGGGGAACGGTGAAATACCCGTTCTCGTCCGTTGCGGCTTCGCGCTTCAGTCCCTGGTCCAGATTCAACAGAGTGACGTTGACCCCCGGGACCACAGCTCCTGCCTGATCGGTAATCGTACCCAGAAGGGTCGCGCGCTGAGCGTTGGCGATTCCAGAAAGGACGAGGCACGCCCAAAGCAGAGACGCCGCGTGGGTTCGGATCGAAAGCTTCTGTCGCCGGGGCTTCATGCGCAGTGCGAAAAGGATAACCGATAGAACCGGCTCAAATGTCAATGCCGAGGCAGGCTACACACGGACAGCCCCGTTCCCACCCTTCAGCACAACAAGATATCGCGCACGGGCAGTTCCCGACAACAATAAGGTCGACTCAGCTGCCAAGATGTCGCAGAACAACCATCAGGCGGGTCAGGCTGGCTGCCGTTTCCGGAGTCCGCTGCGAAGTTGTGAATAGGGAACGGACAAGATCGTTCTGTTCCTGCGCTAGACGCAGCAAAGCATCGCTGCTCCCCCGGTCGGCTATGGCTTGCGCTACGCCCGCCGCGATGTCAGTGCCAGCGATGGGAGAAAGCATGTCGGTCTGACGATGAGTGATGGTCGAAATCCAGCGATCGTGATCGCGCCGCATCCCATCGATCTTCTGCAGCACAGAAGCCGGCAGTCCGGACGTGCGTTCGGGCGAAAACTCCCGGTCCAGCCGCTTTACAGCCCAGGCATGCAGGAACGTCTGCCGCGCCAAGGTTACGATTTCATTGGAAAACAAAGCGACTTGCTTGTTGACATCTTCCGTGGAACTTCCTGGCTTGTAGAAGTGCGCGTACAGGGTTTCGTGAAGCGGCATGGTTGCGCCGGAGAGATCGGCGAGGGTCGCGGAAGGAGAACCGCCTCCGCTGGAGGATTCCGGTACAGATGGGTCGGGAGAGGGATAGAGTTCGGACCCACTCTTAAGCTCGCGAGGGACGTACACCTCGATGCGAAGCGGGCCAGCCACCGATTTCAAAGCCCGCCGGATAATGTCGCGGCGAGCGCCGCTGTCTACTAGTCCTTGCACCAGCAGGGAGCCGTCCGACATGGGAAACAGGTAGATCTCTTCTCCCAGGCAAGCGTCGACCCTGTGGAGCGCTTCGGCAACTGAGACTTCGGCTTCGCTGGCGTGAGAGTTTGCGTAGGAAAGTGGAACCAGACGTTTTAACTCCGGCAATGTGCGACTGGGGCTAGACGACGCTTTCGAAGGCTCACCCGGAGCAAACAGGCGCGCCATTTCGGAGGTGCGGGGCTCCGGCGAGAACGAAGTTCGTGTAAACCGGTACTCGCTGTCATCTCCGCTCGTGAAGATACTCAGACTGGTGAGGGAGTAGTCCCCGGCATTGACCCGCAAAAGCGTTTCGGCGATGCCGGAAGGATGGTTGGGTGCGAAAGGATAGTGGAGCTCGAAGGTTCCACCTTGACGCCGGGCAAAAGCCTGACCGCCAATTCCCCATCCAGCAAGCTGGCGAAATTCAGCAACCGAAACATCCGGAACCCACTGCTTCGAGGTCAGATACTGAACCATCGCTGACGCAACGCTGCCATCAGACAACAAAACGTGTAACAACGGTATTGCTACTTGCTTCGCATCCTTGACCGTCGCCGTCTCCACCTGACCCGAAACCGATTGTGCACTCAAGTAAACGAAAGAGCTTACCGAGTCGCGCACCAAGGTGAGAGTACCGAGTTGTTTTTCGACATTATTCTTGTGATCCAATCGCTCGACGCGGACCGAAGTTCGTGCCACCTTCCCCGCCGCAGGAAGGCGGCTGGTTTCGTAATTCTCGGCACGAACCAGCACAGTATCGGCGGAAACGCGCGTGTTGAGCGAGTCGGTGAACATCAACACCAGCAAACAAACCACGACCGCCGAAGCCACCACGACTTGCCGCTGCTGTAAGAGCGCGGCGACCTGCCCGCGAAAACGACCGCCCCACTGTTCAATCCGCTCCCCGAGAGGCGGATGTTCCGCATCAGCCGCCATGGCGTGTCGCGCCAATCGTTGGCGAAACTGTTCGACTCTTGACTCGGCAAGGACAGAATCGTCCGGCATCAACTCCGCTCGCGCTCGCAGGAAGTTGTCGATGCCCGCCTGAACTTCAACCGCGCGGCTACGGCAACTCCAGCAACCTCCCACGTGGGAGCGTGCCGCATCCACCTCCGAGCGTGGCAACTCACCATCCAGGTAGGCAACCAGTTGGGCATCGCTAAGGTGAGGCGGAGTCAGCAGTTGCTTGTTGGGCAGGTTCATCGCGCGCCTCCGAATTTCTTCAGGCCGCGAGCAAGATAAACACTTACCGCCTTCTGGCTCAGCCCCAGAACCTCCCCGATCTCCACGTAACTCAATCCTTCCGCCCGCAGCATCAGGCAATGCCGTTCTCGCTCGTTTAGAGCCTTCAGCGATCCGGCAATGCGTTGCTTTTGAATCAAATCGTGTTCCGCCGAACGAATGGTATCGGTTAGGCTGCGCAGCGCCAGCCACTCTGCCTGCGTGGTCTCCTGGCTTCCCTTCCTGCGCACATAGTCGATGGCAAGGTTGTGCACCACCCGGTACAGCCAACTCCGCAAGTTCTGAATCTTGGCATCCCGCTTCAATTGATCGAACAGTTTGAGAAACGCACTCTGCACCAGGTCTTCCGCATCCCCTGTAGTACCAACCACGTGGTAGGCGTAGCCAAGCAATGAAGGACGCATCGTCGCATACAACTCCACGATCCGATCTTCCAACTGCTGACTTCTGCGCAGGTTTTCGGTTTGCTCCGCTCCGAACACCCGCGACAGATTCAGGATGTGTTCCTGCGCCATCGTCAAGTCCCCGCTGCTTGTCCTTGCCTCCGGCCATCCCTCATGGCGAATAACCAAAGAGCCAGAAGTTTATACACCGGAAAATGTCATTTTATCCCTTCCCAAAGAAATATTTTTTTACCGGCAAACTTGTTAGTAAATCACGGTTGGCGGCGTCACCTGCCAGCATCGTGTCCTGCGGAATCAATGTGCGACGACCTTCAACGTTGCGGCGTCTTCAAGCGCTGAGTTCGAGAACGAAAGTTTTTCGGAAAAACTGCGGAGACGTGCCGCCCTGGCACACGAAACGCCCTTCACGGCAAGCCGGCCGAATTCAACCGGGAAGTGCATACCTTTGTTAGTAAAGTTGCACCCTCTTGCGTCTTTACATCAGTTGGTAAGGGAGAGAAATGGCCGCCAGTGATTTTGGCTGGCGGCCTTTCACTAACTTGAGATCTTCTCCTCCTGAGTTGTTTTCCCTTTTTCCCCTCCCGGAGGCTGGGCCGCCTCCTGAAGGGGAGTTTTTTTGATCTCCCCGACCCCTCCCGGTTCTGGGGCCACAACCTTACACAACCTTGCCCCTGACATCACGAGCTTGACAGCTTCTGTTAGTAAACACACCTCTCCGTGCGTCTCAACCAAGGGGACTTTCACTCGTCTAACATCATAAGCAAAGTTCAAGAAGCTCTGTACGCCTCGCCAGCCCGCTCCCCGTGGAGCGGGCCTTTTTGTCCTGAATCGAAGCTGGGATTGTGTTTCGCCGCCCGCGCATCGTACAATAAGCCTGCAATGCGGACGGCATTTCGGACCACAGTGCCAGTCAGGTCCAACGGAAACTGAACCACATCCGTTTTATCAACG
>Ga0207003_1134_pt1 | contig 15258 bp, 16 predicted proteins | sample Alteio_BWMinCont_89_FD_153474 | JGI IMG/M metagenome (GOLD analysis project Ga0207003, IMG submission 153474) | Enriched cells from forest soil in Barre Woods Harvard Forest LTER site, Petersham, Massachusetts, United States -... | ecosystem: Environmental > Terrestrial > Soil > Temperate forest >...
GTTAACCAATAGTTTGATGTTCACCATTATGTGAATAAAAACCCCCTACTTTTGCGTATGCTCATCCTCCTGGATTGCCGACCCTTGCAAAACGCTGGGTTCGACAGTGAAAAAAGCCGTTTTGTCCTCTCCATCGTTGCAGCCCTGTCCCGGGACCCGGACCTGCAATTGCTGGGGGTGGCGGATCGTTCCCGCCCCCTCCCCGAACTGCCTGGTGTTCTGTTCATTAGACCTCGTATCCTGGGTGGAAGGCTGGGTTGGCGGCGCTGGTATGACTGGCAACTCCCCCGATTAGCAAAAAAGCATCGGGCAGACCTGGTAATGACTACCGGGGGGATAGCCGCGCGCGGTCCATTGCCTCAGTGTCTATGGATGCCCGAAAGGGCAAATCCCAAAGAAGGCCAGGGGTATGTGCCGACGTATGCGGGATGTCTGACGGAAAGCCTTCGTCGGGCAACGACCGTGTTTTGTTTTTCCATCCGTGACCGTAATTGGCTGGCCGCCCGCGCAGAGCAAGGGAGGGAGAAGCCCATCGTCCTTCATCCCTCGCCGGAAGGGTCGGGTCCGCTCCCAATGACCGAAAGGGAAAAAGTGAAGGCGGATGTCGCGGGAGGTCGCGAGTATTTCTTTGCCGATACCGCCGGTAAAGGAGAAGAAGCGGTGATCCATTTGTTAAAGGCCTTTTCTCTTTTCAAAAAGCGCCAGCTCTCCAACCTGCCCCTGGTGATAAAAGGCATCCCCGCCGAAAGCCTCCAAAAGAAACTGGAGACCTATAAATACCGCGAAGATATCCTGTGGTGTTCTCCATCCGCGGACAGAGTCAGCCGGGCGGCGGCGGCAGCTTATGCCGGGCTATTTCTCTTTGACGGTCAATCCCTGGGTACACCGGTGCTCGACGCCTGGAAGGCGGGCGTACCGGTCATCCTGACGGCCGGCGGCCCCCTGCAGGATTTAGCAGGCGAAGCCGCGCTAACCGTCGACGGCGCCGACCCGGCTTCACTAGCGGCTCAACTGATGGCGGTATACAAGGACGAGGCGCTCCGCAGCCGGCTCATCGGTCTGGGCCTTTCCCGGCTGACGGAATTTGACGCGGAACTCGCGATAAACACTGTCCGGAAGGCCATAATCACAATAAAAAAGTAAATTGCGGCTTGCTAAACTTTAATATGACAACCTCTTCCATAAACATCGATGTATCTCTGGACAAGGACAGGGTACCCGAAGACATCCGCTGGAATGCAAGCGACTCTGCAAGCGAAGCTCCCCGACAGGCCAAGGCAATGATGCTGGCCTTCTGGGATGGGGCTGATAAAACGGCCCTGAGGATCGACCTATGGACAAAGGAGATGATGGTGGATGAAATGGCCGATTTTTTCTACCAGACCCTCATGACCATGGCGGAGACCTATCAACGTGCCACCCAGGACCCGATACTCATGAACGAAATGAAACAATTTGCCCGCGATTTCTATAAAAAGTTTCGCGATCAGCAATTGAAGACAAATAAATTATAACCATTTCCCGGCTTAAACAAACTATATGGCATTAGAACAAAATGTAATGGCCCAGCTGAAAACGGCGATGCTGGCAAAGGATGAAGCTTCCCTGCGGGGCCTCCGGGCCATCAAGGCGGCCATTATCCTGGCCAAGACTTCGGAAGGTTCCGGTGGTGAATTGAAGGAGGCGGACGAGGCAAAGCTGCTGCAAAAACTGGTCAAACAGCGGAAGGACTCCCTGGCGATCTACCAGGAGCAGGGCCGCGCCGATCTCGCCAAGAAGGAAGAAGAGGAGATCGCCGTCATCGAGCGTTTTCTGCCGAAACAGATGGATGAGGCAGCATTGAAGGAGGCGCTGGCAAAGATCATAGCGGAAACAGGCGCCACTTCCCCGGCGGATATCGGAAAAGTGATGGGGGCTGCGACGAAGCAACTCGCCGGACAGGCGGACGGGAAAACGATCAATGCCATCGCAAGAGAGCTATTGTCCAGATAATGGCGATCGATGTTCTATTCATCGTTTTCCTGCTCCTGGCGATATTCAGGGGACTGAGGCATGGCTTCATTATTGCCGTTGTCTCTTTGGCGGCATGGATCATCGGCATCGCCGCAGCGATCAAGCTTTCGGCAGTGGTGGCATCGTACGGCAGGACACATATGCATCTGCCGCCACGCTGGCTGCCGGTGCTGGCCTTTCTGCTGGTCTTTCTCGTCGTGGTCCTGGCACTGCATGGCATCGCGAAACTTATCGAAAAGGCCGTCGACCTGGCAATGATGGGTTGGTTCAATAAGCTGATCGGCGTGCTCCTCTACGCTTTCCTCTATATCACAACGCTCAGCGTGCTGTTGTTCTATGCCGTTCAGATCCATCTGATCTCCGCCCACACCGTCTCCGTGTCGGTGACCTACCCTTATATCAGACCCTGGGGCCGCACCGTATTCGATGGATTCGGTAAATTTGTCCCCTGGTTCGAGGGAATGTTTGCCCAATTGGAAGACTTTTTCGGGCAGATTGGAGAGAGACTATAGAAAGAACCCGGAACCGGAAAACCTTTTACAAAGTTATCGGTTATAGTTGACCTGTTTTTTTTTGGGTTAAAACGTTTATTTTAGCGGTTAAATACGGGTAATTACTGCCAAACGGGTAATTACTGCCAAAATAGGGTAGTAAGTATTTGGGATAGAATCTTATTAGCTGATGCAATACGAAATTAAACAAGAAGAAAAGTTCAGATTCATCGAAGAAGGGGAAGGTGAACCGCTGTTGTTGCTACACGGTTTGTTCGGAGCGTTGAGTAATTTCTCGGGTCAGATCGAAACTTTCCGCCACACCCACAAGGTCGTGGTGCCGCTATTGCCTTTGCTGGATCTGGATCTGCTGCACACGACGGTTGGCGGGCTGGAAAAATTCCTCAATAAGTTCATCGAATACCGCGACTATAAGGATATCAACCTCCTTGGGAACTCGCTCGGCGGACATGTTGGCCTGATGCACGTCCTCAGACACCCCGAACGAATCAAATCCCTCATCCTCACAGGCAGCTCCGGACTCTTCGAAAGCGGGATGGGCGATACCTATCCCAAACGCGGCGACTATGAGTATATCCGCAAAAAGACGGAATTAACCTTCTTTGATCCAAATATGGCCACCAAAGAGCTGGTGGACGAACTATACGAAACCGTCAATGTCCGCATAAAGGCCGTCAAGATCATCGCGCTTGCCAAAAATGCCATCCGCAACAACCTCGGGGAAGAAGTGAGCCAGATCAAACAGCCAACCCTGCTGATCTGGGGCAATAACGACACGATCACCCCGCCCTTCGTGGGCCAGGAATTCCACAAACTGATCCCAAACAGCGAACTGCATTTTATTGACCAATGTGGGCATGCGCCAATGATGGAACGACCGGAAGAGTTCAATACCATTTTGCTTAAATTTTTGCGAAAATTGAACGAACCGGCAGCGGTAGCCTGATTTTTTTCGTCTACAGGAAGACGCGGTGGCGTCTTCGTCCGAAGGACAAACGTTAGCGCTTTGCCGGGAAATGCACTAGTTTTGTAGAAAGTGCATTTCCGGCACATAACTATTGGGCGTAAGTTTACGCCTAAAAAAACACCATCGGTTTGCTAAACAGAGAGATCATATCTGCCGCCATTCCTTCCTTGCACCTGAACGACCCCGTCTCACAGGCGCTGGATCTCATGGCGGACTTTCATGTTACCCATCTTCCCGTGGTGGTGGAAGACAAATTAGCCGGCCTCGTGAGCGAAGACGATCTCCTCAACGTCGAAGATGACGCTATCCAACTCTCACAACTTCAGGCTGGTTTTTCCCACATCGTAGCGCACGCGGATGCCTTTTTCTATGAGGCCGTGCAGCTCGTCAACGAGAATGGACTCACGCTTATCCCGGTCATCTCAGGCGAATCCGAGTATACCGGCGCCATCATCGCCACCGATCTCCTGAAGCACCTGGGCCGCGTTGCCGGTGTCAACGAACCTGGCGGCATCATTGTCCTCGAAATGGAGAAGGTGAGCTTTGCCTTCACGGAGATCAGCAAACTCGTAGAGACCAACGACGCCCAGATCATCCAGCTCAATACCTATGCCGACGCTGCTTCCGGCAGCTTTTACGTCACCCTGCGCATCAACAAGGCGGAGATCTCCGACATCGTCGCCACCTTCCAACGCTACGAATACCAGGTGAAATATTATTTTGGAGAAGAATTGTACGAGAATGAATTGCGCAGCAATTACGACCACCTGATGAACTACCTGAACATCTGATGCAGGGCGCCCGGAAATATTTCCTGATCATCCTCCCCCTCCTCTTTTCCCTTCCCGGCCTCGCTCAGAAATCCCAGCCAACCCCGCCGTGCGTCGTCGGCCAGATCACCGTAAAAGGCAACAAAAAGACAAAAAACTATATTGTGCTGCGCGAACTCTCCTTCCGGAGCGGGGATACCCTTACGCTCGGCGATCTGGTAAAAGGCTTCCGGACCGCGCACGACCGGTTGATCAACACGCATCTCTTCAACGAGGTCGTCATCTTCCTAAAAGACTTCAGGGGCTTTGTGGCCGACGTGGAGATAGATGTAAAAGAACGCTGGTATATCTTCCCCCTTCCCTATTTCAAACCCGTGGACCGGAATTTCAGCGCCTGGGCCCAAAAGGATTACAGCCTCAGCCGGGTCAACTTTGGCGCCAAGTTCGCGCACTATAATTTTACCGGCCGCAACGACAATCTCACGGCCTGGCTGATCACTGGCTATACGCGACAGTTTGAGCTGTACTACAACCAACCTTACGCGGACAGATCCCTGAAACACGGATTTGGATTTGGGTTTACCTATGCCGAATTAAAAGAAGTGGATGCGCTCACGGCCGGCAATACCCAGTATTTTATCAATTCCGACACCATCCCCTACGCCGGGAAATACCTGAGCCGCCAATTCTCTCTTTCCGCAAGGTATTTCTACCGGCCGGGCCTAAAGGTCCGGCACACGATCAACGCTAATTTTGTCACTACTTCGGTGGATAGCGCCATCACCGTTTATAACCACCGCTACTTCGATAACGGACAGCGAAAGGTGGGCTACCCCGAACTGATCTATACCTTCAACTATACCGATGTCGACTATGTTTCCTATCCGCTGAATGGGATCATTTTCGAGACCTCGCTCACCAAACGCGGGGTCGCCAAGGATATGAACCTCTGGCAGTTCTCTACCCGCCTGACGAGAAGTTTCCCGCTGGCGAGGAAATGGTGGTTTGGTTTCCAAAACATCAATGTCCTGAAACTGCCGCTAAACCAGCCCTTTTATAACCAGGGGCTCATAGGGTATGGGGATCTGTACCTCCGGGGGCTCGACCGGTATGTCGTCGATGGGACGGCCGGAGTGGTCCTGAAGAATACATTTTTCCACCAATTGTTCAACTTCAATATCCCGTTTATGCATAGCGTCTCCCACGATGTCATCCCCTTCCGGATCTATGCCACGGCCTTTTCCGACTATGGATATGCCTATAACCGGGATTTCAAGGGCAATTCCCTGGTGAACCGGATGATGTATACCGCCGGCTTCGGCATTGATATTGTTACATTTTATGATTTGAGCTTCAAGCTCGATTATGGCTTCAATCAATTAGGAGAAAACGGACTATTTTTACATATCCGAAATGACTTTTAGCGGACTGAGGTCCGCCAGGCCGAAGGCCCATCATTAACCGTGCACCGGGGATGGGCGAATTTGGGCGGTCGACCATGACCGGTGCACACAACTGATCTAATGAAAGTAGCGATATATAGCCGGGCCGTGGAATATGAACAACTTAGCGGGGTACAGCGTCTTTTCGACGAGCTGGTTCGTCAGCACCTTCAGCCGGTGATCCACCAGCCCTTCCTGGAAAAGATAGGCGCTGCCTTTGTCCTGCCGTCGAATGTCAGCTCCTTCCGGGAGTCGGCCGATCTGGACGACTCGATCGAGTTTTTGATCAGCCTTGGCGGGGATGGAACCCTGCTGGATACGGTTGCCCTTGTTCGTGACAAGAACATCCCGGTCCTTGGGATCAATTTCGGTCGGCTGGGTTTTCTTGCCAGCATCGGCAAGGAAGCGCTGACCACGGCTGTCACAGCGCTGGTGAACCGCACTTTCGTCGTGGATAAACGCTCCCTGATCCATCTCGATGCCAACCGGCCCTTGTTTGGGGATGTTCCCTATGGGTTGAACGAATTTGCGATCCATAAGACCGACACCTCCCCGATGATCAAAATTCACACCTATCTCAATGGGGAATTCCTGAACACGTACTGGGCGGATGGGCTTATCGTGGCGACGCCGACGGGATCCACGGGGTACTCGCTGAGCTGCGGAGGTCCGGTTGTCTTCCCGGATTCCGCCAGTTTTGTCATAACTCCGGTAGCGCCGCACAACCTAAACGTCCGCCCTATCGTAGTTCCTGATAATAACATTATTTCTTTTGAGGTGGAAGGCCGTGCCGAGAACTTTATCTGCGTTCTCGATTCAAGAAAGGAGATCGTGGACAAACAGGTTCAGCTGGCCGTGCGCAGCGAAGCCTTTACCCTGAGCCTGATCCGGCTGAACGAGAACAATTTCCTCCAGACGCTGCGCGGAAAGCTTTCGTGGGGCCTGGATACCCGAAATAATGAGCCAAGCGGGCTGTAAGCCCAAATTTAACATTTTGCGTGAACGAAGGGGGAGGGTCCCGACGTTGCATATAATTTGATACCTGGATCAACATGAAAAAGCTACTATTCGTCGCCCTGTTGGGGATACTGGCCTTCGTTCGTTCTTCCGCGCAGGAGCAAGCTATCGTACACGAAGGTGAATTCGGCATCTCGGCGGGGGCGGCGCAATACTTTGGCGACCTCAATCCGAATCCGCGGTTCAATACGCCGAACCTGGCGGCCGGAGCGTTCTTCCGGAAACAATTCGGGAACTATGTGGCGTTGCGTATCCAGGCGAACTATGCCTTCCTGGCGTATTCCGATAAATACAACACTTCCAACGAGTTCATGCGCCGGCGCAACCTCAGTTTCAACACGAATATCTGGGAACTGGCGCTGATGGGAGACTTCAATTTCTTCAAATTCGTCCCGGGCAGCGAATACAACCGCTTCACACCCTATATCACCTTTGGCATCGGGGCCTTCAATTATGACCCCTACACCTACTATCAGGGGCAAAAGGTCTATTTGCGGAGTCTGGGCACGGAGGGCCAGGGCTCGGCGCTATATCCGGATCGCAAGCCCTATGGGAGCATGGCTGTCTGCTTTCCCCTGGGGGTTGGCGTGAAATACAGCCTAAATCGCCGGATGAGCCTGGGATTCGAGGTGCTGTACCGGTTTACGACAACCGACTATATCGACGACGTCAGCAAGACCTATGCGCCTGACGCCCAGACCCAATTCCTGCCCAATGGCCAGCCAACGCTTTGGTATGCCCTGCAGGACCGTTCTTACGAGACCGGGGAACCCATCGGCATCAAGGGCCGCCAGCGGGGGTATTCCAACCAAAAAGACTCCTACATTACCGGTCAGATCACCCTCGCGTTCAACCTCACCTCCTACAAATGCCCTAGTTATTAACAGCAGGGATGGGCAGGGCCCGGGCGGCCCGGGGAAATCCACCCAGACTTTAGCGGATATCCGGCGATTGCGACCTTAACAAGGCATTGGCGGATTTTTGAGCCCGCCACCATTCAAAAGCCCTATCTTTGTGCCCCGAAAACTGGGCAACGCCCAGACATTTCAAAAGAAAATGCCCTTTCATGGATGTGCTGAAGGAAAAGATCGATCAGAAAAGGCTGCCCCGTCATATCGCCATTATTATGGACGGTAACGGACGCTGGGCCCAGGAGAAGGGCCAGGACAGGCTATTTGGTCATTTTCATGGCGTTGAGAGCGTTCGCGATATCGTGGAGGGATGTGCCGAACTGGGTATCGGGTATCTCACCCTCTATGCCTTTTCCACCGAGAACTGGGACCGGCCCGCATATGAGGTGACGGGCCTCATGGAATTACTCGTGGAAACGATCCGGAAGGAAGTGGAGACGCTCAACAAGAACAATATACGCTTGCATGTAATCGGCGATATGAGCATGCTCCCCGACTATGCCAGCCTGGAGCTAAAGGAGGCGCTGGAATTCACCGCGGGCAATACCGGCCTGAACCTGGTGATGGCTCTCAGCTATAGCAGCCGCTGGGAACTAACCGAAGCCGTCAGGATCCTGGCCCTGGACGTCCAGGCCGGGAAACTCGAGCCCGATGCCATCACGCAGGACACTCTTCAGCAATACCTGTCCACAAGGGACTTCCCCGATCCGGAATTGATGATCCGTACCAGCGGTGAATACCGCATTAGTAATTTTTTGCTATACCAACTAGCTTATGCCGAATTATACTTCACCAGCGTCCGCTGGCCTGATTTCCGGAAACAGAACCTCTATGAAGCGCTCCTCGATTTTCAGGGAAGAGAAAGGCGATTTGGTAAAACAAGTGCTCAGATTCAACAGGATTTGATGGCTCCGGGCTCTACCGACGACGCTGGAAGCGTCGTGTCCGAAGGACAATCATCGGATGCCTTCGGAAAAAGCGCTAAGTTATTATGATAGCGCCTTTTCCGACACTATTTTAACAAAGACTTTGTATAAATCCCTTTAAATTGCCGCTCTAAAAACCGACTGGATGCAACGAAGATCGCTGATTTGCGTTTTTATATTGACCACTTACTGCTTACTAAACTCGCTCGCTGCTCTAGCCCAGGTGACCGATTCTACAAAAAAAACGTCCACAACCGACACGATAAAAGCCCCTGATTCCCTCAAACAAATTCAAAACGACACTACTCCACACGGCATTTCTGTTGATCCTGACCTCGTTGCACTGGCTGCCGGCAAGACTCCCCCCCCGCGAATACGTCATTGCCGGGATAAAGATCACCGGCACGAAATATCTTGACGAATCCCTTCTTACTTCTATTTCCGGCCTTACCGTCGGCGATAAGGTGACCATCCCGGGCGGCGACAATTTCAGCAAGGCCATTCAGAATCTCTGGAAGCAGAACCTTTTTGCCAATATCTCCATCTACTTTACCCGATTGGTCGGCAATAGCGTGTATGTGGAGATCGATGTTACCGAGCGGCCGCGTCTCGGCAATTTTTATTTCAAGGGACCAGGGGTGAAAAAAGGCGACGCCGATGATCTGACGACCAAGACCGGTCTTATCAAGGGTCGCGTGGTGACGGAGAACATGAAGCGAAGCGCCACTCAGTACATCCGCAAATATTTTGCAGACAAGGGTTACGAGGATGCGCAGGTGAAGACCACCGAAGCCCGCGATCCTGTCGTACAAAACTCCGAGATCCTTACTTTTTACATCGATAAGGGGCCGAAGGTTCGCGTCTACCAGGTAGATTTTTTTGGCAACCACGCGGTGGGCGAGCTGAAGCTAAAGCAGAAGCTCAAGGATACAAAGGAGCAGAGCCGGCTGACCCTCTATCCGCCTTCGAACCAGACACCCTATGGCCCGCACGATTCCGTGACGCTGCGGCAATACCTTAGTAACTGGGGCTTCCTGTACTTCCATGCAACAAAGGAATTCGTGGATCCTTATTTCCGCTTCAAGCTGTTCAGCGGCGCCAAATTCAGCCAGAGCAAATTTGACGACGACAAGCAAAAGGTGGTAGCCTATTACAACTCTCTCGGTTATCGCGATGCCGTGATCGTTGCGGATACGCATTACACCGAGGTGAAGGTGAGGAGCAGGCTGCATGTGGATGTGAAGGTGGACGAAGGGCACAAATACTATTTCGGGAATATCGCCTGGAAGGGTAATACGAAATATTCCGACAGTATCCTGAGCCTCATCCTGGGTATCCATAAAGGCGATGTTTACAACCTGGACATCCTCAACAAGAAACTGGGCAAACAACTTTCGGCCGAAGGCGGGGACATCAGCGGGTTGTATACCGATGACGGGTATCTGTTCTTCCACGTCGAACCGGTGGAGACTGCGGTTTATAACGATACCATCGATTTCGAGATCCGCATGGTGGAGGGTCCGCAGGCGACCATCAAGAATGTCACCATTTCGGGTAACGACAAGACGAATGAATACGTGATCCGGCGGGAGCTGTTCACGATTCCCGGGGATAAATTCAGTCGTACCGATTTGATCCGGAGCCAGCGGCAGATCGCCAACCTCGGCTTTTTCAACCAGGAGAAGATCCTGCCCGGCATCAACCCCAACCAGGATGACGGGACCGTGGACATCAACTGGGCGGTGGAAGAAAAATCCGGCAACCAGCTGGAATTGTCCGCGGGCTGGGGTGGTGGTATCGGCCTTACCGGAACGGTAGGGATCACGTTCGCCAACTTCTCGATCAAGAATATCTTCCATAAGGATGCCTGGCAGCCTCTGCCCGAAGGCGATGGGCAAAAGCTGAGCCTGCGTATCCAGTCAAACGGGAAGGCATATCAATCCTATAACTTTTCCTTTACGGAGCCCTGGCTGGGCGGCAAGAAGAGAAACTCGCTGACGGTAAGCCTCTACCGGAGCATATTCCGCACGGGGGGCTATAATTTCCGTACCAATACCTATGCCTTTAGCGATAGTAACTCGCTAAAGAACTTTGGGATCACAGTGGCGCTGGGCAAGCAGTTGAAATGGCCGGATGATTTCTTCACCCTTACCTATTCGGTCAACTATACCCAGTATGATCTGAACAACTATCCGCTTTTCACCAGCGCCTTCCGGAATGGCCGGTCCACCAACCTCAGTTTCAAACTGGCCCTTAGCCGTTATGATCTTGACCAGCCTATCTATCCGCGGCGCGGGACCAACCTGTTGCTAAGCGTGCAGTTCACGCCGCCCTATTCGCTTATCGACAAAGGGATCACCCAGGCGGACAGCTATAAATTGCCGGAATATCACAAATGGCGCTTCACCAGCGACTGGTACCTGCCTATCGGGGGTGCCATGGGTGCGGACAAGAGCAGGCAGTTCGTGCTGAAGGCCTCCGCGAAATTTGGCTTTATGGGCCGCTACAATGCGGGCCTTGGATTCTCGCCGTTCGAGCGCTTCCAGCTGGGCGATGCGGGTCTGACCAACAACTTCGGTTTGTTGGGATATGATATCATCTCCCAACGCGGCTATCCGGTCTATGAGAATTCCGATCCCCGCGTAAACCCCGATCAGCAACAGGCCAGCCAGTTCTTTACGATCTTCAATAAGTACACGCTTGAAATGCGCTATCCGTTCACGACCAACCCCAGCAGCACGATCTATGGTCTCACCTTCTTCGAAGCCGCCAACGGCTGGTATAACTACACGGATTACAATCCCTTCCGGCTGCGCCGCAGCGTAGGGGTGGGCATGCGCTTCTTCCTGCCGATGTTCGGCCTGCTTGGATTTGACTATGGTATCGGGCTCGACCGGATACAAAACGGCTCCTTGAGCAATGCGAGTCGGTTTACCTTTATGTTGGGATACGAACCGGATTAATTTGATTATTTTCATGTCCAAATACGTCTAACCATGAAAAAGATGCTCCTTGCCGCCTGTTGCGTCCTGGCTTGTTTTCTGACCAGCCACGCGCAGGGTTATGCCATCGTCGACACCAAGTATATCCTGGATAAGATGCCGGAATATAAGGATGCGCAGAAAAAGCTCGATCAAACCAGCATGCAGTGGCAGAAGGAGATCGACGCCAAACAGGCCAACCTTGACAAAATGTATAAAGACTATGAAGCCGAACAGGTTATGCTTAGCGACACGCTGAAGAAGAAAAGGGAGGACCAATTGTTCAATATGGAGAAGGAGGTGCGCGACCTCCAACGGAAACGGTTTGGTTATGAGGGTGATCTGTTCAAGCTTCGGCAGGACCTGGTAAAACCCATACAGGATAAGGTTTACAACGCCATTCAACAACTGGCGGTTAACAGGATGTACGACTTTATTCTTGATAAAAGTGAGGGAATTACTGTTATATTTGCCGACCCTAAACTGGACAAGAGTGAAGATGTCCTGAAAGCGCTGGGTATTAAATAACTAAAAACGCTAATAAAACAAAACAAACTTCAAAACACAATGAAAAAGATTGTCACAATCGTAGTGGTGGTTATGGGCCTGGTTCTGGCGGGCAATTCAACAAAGGCTCAGGCAAAGATCGCCTATATCAGCCTGCAGGAGCTGATCCCGGCGATGCCTGAGTACAAGAAGGCGGATACGGCGCTGAATGATTATCAAAATGCTCTTGCTCAGAATTTCGAGGATATGAAGAAGGAGTATATGGAAAAGGACAGTCTTCTGAATTCAAAGGATACGCTCAAATACACCAAGTCGCAACTCGAGCTGAAGAAAAGGGAGATCAGCGAAATGCTTATCAAATTGCAGGGCTGGCAACAACAGGCTCAGCAGCTGTATCAGCAAAAGCAACAAGAGCTGATCCAACCCATCCAGAAGAAAGCTGTCGATGCCGTTCAGACCGTGGCGAAAGAGAACGGGTACGCGTATGTGCTGACCAAGGAAGCCCTGCTGGCCTCGCCGCCCGCGGACGATCTGCTTCCCCTGGTGAAGAAGAAGTTGGGAATTAAATAATACAACATTCAACATAAACGCCGGGGACCTGCCCCGGCGTTCTGCTTTTATGAGTCTATGAATCCCATCGGCGTTTTTGATTCGGGCTATGGCGGGCTTACCGTCCTGAAAGAGCTGGTTGGCCGGCTGCCGCAGTACGACTATATCTATCTCGGCGACAATGCGCGCGCGCCCTATGGGAATCGCTCTTTCGAGACCGTCTATCAGTATACCCTGCAATCCGTCCAATGGCTTTTCGACCAGGGATGCCCCCTGGTGATCCTGGCCTGTAATACCGCTTCGGCGAAGGCTTTGCGGACCATTCAGCAACTGGACCTTCCCCGTCTGGCCCCCCATAACCGCGTTCTTGGCGTCATCCGGCCCACGACGGAGGTGGTCGGTCATTATAGTAAAACGGGAAAGGTGGGGGTGCTGGCTACCCGGGGGACCGTCCTTTCGGAGTCCTATCCGATCGAGATTGCAAAATTTTTTCCAGATGTAGAGGTCTTCCAGCAACCATGCCCCCTATGGGTTCCGTTAATAGAGAATAACGAGCACGATAAACCCGGAGCGGACTATTTTGTCAAAGCCTATACCGATGAGTTGCTGGCGCGCTGCGCGGAGATAGACACGGTGGTCCTGGCCTGTACCCATTATCCGTTGTTAAAAGAGAAGATAGCCGCCTGTCTTCCGGCCGGCAGTACCCTTATTTCCCAGGGTGAGATCGTTGCCGCCAGTTTGGCGGGCTATTTGCAACGACATCCGGAAATAGGAAGCCGGCTGAGTAAAAATTCGACCGACCGATTTTACACCACGGATTCGACCGAGGATTTTGATAACCATGCCAGTATCTTTTACGGGCGGGATCTGCACTCGACACACGTACTATTAACCTAGAACCAAAGTATGAAAAAGGCTGTTTTTTTCGCCATCGCCCTGCTTGTCGGTTTTGCCTCCTGCAAGAAGGAGACCAGCATCGAGGGCGGGAATACTGTGTCCGGGAATTTCACGGCGAAGATTGATGGCGTCCAATGGTCGGCCGCAGGTACGAAGGAAGGAGCCAGCATCCTTGGCGGGGTGATCACCCTTACGGGGATCAGTGCCGACAGTAAGGAGATTAGTATACACATCACCGATTCCGTTGCCGGGAACTATGTTCTGTCTCAGTTATCGGCCTCCTTTGCGGCCTATGCGGACATCGATTCCTCGGATCTCTATGCTTTTTCCACCAACCAGGGTTCGGATACATCCCAGGGGGGTGGTCTGGTGACCGTCCTCGAGATCGACCCGGTGGGTAAGACGATCTCGGGAACCTTCTCTTTCAATGTCTTCCGCGATATCGACGGCCGGAAGAAGAGCATCACCAACGGGGTCTTCACCAAGATCCCCTATGTTACCTCCCTGCCTGCGACCGCCGCTACCGACACGCTGCAGGCCAATATCGACAGCAAGGCCTGGACGGCAACGAATATCGAGGCTTCGGTCACGCAGGGGGAGCTGACGATCATCGGCGCTTCCGCTGACGGCACCCAGACGATTGGGATACTCATGCCGGCCGGTACTACGGCGGGATCCTATCCCCTGGATGGTTCAAATCCTTCCTTCCTTTGCGCCTACACCATTTTGTCCAATGCCGCATCCACCGGTTTTGTATCGACAAAAGGGACGCTCACCGTCTCCCAGAACAATACCGCCACTAGCCGGATCAGGGGCAGCTTCCAATTTACTGCTGCCGACCCGACCGGTGCGAATGCGGCCACCCATAGCATCACCAGCGGCGTGTTTTCCGTTTATTATGGGCAATGAACGGGGCGGAGTCCCGTTTTTAGCAGGCAAATAATGTGTGTATTTCCCAAATTTTTCCTAGCTTTGCCGTCCCTTTCACCGGCGGCGGGGATGGTGCCCCGAACCGTGGTAAAAATATTGGTAAACGAAAAATCTTTTTAAATGAAGCGCACATATCAACCACACAGGCGTCGTCGCAAGACGGTTCACGGCTTCCGGAAGCGGATGCAAACCGCCAACGGTCGTAAAGTATTGGCCAGCCGTCGTGCAAAGGGTCGTCATAAGCTGACCGTTTCTGACGAGTCGAAACTGAAATAGAACGTATACAACCTATTATAAGTCAATAGCTTCGGATTGCCCGAAGCTATTTTTATTCGCGCATATCACTATGCAGAAAAGAGCAACCTGGAAAAAGGCTGAAAAGCTAAAGAGCCGGAAACGCATCGAAAGGGTGTTCCGGGAAGGGAAGAGCTTCACGGTTTTTCCTTATAAGGTTGTGTTTTTGGTGTCGCCCGATGGCGGGCCGGCGGGTCCGGGGCCGGGTGCCGCTGGTAGCGGCGGGGCCCGGATGACTAATGGCGGGCCGGCTTTCCGGGCGCCGGCGCCGGTGCAGGCGGGTTTTGGAGCCAGCAGCCGCAATTTCAAGAAGGCGGTCGACCGCAACCGCATCAAACGCCTTGGCCGGGAAGCCTACCGGCTGCAAAAGGCGCCCCTGCTGGAGCAGTTGGCGGTCAAGGGGGTTTCGGTGGCTGTTTTCTTTGTTTTTATCGGCAAGGAGTTGCCGGACTACCCGACCGTAACCGCGAAGATCGGCGTAGCTTTGCAGAAATTATTGAAGGAAACGGCATGAGGAAGGTGTTGCGAATACTTGGTCTTCC
>Ga0207003_1135_pt1 | contig 15190 bp, 8 predicted proteins | sample Alteio_BWMinCont_89_FD_153474 | JGI IMG/M metagenome (GOLD analysis project Ga0207003, IMG submission 153474) | Enriched cells from forest soil in Barre Woods Harvard Forest LTER site, Petersham, Massachusetts, United States -... | ecosystem: Environmental > Terrestrial > Soil > Temperate forest >...
CCGCTGAGGGTAAAGTCCTTTGTTCCGGCGATCTGGGCGCCCGAGCGTTTATAATTCCAGATGCGGACCTCGTCGATGCCGCCGTTAAACGTTGTTTCATCGATGCGGGGGGTATTGGCGGCGGTGCCGATGGTGATGTCCTGGCCTATCGCAGTGCCCAGGGGCTGGTCCGGGCCGGTGGCGGAGATATTGCCCTGGAAGATGCCGCCGACATACACCGCGATGGGGTTAGCGCCGTCGAGGACGAAGGCGATATGGGTCCAATTATTAGCTCCGGTAGGGACGGCATAATCGAGGGTATTGATGGTGGTGCCGTTATCGACGCCTATCTGGGTAGCGGAGAGGTGGAAGCTATAGCGGACGCCGCCGGTGCCGCGGTTGCCCAGGATGGTACTCCAGTTGGAATTCAGAGAGGTGGGGTTGACCCAGAATTCGACCGTCCCGCCGTTGGCGGTGGACAGATCGTAGCTGTTATCGGCGAGGGCGGGGATATTCACCTGGTCGTCGACGCCGTCGAAAACGAGGGCGTTATTGCCGAATTGGATGGGGGAGGATGCCCAGGAATTGGTCCCGCCGGGATCGCCGGTGATAGCACCGTCCTGGTTGCTGCCGGTTTTTAGGGAGCTGTTGGTGGCGGTCGTTCCGCTGCCGTCATCCATTTTGTAATAGGCGATGAGGTTATTGTCATGGAGATCGGGGATGCCGAACAGATCTGATTTTACCTGGGCCGCCGACCTGGTGCTATTCCATGCTTTTACTTCGTCGATGAGGCCGGTGAAGGGCTGGGACAGGTCCACCTGTACGCCGATGCGAAAGGGCTGGTCATCGGTGAAACTGAAAGCCGTTGTGGATGTCATGAGCTTTCCGTCCACATACAGGTTGGAGACTGAGGTCAGGAGGCTATAGGTCAGCGCGATATGGGTCCATTTGTCGAAGACCATCGGGACGCCGGTGGGGCCCCAAAAATCGCCTACCTGGATCGTTCCGTCGGCGCCGTAGCCGATAAAAAAGGCGGAGCCCAATGAGCCTTCCGACATTATTGTGTGGACACCGTTGTTCATCGAGCCGGGGACATAGGTCCAGAACTCGATGGAGAAATCGCCGTTTGGATTGATGACGTCGGGGCCGGCCAGGACATAGTTCGATCCGGTAAAGTTAAGGGATGAGTTTTGGGCTCGGGTGATGAGGGAAAGGCAAAGGATTACCAGGAGAAAAGGGTAGCTTTTTCCCATAGGATATTGTTTTGATTCTGGATCAAGATACCCTAAAATGGCGAAGGATGAAAGGGAGCGGGTCGGGAATAACACCTGACTAGGGGTTACTTCTAAGGCCGGCGGGCGGCTGTTTTCTACAAAATCGGGTCGAATCATGGGGATGGATTAATTTGCGGGCAGATGGCGTCTGTGAATGATATGGTTATGCTTGATCAATTCCTGAATATCGCGGCGTCGCAGCGGGATGAATTCAGGGTGAACGGACATTTGCTTGTCCGGGGAATTCTTGGGGAGGAGGAGATCGCTGTTTTTCGTCAGCGGGTGGTGGATGCCGTAAAGCGGCAGAGCAGGGAGAAGCGGCGGTTGCCGGAGAAGGGTATCTATGGGCGGGCATTTGGTCAGATGGTCAACTTGTGGCGGACGGATGAGGGTATCCGGCGATTTGTGCTGTCGAAGCGATTCGGCAAGGTGGCAGCCGATCTGCTGGGTGTGGCGAATGTGCGGATCTACCATGATCATGCCTTGTTCAAGGAGGCGGGTGGGCGGGCTACATACTGGCACCAGGATCAGTATTACTGGCCGTTGGATACGGCGGATACGGTGACGATGGCGATGGCGTTGACGGATCAGCATATCGACATGGGGATGTTTGTTTTTGCGACGGGTTCGCACAAATACGGGACGATCATGGATCCCAAGTTATCGTCGGAGCCGGACGGCACCTATCGTAAATATATCCGCGAACGGCAATTTTCGCTTAGCCGGCCGGCTGGGATGCGTGCCGGGGATGCAACGTGGCATTATGGCAACACTGTGCACCACACTTCGGCGAATTTATCGGACAAACGGAGGGAAATGATGACTATAACGTATATGGCGGACGGTGCGAGGGTGGCACAACCTATGCATCCATCACAGGTAAACGAATTAAATATGTGGTTAAATGGGTTGCCGCCGGGCAGATTGGCCGTTTCAGAGAATAACCCCCTGGTCTTATAGTGGTATTTCATTATAAATCCGGGGAAAAAAATACTCTAAAAAGGGTATTTTCCAAATGGGGAAAATTTCCCAATTTAGCGTTCGAATCTAAAAATAATCACCAAATAATTTGAAAAATAGAAAACCAAGATGTACCTTCACGCTACTATTAACGCCTGCCATATTCTAAAATCCTCTGAATATTAGGCTAATTAACTCTTTCATGTATACCTTTTGATTGACCCACCATCCTTGAAATTCCTGTAGACTTTATTGGTCCGGAATTAAAGAAAAAGCCATAATCCACATTACTATTCTGTAAAGCCTGCTTCTCATTTAGTCAGAAGTATTTCTTGAAGCCAATACCTCGTGTTAGCCTGACTATTTCCATTGCCATCCTTGAAAGATCAAGTTTCTACTTGAACCCTTAAAATGCCCAGTGGTAATGAAAAAACAAATTTTGGCTATCGATGATAGCAAAGCGATCCGATTTTTGCTTCAAACTGTACTAGGAAGAGAATACCAGGTGGTGACAGTGCCTGATGGATATTCCGCAATGTATTATCTCTCCCATCGCGAGCATCCCGATCTTATCATTGCCGATCCCCAGTTGCCTGATATGGATAATTGGGAATTGATAGAACAGTTGGCGAGCAGTGGAATGTATGGTGATATCCCGCTGGTGGTGTTATCCGGGCTCGATGGGAAGGACACGGAAGCAAAGTGTATAGAACATGGTGTATTAAAATATTTCATGAAGCCGTTCAATCCGGTCGAGTTGGTGGAAGCCATACAAGAGCTGGTGAGTGACGGTCAGCTTGATAATAAAGATCGCGTATTAGCGAGTTAGAATTGCGGGTGTTCTCACCTGAGGAATCTAATCCAATTAAGAGCGTACAGCGTATATAACCCTGAATCGTAAAAAGAAGCGGAACCTAAAAAGGCTGCTTCGTATTTCTGAGCCACCGTATTTATGAATACAGAAAACCTGTTGTATGGATTTATTATATCTACCCCAAACTGTACAAAAGGCCAAAAAAATTGCCCCGAGGGCTACTTTTAGGTCTTATCATTTACCCCAAACGGGCAGCTTCCAATTTAGCGGATTCTGCTACGTTGGAAGGAACAGCTCCAACATTATGAAGCTTGTAGAGCTTTATAAGGAAGGTTCGGTACTGGAAGGGCTGGAAAAAGCAAAGACCGAACTGATAAAGAGCATTGAGCAGGGTAAGAACAAATTACCCGAAGTCATCATCTGCGAAGCTCGTTTTGATTTTGCCACGATCAGTCATTTCAATCAATTTCTCCGTAAGCATTCCGTTCTTCGTTCGATCCCGTTCATCCTGGATATATCCGGGCTTGGGGACAAGGATGTAGCGCTTTACCGGAAGCATGCGCGGCCGGATGAGATGTTGTTTATCGAAGACTGTGATAAGAAGGATCTCGCGTCGAAGATCAAATTCCTCTGCAGGATGAAGGGGCCTGCCGGCACGATGACCGGCGAGGAGGCTGCCGAGGCGAAGATCGAGGAGAAGTCCTTGCGTAGTCTGCGTTTTGGTCCGATGACCAAGCGTGGTTTTGATATTCTTGTTGCTTCCGTAGCCCTTTTGTTATTGAGTCCTCTCCTGCTGTTGATCGCACTCGCCGTCAGGCTGGAGTCGCGCGGCCCGATCTTTTATATCGCCAAGCGCGCCGGCCGGGGTTATAAGATCTTCAATTTCTACAAGTTTCGCACGATGATCCATGGGGCCGACCAGAAGATGACCGATCTGGCCCACCTGAACCAATATAATGCGGAAAAGGGTCCGGTATTCTTTAAGATCACAAACGACCCGCGGATCACGAAAGTGGGTAGTTTCCTCCGCAATACCAGTCTCGACGAGCTGCCCCAGCTGCTGAACGTCCTTCTTGGGGATATGTCGCTTGTCGGCAACCGTCCGCTGCCTTTGTATGAGGCCCAGAATCTCACTACGGACGATTTTGCAGCCCGTTTTATGGCGCCGGCCGGGATTACCGGGTTGTGGCAGGTGAAGAAGCGCGGCACCAAGGATATGTCGGTGGAGGAAAGGATCAGTTTAGACATCGATTACGCTTCCAATTGTAATTTTGTCACCGATCTCTGGATCATTGCCAATACTCCGGGCGCGCTGCTTCAGAAGGAAAATGTGTAGGACCGACCAGTTAATTCGCTTACCTTGCAAAAAAGAAGATCGACTTATGTTGAAGGATCGTCCTTTAATATCCATTATTGCGTTGAATTGGAACACTACCGCAATAACGTGTGATTTTCTTGTCTCCGTCCGGGAGCAGAACCGTTATCCCAATATAGAAGTCATCGTCGTCGACAATGCCTCCAATGAGGATCCGACCCCGGCATTTTTGCGGGTCTATCCCGAGGCCATTGTCGTTCGCAATCCCCATAATCTTGGGTTTTCCGCCGGCAACAATGCCGGTATCCGAAGAGCTTCCGGGGACTTTCTTTTTATCGTCAATAATGATACGGAGTTTACGCCCGGGTTGCTGGAGGGATTGCTGGAGGTGTATGAGGAGCATCCGGATGCGGGGATCGTTTGCCCCAAGTTCCATTATTTTTTCGACAAGGGCACCATCGAGTATGCGGGGTATTATCCCGTGAATATCTTTACCGGCCGCAACAGCATGATCGGTTGCCGGGAGAAGGACCAGGGCCAGTATGACGAGATGAAGGAGACGCACTATGCGCATGGGGGCGCCATGATGGTCCCGCGGCGGATCATCGACGAGGTGGGGGCCATGCCCGAGGAATTCTTTCTTTACTATGAGGAGTTCGACTGGTCGGAGCAGATCAAGCGGCATGGATACAAGGTCTACTATCAGCCCAAGTCGCTGATCTATCATAAGGAGTCGATGACGACGGGCAAATCCAGTCCGTTGAAGACCTTTTATCTGACGCGTAACCGCATCCTTTTTATGCGCCGGAATACGCCCCCGCTTGCCTTTTCGATGTTTGCCCTCTATTTTGTTTGCTTTACCATACCCAAGAATACCCTGACGTATCTTTTCAGGGGCCAGAAGGAGCATCTGAACTCTTTCTGGAAAGGCATTTTATGGCAATTCAATCGCACGATTACTTTTAATTGATCTATCTATGTGTGGAATCACCGGCTTTGTGGATTTTAAAAAGACTACGGGCATCGACGTATTGCGCCGGATGTCGGATGCGATGCTTCATCGCGGGCCGGATGACGGCGGCTGCGAGGTCTATGAGGCGCCTCAGGCAGCTATCGGCTTTGGCCAGCGCCGGCTTTCCATTTTGGACCTCTCTCCGCTGGGGCATCAACCGATGCATTTTGGCGACCTTATCGTGAACTTCAATGGAGAGATCTATAATTTCAAGGAGATCAGGAAAGAACTGGAGGAGAAGGGGTACAGTTTTACTTCCTGGTCGGATACCGAAGTTATTCTAAAGGGATATGATTGCTGGGGTATCGATGTAGTACAGAAGTTTATCGGGATGTTTGCTTTTGCGCTATACGATAAGCGCAAGCAACAGATCATTCTTTTGCGGGACCGTGCAGGCGTGAAGCCCCTTTATTATTACTGGAATGAAGAGATCCTTTTGTTCGGGTCCGAGTTGAAGGCGTTGTATGAGCATTCCGCTTTTGAGAAAAAGGTGGACGTCAACAGTGTGGCGCTTTTTCTACAATTCAGCTATATCCCGGCGCCGCACAGTATTTTTCACCGGACCTATAAGCTGCTGCCGGGTCATTATCTGACGATCGATCTTGCCAGCCGGAAACAGCAGCTGACGAAATACTGGGATGTTTTTGATCATTACAATAAACCGAAGCTGAACCTGACCGATCAGGAAGCCATCGAGCAAACGGATGCGCTGTTGAAGAATGCGTATGAGTACCGGATGGTAGCCGATGTACCGGTGGGGCTTTTTCTCAGCGGCGGCTATGACAGCAGCAGCGTTGCCGCGTTGTTGCAGACGGGGCGGGCCGAGAAGCTGAAGACCTTTACCATCGGATTCAACGAGAATGAATTCAATGAGGCGCCCGAGGCCAAGAAGATAGCCGAGTATCTGGGAACGGACCATACGGAGTGGTATCTCACGGCGAAGGAAGCCGGCGGGGTACTTGACCGGCTGCCGGAGATCTATGATGAACCATTTGCGGATAATTCCACCGTCCCAACGGTGCTGGTGAGTGTGCTGGCGCGCAAGCAGGTGAAGGTGGCGCTTAGTGCGGATGGGGGGGATGAGATCTTTGGCGGGTACAATAAATTCAACCAGGCGGAGAAATATACCAGCCAGTTCCCGCCGCTTGTGCAGAGTTTTATCAGCGGGACCATGTCCCTGATCAACCCGGAGTATATTCCCTTCTTTAACACCCAGTACAATTTTGCGACGCGGTATGAGAAGATGCGGTTGATCTGGAAGAGTCATGATCCGGTTACCGCTGTGAAGTATATCAGCCAATACATTACCGAGAAGGAGGTGGAATCCTTTCTTGGACGGCCCTTTGAGCGGTATCACACGTTCTTCGAGGACGGGAAGCTGCTGGAGCACAATGATGGGACCGTGAACCGGCTGCTGGCGATTGACTATAAAACTTTCCTTGTCGACAACAACCTGGTGAAGATGGACCGGGCTACGATGTCGGTCAGTCTCGAGGGGCGGGAGCCGATGCTCGATCACCGGGTGATAGAGTTCCTGGCGCGGCTGCCCTCGTCGTTGAAGATCCGGAACGGGGTGAATAAATGGTTGCTCAAGGAGGTGGTGCATAAGTATATTCCGAAGGCGCTGATGGAACGGCCCAAGCGGCCGTTCATCGCACCCCTGATGGTGTGGTTCAGGGAGGACCTGAAGGAGCAGCTGCGCTATTATCTGAGCGAGAAATGCCTCTCGGCGACGGGGGTATTTTCGCATGGACCGATCATTCAATTAAGAGATGAATATCTGGCGGGGAAGAAAGTGAATTATCAAAAGCTGTGGCAGGTGTTGATGTTCCAGCTTTGGTATGACCGCTGGATAGAGAAATTATAAAAAACTCGATGGGAAACAAAATCAGGGTCCTTGAATGTATCCGGCAGGGGAAGATCGGCGGGGGAGAATCGCATTTGCTGAATCTTGTGGAATATCTTGACAAGAGCCGTTTTGAGCCGGTGGTGCTGAGTTTTACGCCGGGCCCCATGATCGAGCGGCTGGAGCGAATGGGAGTAGGGACGGATGTCATCTATACGGAGAAGCCTTTTGATCTGACCAAGTGGAGGAGGGTGAAGGAACTGCTGAAGGAGAAAAAGGTGGAGCTTATTCATGCACATGGCACGCGCGCCGCCAGCAATGTGCTTTGGGCGGCCAGGTCGCTCGGCATTCCCGTTGTTTACACGATTCATGGATGGTCCTTTCACCAGGATCAGCGGGCCTTGCTGAAGCGGATGCGCATTGCCGGGGAGAGCTATATTACTTCGCGGACGGCGGTGAACATTTCGGTGTCGATGGCCAACCAGGCTTCGGGTCGGAAGAATATAAAGGGATTCGAGTCGGTGCTGGTGAATTACGGCATCGATCAGAAGAAATTCTCGCCGGCGGGAGTAAGCAAGGATGTGCGGGCGGAACTGGGGATCGGGAAAGAGGCGGTGCTCGTGCTTTTTATCGCCCGGTTTACCAAGCAGAAACAGCCCCTGGCGATGATCAGGGCTTTTAAGGAGGCGCTTGACCGGGTTCCGGGGATGGAGTTGCTGATGGTAGGAGATGGAGAATTACGGGAGGACGCCCTGGGGCTTTGCGCCGAACTGGGCCTTGGGGACAGGATCCGGTTTCAGACCTTCCGGCAGGATGTCCCGGATGTGCTGGCGGCGGCCGATATTTTTGTATTGCCGTCGTTGTGGGAGGGGCTGCCGATCGGGTTGCTGGAGGCCATGGCCATGGGGAAAGCGATCATTGCGTCGGATGTGGACGGGACGGGAGAGGTCCTCCAGCATGGGGAGAACGGGTTGCTGATCCAGACCGGGCAGCTGGTGCCGTCGCTGACGGAGGCCCTGGTCCAATTGGGCCGGGACGGGGAGATGCAGAAAAAATTTCAGCAAAGGGCCATAGAAACGATCAGTGGACGTTTTAACGTCGTCCGGATGGCCCGGGAGATAGAAGACATATATACCAACGTGTTACATAAATCTTTTGTGAACAATGGAATTTAAAAAGATCGTCGATATCAAGCGTGTCAACTTTATCGTAGATGCCCTGAAGGCCAGCCTGCCGGAAGGGGCCGAGGTGTTGGACGTAGGTTGTGGCAATGGGGTAATTTCAAGATATTTGGGTGAAAAGGGGTTTCATGTCCGGGGAGTCGATGTAAGTCCAAAGGCCATCGAAAAAGCCCGCAGCCTCAATACTTTTCCGAATGTGCGGTTCGAGGTAGTGAGTGCCGAGCAGCTTGTCGCCGATGGTCAGCGGTATCATGCAGTTGTCTGCAGCGAGGTGCTGGAGCATTTGAACGACCCCGGGAAATTGCTGAAGGTATTGCACCAGATCCTGCATGATGAAGGGGTGTTGGTGGTGACGGTGCCCAATGGCAAGGGGCCGCGGGAGAGCCTGGTGACGAGGCCGGTGCAGCGGATGCAGAAGAAGAACAGCTGGGTTTGGCGGACTGTGAACAAATTCAAGCGGTCCCTTGGCTACAAGGGTACCACTGTACAGTCAGACGCCGATGATCTTACTCATATTCAATTCTTTACGCGGCCTTCGCTGGAGAAGCTCGCGAGCGATAACACGTTCCGGATCGTGCGGTTCGGGAAGACCAATTTTATCGAAGACGTTTTTCCCTTTTCCTTTGTAACCAAGAAAATCCGCGTCCTCCAGAAATGGGATTGCGCCCTGGCGGAGGTGTTACCTTACCAACTGACCGGCGGCTTTGTCACCGTTTGGGAGAAGGCCAAACGTTAGGTTCCCGTCAATTTATTCCTTTTTGTCAGCAGAGGCCGTAATGTCACGGTCTCTTTTTGTTCCTTTCGGCGGGTGGCATTCCGTTCGTCGAGGCAGTTTTGCAAAATGACGGCCAGTTCCCTGTAATGTGGGTCCATCAGGAAGGTCTTATGATCGCCGGGGACGTCGTGGACAGTTACGCCTTTTAAGGCATAGGGCCGCCAGGAAAGGTATTCGGGATCGCTAACGAAGAAGAGGCGAGTCTTGGCTCTGAAGAGGTCCACCTCGATATTAAGAGGTTGCATCTTGTATTCGTTGTAGGCGATCTCGATCTTCTCATTTATTCTGGGTGCATGTTCGAGGGTATCCCATTCGCTCTTTTCTTCGGGCAGGAGGCCGAACCGTTCGAAGGGCTGGCGCATTTTCCGTTTGAAGAAGGAGGTCTGGTATTTTATCGTCTGACCCGGGTGTCTGCCCAGGGATTGGAGGATAAAGACCAGTTTTGGGAACTGCCGGGCGAATTTGCGGAGCAATCGTTTCCAGGCGGGATCGAACTGGACACCGGTGTTATCCGCGGCCGTATCGAAGATGGCGAGCATTTTCACTTCTTTTCCTTTTGCCTGCAGTTGGCGGGCCATTTCGAAGGCGACGAAGCCGCCGAAGGAGTAGCCCGCGAGGCAGTAGGGTCCTTCCGGGTTATGTTCCAGGATCTCGGAGACATAGTGGCCGGCGATGGCGTCCATGTTGTCGAGGGGTTCATCGATGCCGTTGAGTCCCCTGGCCTGGAGGCCGTAGACCGGCTGGTCAGGATCCATACTTTTTGCCAAAGAATTGAAAATCATGATTGTAAGACCAGCGCCATGGACGATGTAGAGGGGTGTTCTGGAGCCGCCCACCCGGATGGGTACGAGGGAGCTCCAGGAGATGGCTTTATCCTTTTGCTCGAGGCGTTGGGCCAATTGGGCGATGGTGGGGCATTCCACCAAGGTAGTGAGCGGCAGGCGCTGGCCGAGGGCTTTATCGAGCTGGGTCATTACCTGGATGGCGATCATGGAGTGGCCGCCGAGTTCGAAGAAATCGTCGTGGATGCTGATTTTGCTGAGGCCGAGGGACTGGACCCAGGAGGCGGCGATGATCTTCTCCAGTTCGGTTGCCGGCGGCGTATATTCTTTTGCCATGGTGGCCGCGCTTGTTCTTGCGGCGGGTCTGGGCAGGGCTTTGCGGTCGATCTTCCCGTTTGCCGTCAGGGGCAGCTGGGTCATTGCCACATAGTCGTTAGGGATCATGTAGGCCGGGAGCAGGTTGTGGAGGCCTTTTTCCCAGTCCCGCTGTTGCTGGACGGGGATATAGCTGCCTTCGGGCTGGTCGGCGCGGACCGGGACGATATAGGCTACGAGGCGTTGGTCGCCGGGCCGGTCTTCGCGGGCAATTACCACGGCTTCTTTTACGCCGGGTTGTTTGATGAGGCTGTGTTCGATCTCGCCCAGTTCGATGCGATGGCCGCGGATCTTCACCTGGTGGTCGATGCGGCCGAGGCAGACGATGTCCCCGTTCTCAAGGAGCCGGCCCAGGTCGCCGGTGCGGTACATTTTGGATCCGGCTGTTGCGAAGGGGTCGTCAACAAAGCGTTCGGCGGTAAGGGTTGGCCGGTTATGATAACCACGAGCGACGCCGTCGCCGCCGATATAGACCTCACCGATGGCGCCGAGGGCGACGGGGTTGGTGGATTCGTCGAGGATATGGACCTGGGTATTGTTTATGGGGCGGCCGATGGTGATGATATCGTCGCCGGGCTGGAGATGTTTTGTGGTGGACCAGATGGTGGTCTCGGTGGGTCCGTACATATTCCAGAGGGCCGAACAACGAGTCAGGAGGGTTGCGGCCAGGTCTTTTGGCAGGCCTTCGCCGCCGCAGAGTACTTTCAGGGGCAGGGGCATATTCCAGCCGGCGTCGAGCATCATGCGCCAGGTGGAGGGGGTGGCCTGCATGATGGTGATCTTTTCGGATCGGACCAGATCGAGCAGGATGCGGCCGTCCTTTGCCGATTCGGCATCGGCCAGGACGAGGGTGGCTCCGGTGATCAGGGGCAGGTATAATTCGAGGCCGGCGATGTCGAAGGAGATGGTCGTGACGGCGAGCAGGCGGTCGGCGGCGGTGATGCCCGGTTCGCGCCGCATGCTGAGCATGAAATTGACCAGGTTGTGGTGTTCGATGGCGACGCCCTTTGGCGTGCCGGTGGAGCCTGATGTATAGAGGATATAGGCCAGGTCTTTACCGGTACCGGACGTGGGTGGTGTTGCCGGGTATTCGTTTATCTTATTCCAGCAATCTTCGATGATGAGGTTTTTGGTCTGGGAGCGGAAGCGGCTGCGATATTTGCCTGCGGTGAGCAGGATGCCGGCGCCCGCGTCCTTCAGCATGAATTCGATCCGTTCGTCGGGATAGGCGGGGTCGAGGGGGATATAGCCTGCGCCAGCTTTCCAGATGGCGATGAGGGCGATGACCATTTCCGCGGAGCGGTCGAGGGCCAGGCCTACGGCGTCGCCTTTGCGGACCCCGTTTGCTATCAGCAGGTGGGCCAGGCGGCTGGTCTTTTCGGCCAGGGTCTTGTAGGTGAAGATGATGCTTTGGAATTGGAGGGCCGGGTGTTCGGGGGTCAGCGCGGCTTTTTCGTCGATCAGGGCGTACAGGGGCTTGTCCTTTGGATAATCGGCGGCGGTATCGTTCAGGCTGTTGAGCCGGTCGTTACGGGCATAGGAATCCATTACCGGAAGGTCCCGGATGAGGGCGTCGGTATTGGTAGTGAGTTCCCGGAGCAGGTGTTCGAACCCGTCCATCATCCGGCGGATGGAGGCTGGTTTGAAGAGCTGGGTATTGTAGGACCATTCGAGCGTCAGGCTTTGTTCGGAGCCGGACGCGTTCAGGAAGATCTCGAAATTCTCGTATTCCCGGGGGTTATAGTCCATCCGGTATTGGAGGTTGTGGAAGGCGACTCCGTTGTCCAGGCCCATGTCGATATTGAAGACGACGGGTACGAGGGGGATGCGGGATGGGTCCCGGGGGATGGGCAGCCGTTTCAGGAGGCTGCCGAAGGTGAATTGCTGGTTGTCGTAGGCGTCGAAGATCTTTGGCTTGCGCTGTTTGAGGTAGGTGAAGAAGGAGCCGTCGCCGTTGGGGTGGCTGCGGAGGGGGAGCAGATGGACGCAATGACCGATCAGGTGTTGGTAGCCGGCGGCGGACTGGCCGGCGGCGGGGAGGCCGAGGACGATGTCTTCCTGGCCGGTTAGCCGGTAGAGATAGATCTCGAAGGCCGCCATGAGGGTCATTACGAGGCTGCAGCCTGCGCCTGCGCCGAGTTTCTTTACAGCCTGGACGAGGGGCCCGTCGAGGGAGTAGTCGTCCCGCTGGCTTTTATAGGTGCGCAGGGTGGGGCGGGGGAAATCGGTGGGCATATCCAGTACGGGGATGCTACCCTTGTATTGGTCGAGCCAGTATTGTACTATCTGCGCATAGTCCGGGCTTTCGAGGAACTGCCATTGTTCGAGCGCGTACTGGCTGAAGCGGAGGGCTTCCGGCAGTGCGGGGACTGAGCCCTTCGCGTAGGCTGAATACAGTTTTCCCAGGTCCTGCAGAAGGATGCCCAGGGACCAGCCGTCGCAGATGATGTGATGGGCCGTGAACTTGAAGAAATATTCTTCGTTCCCCAGGCGGAAGAGAGCTATCCGGAAGAGGGGGCCATTCAGGAGATCGAAGGCTGTCTCGGCTTCTTGTTTTGAGAAGCCGGCGATAAAGGCCTGTTGTTCGTCCTGGGGTCGTCCGGCGAGGTCTTCGAAATACAGATCTGTGGGGAGTTCCTTAAAGACGATGATCTTGTGGCCATCGGCGCTGAAGGCGGAGCGAAGGGCTTCATGCCGGGCGATAAGATCTGCGAGGGCGTGCTCCATGGCCGGCCGGTCGAAGGGACCGGTCAGGCGGAGGGATACCGACTCGTTGTAGGAACGGTTTGCGTCCTCGCCGCCGAACTGGCAGGAGATCCAGATCTCCTGTTGGGGTTCAATGGATGGCATTACCCGAATGATCTCGGGTCCGGAGAACGGATCGAATTCCACCGGCAAAAGGTCGTTAGTAGAGTTTCCCTGGTCCAATTGTCTCTTTTTAGTTGACTTGCAAATACTTCCCGGGGCGATCAGGATCGTTGATAAACCACGCGGGATTGCCATCTTTATCCCGGCCCAATCTGGCGCCAGGTATCAACGGCGTTTCATCGACTTTTATTTCAGGGTTTTTATGGAGGACCGTTGGATTGGTTGCGGAGCTCTGGAGGAAGCCGGCGCCGACGAGTTGATCGATGCTTTCGCTGAATTTTTCGATGATGGTATCCACGTCCTGTCGGCTATGCGCGTCGGTGAGGAAACAGGGAAAACCATCGAGGATATGGATGCCTTTGTCCCTCATGAGGGTAAAGAGAAGTTCGCTATAGAGGATCTCTTCTTTCCATTTGAATTTCCAGAGGGATCCAAATTGGGCGACGAACAGCGGCAGATCATGGCGTTGACAGATAGCATTGCATGAATCTGCGAGGTATTTTGTCTTGTCGGTAAGCGACTGTTGCAGGGCCGGGCCTTTTGCCTTCATGTAATCGAGCGAGGCTTTTGAGGCGGCCAGCGCCAATGGGTGCCTTACAAAGGTACCTGCAAAATACGTTACTCCCGCTTCAGGAGTAGAATTATCGCCATATTTCCAGTCGCCACCGTCGAGGGCGTTCATAAACAGCTTTTTACCTGCGATCACCCCGATGGAGATGCCTGCGCCGATGACCTTTCCATATGTTCCCAGGTCGGCTTTTACGCCGAAGAGCGCCTGGGCGCCGCCGGGGTGCATTCTGAAGCCGGTGATCACCTCGTCAAAGATCAGGCAAGTGCCTGCATTCTCAGTGACTTTCCGCAGTTTTTGCAGGAATTCCACCGGTTGGAATTCCGGGCGGCGGCTTTGGACGGGCTCGACGAGGACGGCGGCCAGTTCGTGTGCGCGATCTTTTATGATGCGGAGGCTTTCCTCCGTGCCGTAGTCAAGAATAAGCATATTTTGTACCGCCTCGGGCATAATGCCGGGGGCGGCGGGGTAGGACTTGCCTTTTTTGGAGCCGCGGACGATCACTTCGTCCACGATGCCGTGGTAGGACCCCGCGAAGGCGACGATGGTGCTGCGGCCGGTGACGGTGCGGGCGATGCGCATGGCGCCCAGTACGGCTTCGGAGCCGGTATTACAGAGGGCGGCGCGGTCGAAGCCGGTGAATTCGCAGATGAGTTTGCTTACGGGCCCGGCCAGTTCATGCTGGGGGCCGATCTCGTATCCTTTTTCGATCTGTTCCTGCATGGCTTTGACGATGATATCGGGCTGGTAGCCCAGCATGTTGGAGCCAAAGCCGTTGAGGGCGTCGATGTATTCGTTGCCGTCGAGGTCCCAGAGGCGGCTGCCTTTCGAGCGGTTGACGACGATCGGGTAGACGATCTCTTTTGTCTGGGGTTTGAAGCCCGTTACCACCCGGGGGTCGGCCATATACGACCGGTGTTGGGCGGTGTAAGCCTTGCTGGATGCGGTTTTGGCCGTATAGTTCCTGACGAAATCATCGAGGAAGGCCTTTTGGCGCGAATCCAGCTCGCGGGCCTGTTTGTCGATCTTGGCGGTTGCGCCGAAAGGTTTTTTATGTTCGGCCAGTTCTTCAGCCGTGAGTTCGCCTTCGATCCTCGGTTTGCCGTTGCCGTTTGATGCCGGCGTGAACGACGGCGCTGCCGACGCCTGCGGCATCGGCATGGGAGTCGATGTTGGCGCGGTTATGGCGCCGCCCTGGAGCAGGGCTATTTGTTGGGCTAATAATTGGATCTGCTGGGAGATCAGGCTAATGACTGTGTTGTTGTTGGCCTGGGCTGGGGGTGGGGTGTAGAAGACAGGCGCAACCTGCGGTTGTGCCTGAACCTGCGGGGCCTGTACGGGGTCTGGGGGCAGGTTCGCGTCCAGGTAGCCTACCAGCAGGTTGAGGCTGCCATATTCTTCGTTTAGCTGCCGGAAGGTGATCGGCAGGTTGAAGCTTTTT
>Ga0207003_1083_pt3 | contig 15023 bp, 11 predicted proteins | sample Alteio_BWMinCont_89_FD_153474 | JGI IMG/M metagenome (GOLD analysis project Ga0207003, IMG submission 153474) | Enriched cells from forest soil in Barre Woods Harvard Forest LTER site, Petersham, Massachusetts, United States -... | ecosystem: Environmental > Terrestrial > Soil > Temperate forest >...
GTATCGGATGGTCCGGCAATGGCGACCTTTTCAAGCAGATTTTTAATCACCGCGCTTTCACCGATGATTTGTCCGAGAATAGCCGGATTTAGTATCGCTTTCTTCTGCGATACCAAGGGATTCGTGGTGTTCGCCGCATCCTTTCTATACTGATGAAGGTACAAGGCGATATCCAGGGTAACCAGTACATCCTTCCTCCGGAATGGTTTTACCAGGAAGCCATATGGATGGGTGGCTTTTGCTTTATCGAGGATCTTTCTTTCCGCATTGGCAGATAAATAGACAAAAGCGATGTCTTTTTTTGTTAATTCGGCGGCCAGATCGATCCCGGTTAAGGGGCCTTGTAAATAGATGTCCAGCAGTACCAGGTCAGGCCGCTCCTGCCCGATAATTTCTAAGGCTTCGGGTACGGAACTGGCTATCGGGAATACCCGATAATCCGCATTTTGCAAAATGTCCTTCAGGTTACGAGCCTCGATGTACTGGTCCTCAACAATTAAAATTCCGGCGTTCATTGGTAAACCTCCTCTTTTTCTGGGTCGCTCGCTCCTTCATGCCGGACAAAAGCGGGGTCCTGGTCGAAGACTATCGTAATTTTTGTGCCGGAGTCATTTGTAAACTCTATCCGGCCATGGATCTCCTTGGTGAGCCCCTTCATCAATTCGAGACCCAGCGAACCGGCTTTCGCACCGGTAGAGCGGTCTCCCATGCCCACGCCATTGTCAGTCAGCAACAAGGTAATCTGTTCGCCGTTTTTATGCATGCTGATGGTGATAGTGCCCGGGCGTTTATCAGGGAAGGCATATTTCATCGAATTTGTCACTGCCTCATTGATGATGAGGGCAAGCGGGATGGCCTGGGATACAGCCAGCCAGATGGGTTCGATGTCCAGGATAAAATGGACTTCACTCCTTCCCTCGAAACTCTCCCCAAGATATTGAACAAATTCGCCAATGTATCTGTCCATGAGGATGGTTCTTACATCTTCCGACTGATAAAGTTTTTGATGGATCAGCGACATCGCAAAAATCCTGTGCTGGCTGACCTCCACCGCCGCCAGTCCTTCATCTTTCAAATGGGATGCCTGTGATTCCAACAGGCCCAGTACAGTATGCAGATTGTTTTTTACGCGATGATGAACTTCCTTTACCAGCCATTCCTTTTCTGTCACCAGCCGTTTAAGTATTTCATTCTTTTGCGTAATAACCTGATTTGCCTGCTTTTTATTTCGATATTGCCGGTAAATCAACGTCGCGATCAGCATCAAAAGGAGGGTGCCGCTAACGGCGATCCTGATCAAAAGAGCTGATTTGTCCAGCTTCGCCTGTTGAAAGACGGCTTTCTGGTTTAATAAAGCGATATTCTGATCTTTTATTTTGATACTATCCTCTTTTTTTTTGGTTTCGAATTGAATCAATAACTTTTGGAAATCCCTTTGTTTGGATGCGGCCAGGCCGGAGTCAGTCTGTTTATGATTTCTGTGTAAATGCTCCATCGCTGCGAGATAGTTACCGCAGGCAGAGTCCACCAGATACAACAGATAATGGATATAGCCTCGAAACGAAGGGGTTGTTCCAGGGCCTGTAAGCGCCCTGTTCAAATAGGGTCGTGCCTTGGCATATCGGTGGGACTGTACGTACAATTCGCCAAGATCCCGGTTGACGGATACCTGTTCGTCATTCAGTTTCTTGCCCGCCGCATAGGCCCGCAGGAAATAGGGCTCGGCTTTGTCATACTGCTTCTTGTCCCGATAAATATTTCCGATCATCGAGTAATAGTCTGTTTCATTCTGGACGTTTTCAGGAGGATACTTTTTTACTATCCGCAGCGCGAACTGAAGCGCTTCGGATAGTTTGTTCAATTTACGCATGCTGGATGTATACTTTAGCGCCGCATCCGGCAGGCCGAATTCGCCGGCGTGTAACGCATACCCTTCAATAGCAAGCCGGGAATATTCGACGGCTTGGGTGAATTCATCGGCTTCGTAGCAGGCAGCGGCAAGCCAGAGATAAAAATCTCCTGCAGCAAGGCTATCTCCTGTCGACTTCATGCTTCTGATGGTTTCGAGCGAATAATGGATCATTTTGGCGTGGTCCCCTTCCACAGATCCCAATTGGGTCAGCACGCAATAGACATACTGCGTATTGACGAATCCAGCGGTGCGGCATTTTCCAAGCAAAGCTAACAACTCTTGTTCCGTACCTGGCTTTTCCTGGTCTACATGGGCGGCTGCGATGTCGATAAGCGCGAAGACCTCCTTTTTGGGCTGGTGAAGACGGACACTAAGCCGCCGGGCCTGCTCAGCAAGGGCAATGGACTTTTCCAGTTGCGGTGCTGTTGCCGCCTCCTGATAACGGTATTTATAGCTTAACATCAGCAATAGATCGATCTTTGCCGTATCATTCACCAGGGGCAACATTTTTTCGGCTGAATCCAGATCATACCAATCGCCCAAAATGTCGGCAACGAAGAGCTGAGCGGCGTTGTAGGCAATAGGGTCATGCCATTTTTCACTTGTCGCGGCGGCTTCCCTCGCATACCGGAGGGCTGTTTGCAGGTCGCCCTTCTTCTTAAATGGTTTATTAAAATAAAGATTACACAACTGCAGCTGGATCCCGGCTTTTTCCAGGTCTGATTTCGCGCTTCTCAGCTGAAGTTGCAAATCCGGCTCCTTTTCGGATCTTATGGGTGGGGGTGCGGGATAATATTGGCCCATGCAGCCGAAATAGGGCAGCACAATCATTGCTACTAAAATACAGAGCCTCATAGAAAAATTTATCGTCCAGTAGGTAAGAAAATGTCTGAAATGCAATGTTGACTCAAAATTAATAAAAGCTTAAGTGTTTTCTCAATTATTCGGAAGACAATATTTTTCTTTAGTGACCGAAATACGATTTATCCGTTCCATTCGAAGTGTAATGCCCTTCCACGATGGTATCCTGCTCAAAGGTGATCGTAATTTTTGTGCCCGAATCGCTTGCGAACGCTATCCGGCCATGTATCTCTTTGCTTAGCCCCGTCATCAATTCAAGACCCAGCGACCCGGCTTTCGGAGATTCCGACCGGTCTCCAATCCCCACGCCATTGTCACCTAACACCAATGTGATTTGTTCGCCGGATTTATGCATGCTAATAGTGATAATACCCGGCCGATTATCAGGGAAAGCATATTTCATGGAATTGGTCACGGCCTCATTGATAATGAGGGCGAGCGGGATGGCCTGGGATAGAGCCAGCCGGATGGGTTCGATGTCCAGGATAAAATGGACTTCACTCCTTCCCTCAAAACTGTCCCCAAGGTAATCTACGAATTCGGCAATATATTTATCAATTAGTACGGTTCTTATATCTTCTGATTGATAAAGTTTTTTGTGGATCAGGGACATCGCATAGATCCGGTGCTGGCTTACCTCCACCGCCGCCAGTCCTTCATTTTTCAAATGAGATGCCTGGGACTCCAGCAGGCACAATACTGTATGCAGGTTGTTCTTTACGCGATGGTGAACTTCTTTTAAAAGCCACTCTTTTTCCCGAACCAGGTTTTGCAAAAGTTCATTCTTTTCGGTGATTATCTTGTTGTTCTTCTGCTTCAGCCGGTTTTGACGATACAATAACCCTGCAATAATCAAGACCAACACAATGCCACCGATGGTAACATTCTTTAGCAGGTCAGCCCGCTGCAGGTTGCTTTGACTAAGCGCTGCCTTTTGATTTAATAAAGCAATCTGGTTTTCTTTTTCCCTGGTATCAAATTGAACCTGCAATTGCTGAAACTGCTTTGACTTGTTTTGCGTATACAATGAATCGATAATTCGTTTAGATACCAACAAATGTTGAACTGCACCTTTATAATTGTGTTGTGCAGTATCTAATCTGAACCACCAATTATTATTTGCGGAAATGTATGCAGGAAAACCGAGTTGACGCGATATAGTATCATTTTTGACTAGAAAGGTATGCATATTGGAATATTGCTTTGTAACAAAGAAATAATTTACGAGCCATACTTGAATATTAAGAAGCTGATCTTTATCAAGATGGTCGCGACTAATTATATTCAGCAAATGATCACAATAAGGCTTGGCCAGATCAAATTGATTAAGATTGATATAAGCCCGCAAAAAATTCGTTGCATACCGGCAATCGGTCCCAAAGTCGTTAGCCGGTACCGGGAAATTCTTTAATCCGGTCTGGAGAATTTCCAATGCTTCGCGGGGTTTCTTAAGTCTTATGTAAGTATCCCCGATATTTAAAGTCAAAGTATGGGTTAATGAAACATCCTTAAAAGATTGGGCCGTGATAAGAGCAGCTTTAAAATAGGTCACTGCATTTTCGTATTCGAGCAATTGAAAATAGGTAATTCCGATATGATCATTGATTTCGCACAGCTGCATGGTGGTATCGTGAGAATCTTCCGCGGCTTTTAATGCCTTTAATTCATAGTCTAAAGAGAGTATAAAATTTGATTGCCTATAGTAGGTATTTCCGAATATATCATATACACTTTGAAGCTTGGTATAATGTATGGATCGATAAAGTGACAAAGCAATTTTAGCGTGTTCCAGGGTCGTATCAGCGTCCTTATCCAGCTGGCTTAATGCCGTATAACAATACGCTTCCCGTTCAATATACCCCCCTTGTTTAAAGATGTCTGCTGCTTTTTTAACTAGTTGGATCTTGGCTGGTAATTCGGCTTCATCTTTATAATTATAGCATTCTGATAATCCAAAATAAGCCTGCCCCAATTCGTATTTATCGGTGCCTTTACTCAAAATTTGCACAGCCTTTTCGGCAAATGATCTGCTCAGTTCTTTTTGCCCTCTTTCTCTAGCCAGGGATGAGCCGGTTAGAGCAATGTGCGCTTCAGCTTCCGGTGAGTTGATTTTCTCATTAATATGCCTGGCCTGGTCGAGATATACGGCAGCACTATCGAGGTCAGTCTTAAACTCGCCGGGTTTAGAGATTTGAAATTCCGCCAATGCTAAAAGTAATTTGATACCACTCGTATCTTGTCTACTCCTGCTCAAAGATCTGAGTAAGGAATCTACCTCGGATCTTGAATATTTTTGACCAAAGGCCGGTATGATACTGAACAATAATACTATCGTAGTTATCAGTCTGTACATACTAACAATTTTATATGTGAAATTAATTAATATAAATTGATGGCTTGCAAGCCGGGTTGAAAGCCTCTTTGCTTTATTTCGCAAGCCTATCGGCTATTTCCGAAATACGATCAACTTCAAAAGGGCCATTCTCTCCGTAAGCCATTTTAAATCAATTTACTACCAACTGGCACCATATTGGTCTGGAAAATATCCTATTCCCAAAAAAACAAAAATATTCACGATGAAGACAACGACAGAGAATAAATCACATCCGAACGCTACCGTCATCGACTCGGTTATTTATCGTGACATCTTCAGCACAAGTGCTATGAGGGAGGTCTGGTCCGATGAGACGCGTATCCAGCGTTACCTGGATTTTGAAAAGGCACTTGCCTTGGTGCAGGGACGTCTTGGGGTCATTCCCGCGGAAGCCGCCGAAGAGATCGCGAAACATTGCAACGTCAGCGAGATAGATTTCCTAAAATTAAAGACCGCGACGGAGCATATCGGCTATCCGGTTCTTGGGGTCGTCCGGCAACTGACCGCAAACTGCAAGAAAGATCTGGGCCAATGGTGTCATTGGGGCGCCACGACACAGGATATTACCGATACGGCGACCGTCCTGCAGATCCGCGCTTCACTGCTTCTTGTGGAGGCCGATCTCGATGCGATCATCCAATCCTTGTCAAATATGGCGCTGGTACACCGCCATACTCCGATGATCGGCAGGAGCAACTTGCAACAGGCCGTGCCCCTCACATTTGGGTACAAGGCGGCGGTATGGCTTGCCGGTTTCCACCGCCATCTTGACCGATTGCATCAAATGAGAGATCGGGTACTCATTGCCGAATTCGGTGGCGCAGTTGGTACGCTGGCTTCGCTTGGCAGTAGCGGGCTGCCGGTGCAGAAGGCCCTCGCGGAGGAGCTTGAGCTAAATCAACCCCCGATAGCCTGGCACACCATTCGTGACACTATCGCGGAAGTCGGCTGCTTTCTCGGAATGGTTTGCGGCTCTTTGGATAAGATCGCTACTGATGTAAAGGTCATGATGATGACGGAGTTAACTGAAGTGCAAGAGCCAAGTGGCGGTGGCGGCCGGGGTGCATCCAGTACAATGCCGCAAAAGCGAAACCCAATCTCCTGTGCCTACATTACGGCATGCAGTGCGGTCGTTCGGCAGCATGCAGCAAGTCTTCTATCCGCCATGAGCGCGGATTTCGAACGGGCAACGGGGCCATGGGAAATTGAATGGCTTGTACTGCCGGAGATCTTTTGTTTCACCGCCGGAGCGTTGTATCAGGCCAGGTATATGCTGGAAGGATTGGTCGTACATGGCGATAACATGATGAAGGATCTTAAGCTTACCGATGGCCTCGTCAATACGGAAGCGGTGATGATGGCCTTAGGCCCCAGAATGGGCCGGGGAGAAGCCCACGACAGGCTGGCAAAGATTTGTATCGCTGTCGCCGAGGGCAAGGGGCGGCTCCTCGATCTACTCTCGAAAGACACGGAGATTGCAAGGTATTTTAGTCGAAAGGAGCTTGAACAGCTGCTTGAGCCTACAAATTATCTTGGCAATTCGGGAGAAATGGTAGATCGTCTCCTGGCCACCAGATGACAAGCATACTCCTTCAGTGATTCCACACTTTTCACAAACCAAAATCATTCAACCATGTATTTTGCCATTCTTTGCTTCGATCGCCCGGGATTGGGCGAATTGCGGGAGGTGACAAGACCCGAACATCTCCGATATCTGAAAGAGCATCACGACAAGATGCATTTGGGCGGCCCTTTTGAAAATGATGAAGCGGGTATCATCGGGACGCTCTTTATTATTAACGTTGAAAGCCATGCGGCTGCATGGGCGTTCACTGCAAATGAACCATTCCATAAAGCCGGGCTCTTTGAGACGGTGATCGTCCGGCGGTGGAGGCAAATGCAGCCGGAAGTTGCCCCGGGTGCGAATGCGGGTAGCCTGACAGAAGGAGAAATGCAATTGAAACAGGAGGGTATAACAAAATGATCAAGCTGATTCTTCAGGGCATTGTACCCGTTGTTTTCGTAATAGTCCTGGGATTCTACGCGGGTCGGAAAAAATTCATCAGCGATGACGGAGCAAAGAATTTCTCAACCCTTATCCTGAACTTTGCCTTGCCCTGTCTGCTATTCGTGAACATATTCAACTTCACACCAACGCAATTGGAGAATGTCCCGTTCATTCTTACACTTGCCCTGTCACTGGTCCTTCCGTTTGTGCTTGCCATCATCATTGGAGTATGGATCCTTAAAGCACCAATTGCCGAAGCCGGTCTGTTTGCGAGCAATTGCGGGTTTCCGGATATGGCATTTTTTGGATTGCCTGTTCTCGTTGCTTTAGCCGGGGCAAAGGCCCTGCTACCAGTCATTATGGGGGATCTGGTCGGAAATGTACTGATTCTCCCGGTGATTATTTTTATGTCGCAGCAAGGAGTAACAAATCAGCATGGGGGAAAGCCCAAATCTTTCCTGCACCATCTGTTGAGCACTTTGGAACAACCTCTCGTTTGGGCGCCCATTCTTGGTCTGGTCCTCGTACTTATGCATATCTCGCTTCCTTCACTCCTCAGCGATTCGCTAAGACTTTTCGGCCGGGCTACGGGCGGGGTTGCCCTGTTTACCCTCGGCGTGCTATTGTCCCGGCTAAAGCTTAGGATGGATCGGTCGATAGCATCCGTTATCCTTCTAAAGAATGTCGTCATGCCGGCCCTTGCGTTGGGTCTATCCCTGTTGTTTCATCTCCAACCGCCACTGGCCAGGGGCGCGATCATTGCCATGGCCTGTCCCTGCGCCACGCTCGGAGGCATGTTATCTGCCAAATTGCAGATCGGCCAAGATACGATCCCGGCCCAGATATTAGCAAGTAATATTTTCGGCGTAGCCTCCATGGCATTCTGGATTTTTATAGCAGAAAAAATAGGATAACCATGATGTTGTATCTACCTGGCCGGGTTGGCCTTCAAAGGAGTAAGTAATTAATAAACAATAAACATGAACAACACAAAGGATCTTTCAGCTGAACGGGCCATTGGCAGGTCCGAATCGAGTTTTATTACGATGAGTGATGGCACCTCGATCTTCTATAAGGATTGGGGCCGGGGTCAGGCAGTCGTTTTTTCGCATGGTTGGCCGCTTGATGCAGATGCCTGGGATGCGCAGATGCTTTTCCTGCTTCAAAAGGGTTATCGGGTAATCGCTCATGACCGGCGCGGCCACGGTCGTTCCGGGCAATCAGCGGGTGGCAATGACATGAACACCTATGCAGATGACCTCAGCGCGGTTCTTGAAGCGTTGGATTTGACCGACGCGATCCTTATTGGGCATTCGACCGGCGGTGGCGAAGTAGCCCGGTACATCGGTCGTCACGGCGCCAGGCGATTGACGAAATGTGTGCTGATCGGTGCGGTTCCACCGGTGATGTTGAAGTCTCCTGCGAATCCAAAAGGTGTTCCGATGGAGGTGTTTGATAGCATTCGTTCGGGGGTTGCCGGAAACCGGTCACAGTTTTACCGGGATTTGGCGCTGCCCTTCTACGGATATAATCGCCCCGGCGCAAAGATCTCCCAAGGTGTCATCGAATCATTCTGGGCGCAAGGGATGTTGGGCTCTGTCCTTGGACAATATTTATGCATCAAGGAATTTTCCGAGGTTGATTACACCAGTGACCTGAAGAAGATCAATATTCCAACGCTGGTCTTGCATGGTGACGACGATCAGATCGTACCGATCGAGAACGCGGGAAAACTGTCGGCGAAAATCGTCAGGAATGCAAAGCTAAAAATTGTCCCTGGCGCTCCGCATGGCATGTGTACGGTAAATGCGGACCAAATCAACGACGAATTACTTTCCTTTATAGAAGCCTGATCCAGGGAATAATAAACTGTAAATTATATGAGAATGAAATCAAATCAATTGACTATTCTAATCCTGTTCGTCATCTGCACGAGCAGGTCATTAGCCCAGGGTGGAGACTATATAAGCGATCCCCACTTGCCCGTTGCTGTAAAATCTTTCTTACGGGCCCTTAATACGTCGGGTCCGCCTATAGAAAGCTTGTCCAAGGAAGCCGCCAGGAAAGCACTGGTGGATGCGCAGGTGGCTGTACCGGTCGACCTTTCGGGTATCGTCGAATCGGAGAAAACAATCCAGGCAGACGGTTTTGTTATCAAGCTCAATATCGTCCGGCCTGCCGGTGTCACCGGGCCATTGCCTGCTTTTATCTTCATTCATGGAGGCGGATGGATCCTTGGGGATTATCCCACCCACAAACGGATGGTCCGGGACCTGGCCGTGCTGTCCGGCTGCGCAGGTGTGTTCGTTAACTATACCCCGTCTCCCGAGGCGCATTACCCGCAAGCTATCCATGAGATTTATGCGGCGACGAAATGGGTCGCCGGACATGGAAGTGAGATCGATGTCGACGGCACAAGGCTGGCGGTCGTCGGCAACAGTGTCGGCGGCAATATGACCGCAGTGACCTGTCTCCTGTCGAAGGAGCGGAAAGGGCCTGAGATCAAGTTGCAGATCCTGATGTGGCCGATCCTGGATGCCGGATTCAACACGGAATCCTACCGTCTGTTCGGAGCTCAACGTTTTTTAACTTTCCCGCTGATGAAATGGATGTATGATCAATATACTACCGATCAGGCGAAGCGAAACGAAATTTATGCGTCGCCGCTGCAAGCGACGATCGAACAACTGAGGGGGCTTCCTCCCGCATTGATCCAGGTCGGCGAAGAAGATATTCTGCGGGATGATGGAGAGGACTACGGAAGAAGACTCGATCTGGCCGGAGTAAGAGTCACCACGGTTCGTTACAACGGCATGATCCATGATTTCGGGTTGCTGAACGGTCTTGCGGAAACGTCACAGGTCAGGTCCCTTTTTATCCAGGCAGCGGCAGAACTCAGGGAAAGGCTAAAATGATATCCCTGGAGTATTCCCGATATTTCCCGAAAATGAAGAAGGCCCATTTACGCCACTATTAAATAGTATAACATGATACGCATTTCAAGAGTATGCCTGCAATTGGTTCTACCGCTCCTCCTTTTTCTAGGTTGCTACCAGCCTTCAGGAAACGGCGCCGACTTACAGGCCCGCATGGATGATCTTCAAAACCAACTGGATTCGGTGTATGTTCCGGGGTTCGGAGAAATTATGAACGGAATTGTCCAGCCGCATCATTATAAACTCTGGCTCGCCGGCCGGCATCAAAACTGGACGCTTGCAGAATACGAAAGACACCAATTATTGGGCGGCTTTATCAGAATCCAGAAATATCACAAAAGTACCTCGGAAGCCAACGCTATACCAATGATCTATCCAGAAATGGAGGCCCTCAAAAAGGCAATTGGTCAAAAAGATTCGTCCGCTTTTCGCCAACATTTTGTGCTCTTGACCAATACTTGCAACAATTGTCACCGGGTAACAAAACATGAATTTAACATAATCATAGTTCCGGCTACCCCTGAATATGGTAACCAACAATTCTAACGCAAAATCAAGCGTATCTCGAATCAACTGAATATGAAACAAATGATCACAAACTTGTTCCTGGCGTCCATGGCGCTTTTGTCTGTGCAAGTATGCCGGTCGCAAGCCGAATGGCCCAGGTCCATCGTCACTACCAACGGAATGGTCATCAATGTCTACCAGCCCCAAATGGAGGCTTTTGTTGGAAACACCTTGAGATCCAGATCGGCTATTTCGATTTTGGAAAAAGGTAGTCAGGATCCCATTTTCGGCGTTTTCTGGTCTCTTGATCTCGTAGAAACAAACCGTGACACCCGGGAAGTGGCCATAGGATCCAGCAAGGTAACCGAGATAAAAATTCCTGCTGATACCGGGCATTTTGAAAAAGATTTTATTAAGGCAACGCTTGAGACCTACCTCCCGAAGCTAATGAGCCACATTCCTCTCGACGAGGTGCTGACCTCGCTGGACGAGAATCAGAAAGACAAGGAGTTGGCACACGATATAAGCAATAAGCTTCCAAAAGTTATCTATAGGAATCAAGCGTCCATCCTTGTCTTGATCGACGGTGCTCCCCTGTTGAAAAAGAATAACAAATGGGGGTTGAACGTGGTAGCTAACAGCCCGTTTACGATCGTGCAAAACAGGGATGGGAAATTTTACCTTTATGGAGGGGGACATTGGTATGTCGCGCCGGCAGCTGCCGGACCCTATGCATATACCGGGGATAAGGTGAAGCATAAATTGAAGAAAATTGCCAGGGAGCTAAAAAAACTCGCGCGCAGGAACAAAGATGTCCCCGATGGAGAAACCCCGGATAATCGCGTATATAGTATTGTGGTGAGTATTACTCCCGCAGAACTGATTCAAACCGACGGTAATCCTGATTTATTGGCTATAGACGGAACGTCATTGCTCTATGTAAACAATTCCAACAATGATATTTTTGTGGATACGCGTACCCAACTATACTACGTGTTGCTGTCGGGTCGTTGGTACGCTTCAAAAGCGCTGAATGAAAACGCGCAATGGTCATATGTGGCGTCGGACAAATTACCGGCTGATTTCGCCCGTATCCCCGAAGGCTCTCCCAAGGACAATGTTTTGGCCAGTGTAGCGGGAACGGAAGCCGCGAAAGAGGCTGTGGAAGATGCACATATCCCGCAGACGGCTAAAGTAGACAGAAGAACGGCCACTACGCAGGTGATTTACGATGGCGCTCCCCAGTTTAAATCCATTGAAGGCACGCACATGCAATATGCGGTAAATACCCCTTCAACTGTCATATCCTCTAACGGAAGGTATTATGCCGTGGATAATGGTATCTGGTTTATAGCCGATAGTCCCACCGGGCCGTGGACAGTGAGTACGGATCGCCCTGCGGAAATGGACCGGGTACCCCCGACATCACCCGTCTATAACGCAAAATTCGTGTATGTATATGATGCGGGGCCGGATTATGTTTACATGGGTTACACCCCCGGATACCTCAATAGTTTTGTAGACGGGCCCACCGTTGTTTATGGCACAGGGTATGATTATGATGCCTGGAACGGTAATTACTATTATCCCCGACCTTGGACCTGGGGATTCGATATGGATTATAATCCCTGGTACGGGTGGGGATTTGGACTGGCCTACGGTTATGATTGGTTCAACGACGACTTTGGTTACGGCTATGGATTGGGATTTGGCTTTGGTTTTGGCTTTGGCGGTGGCTGGTATGGTGGCGGCTGGTGGGGAGGGGCCTCCGGTTATCGCCCTGCCTACCGTCATTGGCATGGCCGTCGATCCGGGTCGCACGGACGCGGAGGGTACTACGGCCCAAATGCGACTATTGACAGAAATAACCACTTTAATATGCGGTCAAACAACAATGTTTATCGGGACAGGGGCGGCGTTATCCAAAGGGAAGGAAACAGGGAAGGCAGCTTTGCGGGCAGAAGTGGCTTTCGGTCAGGCGGCAATGGCATTTACACAGACAGGCAAGGGAATATCTACCAGCGTGGAGAACAGGGACACTGGCAGCAAAGGATCAATGGAGGTTGGTCTCGTGTAGATAATAGCGAATTGGAGCGGCAGCGGGAAGTAAATATCAGAGGGGGGGTCAGGGCGCAAAATTTCCAACGCGCCAGTAATTTTTCCGGAATTCGTTTCGGCGGCGGCGGCCATTTCGGCGGCGGCGGCCATTTTGGTGGAGGCCATTTCGGTGGCGGGGGTCATTTTGGTGGCGGGGGCAGGCGGTAAGGCAAACTTTTACATATGAAATCCATTGTTTTCATACTGGCGGCCATGACGATAGGCATATTTGCTTCCGCTCAGACCTTTACTTTAAAGAGCAAGGAGATCGGCGGACAAGCAACCAACCGTCAATTCTTCAACGGCTTCGGTTGCCACGGTGAAAACGTTTCTCCCGAGCTCTACTGGGAGAATGTGCCCGTGGGGACGCAGAGTTTTGCGGTCACTATTTACGACAAAGACGCGCCCTCCGGCAGCGGATGGTGGCATTGGGTAATTTTCAACATCCCTGCTAACGTCCACGAACTGCAATCCGGCGCCGGAGACCCGGCGAGGGCCCTCGCCCCGGCCGGCGCAATTCAAGGGATCACAGATTTTGGCAAACCCGGCTACGGAGGCTGCTGCCCTACCCCCGGCCTGGCCCACGAGTACCTGATCACTGTATACGCCCTGAAGTCCAAACTGAACCTGGATCCGACGGCCGGCGCCGCCATGGTGGGAGCCAGTATGAATCCCAAAATCATTGCCAGGGCTTCTATCGTAATGTACGCCCAATCCCGCTAAATCGCCCCGTTCACTCCTTTTACGACCGAGAAAACCTGCTCTGGATGTTCCGAAAATCGCTCGGGAAAACCGGATTTTCGCAAACTTTGGAAAACCGCTCAGAACAATCTCTCGTTTGGTGGCTTGACGCCCACCAAACGAATATAGATCGTGGTCTGACCGCGGTGGTGGGTCTGGTGCTCGAATGCCTTGAGCAGCCACGCATAGCGGGTGTCTGTGATATTGCGCATGCCCGTGATCTCGCCATATTTGCTTGGATCCAGTCCTTTTATATACTGAAGGGCAATGTCATAGCTTTTACTTACATAATATACGACGGAATCCTTGCCCTGCGCGGTGGGGCTATTTTCGAGGTAGCCATCGGGCCAATCGATTTTTTCACCGTCATGCCAGTTGAACTTTTGGCCGGGCATCCAGTCTATCTTTTTACCAGTGGCGACCATGTTTAAGAAGACATTGTCCCAGGCGAGGTGCAACATCTGCGCCGCGAAGCTGCGGATACTGTCGACTGGCCTAAAGGAATATTTGTCAGCCGGCATAGTGTTGAGGTAGTCAAGTGTGTAGGCTTTCGCTCTTTGCCAATCCTTGAGGAATTGCTCCTTGATCTGATCACCGGTGATGGCTTGAGCAGATGCGCTACAGGTCAAGCCAATGAAGGTGGCGAGGGTGAAATAAGTGGCTAATTTTTTTACAGAAGAGTGACTCATTGCAGTAGTGTTTGACATAAATGTACCCTAATTTTCAATTTCCCCGAACAAGGCAACATCTTCAAACACAAAAAACCCGCTGCTAGAGCGGGTTCTGATAAATTGAGAGATGGATGGTGACCCGGATTGGACACTTTTCGAACCGCTTTCTGGCCGATTTAAAATCGATCTCTGAGCTAATTATTTGACTTATAAGGGCTAACTGTCACACTATAATTTGCTGGCACAAAAACGTAGGACGTACCGTTAGCACGAATATGCCCGAACCCGGGATAAGAAAGGTGGTCACCAGCTATCCAGTAACCGTTTTTCGCCGCTTCAGCAAATTGCCTTTTTCTTTGAATGGCTGCTGCTGCCTGGTCGACATCATAAACAATGGTTACTGACGGATCTGCAAATTGTACAGCGGCAACGTGCATAACATCGCCCAAAAACATCAGCCTTTGGTTTTTGCTTTCCAACAAATACGATGTATGGCCAGGTGTATGTCCAGGGGTTGCCACTGGCATAATTCCAGGAAACAATTCTGAACCATAAGTAAATGTTTTTACCTTACCGGCCTTTAAATAAGGTCCTACTGATGCCTCTGCCTGCGCAAAATATGTCTTAAGACTTTCCGGCGCTTTAGCTTCACTTTCCGGACTAAGCCAGAAATTCGCTTCGGGCTTGCTGATGTAAATTGTAGCATTAGGGAACACCATTTTATCTCCGTCCATCAGGCCTCCGATATGGTCAATATGTATGTGAGTAACGAGTACCACGTTAATTTGCTCTGGTTTGTACCCGGCATGGGCAAGGCTCTCTGTCAAATGCCCTAAGGTGGGTCCGTAGTTGCCCGCGGTACCAGCATCAATCAGTATCAATTGATCCCCATTTTTAATCAGGTATGCGTTAACAG
>Ga0207003_1070_pt2 | contig 14967 bp, 15 predicted proteins | sample Alteio_BWMinCont_89_FD_153474 | JGI IMG/M metagenome (GOLD analysis project Ga0207003, IMG submission 153474) | Enriched cells from forest soil in Barre Woods Harvard Forest LTER site, Petersham, Massachusetts, United States -... | ecosystem: Environmental > Terrestrial > Soil > Temperate forest >...
GGACCGAACTGGCGGTCGGGCCGACTTTGGTTGCGCTCGTGGCAGAGCTTTTCTGGCAAGTTCAGAACGATCGCCACCGGCAAAACATGAAACTCGCGAGCGAGCGCCACTAGCGGCTTGCGCGCCTCCGGCTGCACGTTTGTCGCGTCAACCACGGTCAGTCGGCCAGCAGCAAGCCTCTTGCGGGCGACGTAGTGCAAGACGTCGAATGCATCGTTTGTGGCCTCTTGGGAATTCTCGTCGTCCGACACAAGGCCGCGACAGAAGTCTGAAGAGAGCACCTCTGTAGATTTGAAGTGCGCCCGAGCGAAACTCGACTTCCCGCAGCCCGAAGGACCAATGAGAACGACCAGCGAAAGTTCAGGAATGGTTATGTTCACGAGCTGAAGACCCCCATTTGCGTGGGCGCACCGACTTGGGAATCTTCTTCTCCTACCGGCATAAACCTTACTGCGTACCCAAAGCGTTCAGAGACTCGGCGTGACCACTGCTGGAATTGCTCCCGAGTCCACTCGAACCGGTGATCTTTGTGACGAAACTTTCCCGCTGACAGAGTCTCGAACTTCACGTTGTACTCGCAGTTCGGAGTGGTCACGATGATCGTTTTCGGGCGTGCCGCTTCGAAAAGAACGCGCTCGAATGCCGCCAGTCGGGGTGCATCCAGATGCTCGATGACTTCCACGACCGTGGCGGCGTCGTAGCCAGCCAGGCGCTTGTCACGATACATCAGTGAACCGTGTATCAATTTCAACCGCTCCCTCCGCTTTGTTGGCATCCGGTCGACTTTGAAGCGCTGGCTCGCAATTTCAAGACTCCGGTACGAAACGTCCATGCCCACGATTTCTATTAGCGACTTCTCGTCCAACAGGGCCCGCAGGAGTTTTCCTTCTCCGCAGCCCAGGTCTAGGACGCGCTTCGCCTCGACGGATCGAAGCACTGCAACCACCGCTCCCATGCGCTGCTGCCAAAGCCGAATCGGCTCCTCCATTTTTGTTTCTTCTTCAGAGTGAGCTTCCTCTGCTCCGTCGGGATCGGGGTTGTCTTCCTCCGCCAGTCTGGCGAGTGCCTCTCGCGCCAGTTGCCTCTGCCGCGGCAGATATCGTTTTACGATCGCTTCCTTGTTGGGGTGCGATGCCAACCAGCCTTCCCCTTTGCGCAGGAGCTTCTCAACCTCGTCGTTCCCAATCCAATAGTGCTTCTCCGCGTCGAGCACCGGGATCAGTACATAAAGATGATTCAACATGTCCTGCAAGCGGAACGTTCCCGCCAAGGTTACTGAGTAGTACGGTCCCTCACCCCACTCTGGAAATTTCTCGTCAAGCGGATGATGCTCGGCAGTTACGCTGTACCCCAGAGGCTCGAACAGCTCACGGATCAGCCCCTCACCGGCGCGGCAAGCCACAACCGTCAGGGTTGCTATCAGCGGAATCGCTTGGTCCGCCAGTTCTTTCCTCCCCTTGCTGCGGCCAGACATGGCTGTCCCGAAGGCGCGGCCCATAGCGACGCTAAGGAAAGAAGAGAGTACGTAGGGCCGATCGTTCACGTACTGATCAAGAGTCCCGCCCTCATGCTGACCCCGCTTGCCGCGAACCAGTCCAACCGGATCGACGTCGAGCAGCAAGGCAGCCGTACACCGTTCCGAGGTCGCTTCTGGGTAGAAAACATGTGCTTTCCCAAACGACAGCTCGAACGAGTGCAACTTCGCCGGGTTCTTATGTAGCAGGTAACCCAAGTCCGTCGCGGGCCTATGCGTAGTTGTAAGCGTCAGCAGCATGGTCGAATTATACGAGTCCCTAATCTTGAGCCTTGGTACGCATTTCGCGCCTCAAAAGCATAAAAAATGGTCCGGGTGGCAGGAGTTGAACCTGCGTGGACATGTGCCCAAGACATGTGGGTGGCCGCTACCCTACACCCGGATCTGAAGAGAGGGCTCTTCAGCCCTCTCCTGTTTAGCCCTTCACGCAGACCACCTGGCGCAACGTGTGGACCACGTCCACCAGATCGCGCTGCGCTTCCATCACCGCGTCGATGGACTTGTACGCCATCGGCGTTTCGTCGATGACGTCCGCATCCTTACGGCACTCGACGCCCGCCGTCGCCTTGGCATGGTCGTCCAAAGTGAAGCGGCGCTTGGCCTCGGTACGCGACATGGCACGTCCGGCTCCATGACTACAGCTCATAAAGCTTTCCGGATTGCCCTTACCGCGCACGATGTACGAACGCGCGCCCATGCTTCCGGGAATAATTCCCATGTCGCCTTCACGCGCACGTACTGCGCCCTTACGCGTGATGAGCACGTTCTCGCCGTAGTGGTGCTCCCAGGTCACGTAGTTGTGATGGCAGCTCACGACCGCGACATTTGCCTCGAACGCCGGGACTTCTCCCGACGCCTGCACGGCCGCGATCATGTTCTGCATCATCAGCTCACGGTTGGCCAGCGCGTAGTCCTGCGCCCAGTGCACCGCGCGGACGTAGTCTTCGAAATGCTCGGTGCCCTGCGGCAGGTACGCGAGGTCCTTGTCAGGCAGGTTGATCATCCACTGGCGCATGTCGTTCTTTGCCAGCTCGATGAAAAACGTGCCGAAGCGATTCCCCACGCCGCGCGATCCCGAGTGCAACAGGAACCATACGTTCTCGTTTTCGTCGAGGCAGACCTCGATGAAGTGGTTCCCAGTGCCCAGCGTCCCCAGGTGATTCACGCGCTGCTTGTGATCCAGCTTGGGATACTTCTCGACGATTGCTTTGTACGCCGGCTCCATCTTCGCCCACTCCTCCGCGTGATGCGCAGGGGCATCCGACCACGCACCGCGGTCGTTTGCGCGTCCGTTGTCGGTACGCCCGTGCGGCACTGCTTTTTCAATCGCCGTACGAATGCCATGCAAGTTGTCTGGCAACTGGTTGGCGTGCAAAGAAGTCTGCACGGCCATCATGCCGCAGCCAATGTCGACGCCGACCGCCGCCGCGATGATTGCGCCGCGCGTCGGAATCACGCTGCCCACGGTCGCGCCGATGCCCCAATGCACGTCAGGCATAGCCGCTACCCACTTGTAGATGAACGGCAACTGCGCGACGTTCAGAAGCTGCTGGCGCGCGGCGTCCTCAAGCGGGACGCCCTTGGTCCAGGCCTTGATAGGCACACCCTTGTCCGGCATCATCACGTTGTAAGTTGCGTCTGTCATTGTTTTCTAGAGGCCTTTCTTGATCAGCTTCTTCTCCGAATTTGACGAACCCGGTCGTCTAAGACCGACAACATTCACCTCAAAACTGTCACGGAACTCGCGGTACCAACGGACTCGCGTGGTCAGTTTGCAAAGCGAGACTATCTCTCGCAGACGGCCCTGTTGACCCCGATCATCGGACACAAACTCGTCGCAGTACGGCAGATAAACTGCCATAAAAAGGTCGTTTCGATGGGAAGAAGGCTTTGTGCCGTCTTCCTCTCGAATTGCCAGGTCGTACTGCGCAACACAGATCGCGAGCAACAACGCATGAAATGGAGGACACTCGGCGATAAATCTCCGAATCGTGTCCTCATCGGGCTTCCTCTTCGCCACTCGCTCGTAGAGTCCCTGACCAAAGTTCCAAAACGCCCCTCCGGCGCCTTGCAGCCTGCCCACCAAGTCCGCGACCGAGGTAGGGCGCGACTCTTTGCCAGTTCTAAACAGTTTTTCAAAATGAGGTCGCGCATCCGTGAAAACCGTTTCGAATGTTGCTTTGACGTTGGCTGCGTGTGCTCTCTCCTGTGCGGCAACCTGGTCGTCAATGACTTCCCGTAGCGCAACCTCTCGTTCGTAGGCTGGCAACCGGAGAGATATGTTTCCCCAATGCACAGCGCCATTTCTCTCAAATTCCGTAATCAATTCTTCCGTGATCCAGTGAAATGGGCGAATTATTTCCCCGCCCTCGCCCTTTATGAGCTCTTTGCACACTTCGAGCAAGCGACTTCGCTTCTCAGGGTTATCCGTCGCTATGCTTTCTTCAACACTGGTTGCCGTGACTCTTACGACGTATCCGCTGATTAGACCTGCGATCAATGGATCTGCCGACTTCCTGTCCTCCGCGAATCTATTGATTCCAGAGGTATCGAAGATTAGGCGCTTCCTGTTAGTCATATTTCCTCACTTCATCTCCGCACAAAAGGCGCAGATTCCCTGAATCTGGTGGCTCGGCACGGAATTGAACCGTATCCACTGGCTTTTCAGACCAGCACTCTGCCGTCGAGTTCCCGAGCCAAACTATTTGGTGGACCGTGCGAGAATTGAACTCGCATTTCACGGTTGCAGGCCGCGAGTAATCCCGTTATACGAACCGCCCACTTGGGGCGAGATGAGAGAATCGAACTCTCGTGACTGGATCCACAATCCAGCGCCTAAGCCATTCGGCCAATCCCGCCATAAAATCTGGAGCTGGTCGAGTGAATCGAACACTCGTCGGAGAGGTACAAGCTCTCTGCACTTCCACTGTGCTAGACCAGCAATACTTTGGAGCTGGCACGCAGCCTCGAACTGCGGTCTGGCGCTTACCATGCGCCTGCTCTTCCGGTTGAGCTATACCAGCGGAGCTGGCGCGGCGATTCGAACGCCGATCACGGACTTACGAGGCCCGCGCTCTTCCTACTGAGCTACGCCAGCAAACAAACTTTGGAGGTGGCGGGGAGAATTGCACTCCCGATGATCTGCTTTGCAGGCAGACGCCTTGCTGTCTTGGCTACACCGCCTCAAACTCACTTTCTACTTCTGGAGCGGAAGGCGGGACTCGAACCCGCGCTCTCGACGTTGGCAACGTCGCGTCTTGGCCACTAGACGACTTCCGCCCTCACAGAATCATGGAGCGAGCAGCGAGAGTTGAACTCGCGTCATCGGGTTGGAAGCCCGAGGCACCAGCCGCTATACCATGCTCGCTCTTCAAACTGGCAGGGGTGACAGGATTCGAACCTGCTTGAACTCATTTTGGAGACGAGCGCCCTTCCCATCGGGTCATCACCCCTGTGGCGGTCGCAACGGGAGTTGAACCCGTCCCTCCTGATAGACAGTCAGGCATCCTACCGCTAGACTCTGCGACCGCGTTTCAAAATTGGCTGCGAGGGCACGATTCGAACGTGCATGAACCGGTTCAGAGCCGGTTATCCTACCCAGTTAGATGACCTCGCAATTTTGAGGAGGGAACCTGCGGACACGGTATGTATTCTGGACAAGAGAAGTAACCGTAGCCTTCACCACTCCTCGAATTTCTCGCCGTTGCTCGTCAATGAGCTTTCCTCCTTTGCTGACCTTACAAACTGGCTGCCGGGGAGCGATTCGAACGCCCGTACCCGGATTCAAAGTCCAGGGTCCTGCCACTAGACGACCCGGCATCACGCTTTCAACAAGACTGCTTTCATGCATCGCACACACAACACCGCCGACTCATCGATGTTGTGGCCGAGCCTCCGGCGATCCGTACGGGCACGATCCACCAATTCGCTATGATCCCCTCCGCGATCGCAGTAAAGTTCCGAGGCAAGCTCGATTTCAAAGCCTTCGAGTTCAATCGTTTGTGTGCTCATAACTTGGTAGCAGCGAGGAGAGTCGAACTCCCATCTCAGCCTTGAAAGAGCCGCATCCTGGCCGTTAGACGACGCTGCCTCCTCTCTGCGCTCTGGTCACATACACCGCAAAAAGCAAAAGCCCCCGATTTGTATCGGAGGCTCAGAAAGACTATGCGCTGCTGATGTGCCCCCGTTACATGAACGTACCTTTGCCCGCTCCTTGCCACGTAAACGTCGCCGGTGTCGGGAAGCAATCGGTATGGGGTTTGCGCATCATTGCTAGAACTCAGTTATCACTCTGTCATGACTCTTTAGATTCGTCAATAGCCAGAAATGGTGTATGCCCAGCTATGGTTGTCCACGAAAACTTCTCCACAACACTCTTACCGGTGTGGCACTCCTGGCCGGTTGGGTGGGAATCCGTAGAGATCCGCTGGTCTCCGCTCACCCACCGAGTCGAAAACCTTAGACGACAACGTCAGAACCAGCTCGTCCAGAACCCCCGGCTCGATATCTCGTAATAAAGACCGGTGCACAATCTCCGTTTTGTAAACAGATCCGACTTGTAGACTAAAAGGATCATTTTCCCAGTTAAAGTACAGTCCGTTCACTCCGGCCAGTCCTAGCTCAAAATTCCAAGGCGGTTTCAGGGCCATTTTTGTTGTTGCGAATTCCGCAAGTCTGCGCATCGTATCGTAATACGTTTGCTCAAGCACAAAAGCCGACAAACAAGGCACGTGAAAATATTCTGGCACTCTGTCGCGCTCGGTTCTAATCACCGTAGCACTCACACACCAAATCTCACCGTTCTGGAATAGCTGTGTCGGCTCTTCCAGTGCGGCCGGCGCGAAACGTAGCGACCACCGCTTAGCGGTCAAGAGCAAGCAAAGTCGCATGGTCGAGCGGTACACTTGGCGGTACCGCTAAGCGATCACAGGTCTTTCTAAAGCGTATCTTCGCTGATCGGCCACAATTCCCCTCGTTCTTTGGTGAGAAGCGTTTGCCGGTCGGCCTTCATCATGATGTTGTAATCGAAGCGGAGACCTGTCGGAACCTGTTCCGGCGTTAAGCCAGTCTGGGCGATCAGGAAATCAATTCCTTTTTGAGCTGTGGGTCCCGCTCGACGCTCTTGCGTAATTCTTCCTTGGACATTTGCCCGGGTGACGCAACAAATATGATATGCGTTCGCCCGACGGGAAAGAACCCTTGGTCGCTTAGCGGTACCGCTTTGGACACCGCTTGACCATGCGACTTTGGCTCCTCTGGACCGCTAAGCGGTCATCCCGGTGGTGGCACCGCTAGGAACGGTAGCCGTTTCACCCGTGAACTTGTGCATTTTGACAAACATTTAACAAGGAAAGTACAACACTGTGACAACCCCTTTTCTGTAACCGTTCATAGTTGCGCGGTCCACGACCCGAGTTCGCAGCGTCGCCTCGTTTACAGCCCGTTGGTCTGCTGGGAATGTAGCGGTCTGCGGTGTTTGACAAAACTCTGACAATTCGGGCCGCGACATTTGACAATTCCGACTCGTTACGACCGGCATCTCAGCGGGTCGTCTACCGACGAAACCATCAATCTCAAGTTGGATAAATCGAGACAAAGGAGCAAAGAATATGCCAAAGCCACCCTCTCAACCCACTACACCGTCCGACCGGCGTTCATTCATTAAGAAAGGGATCGCAGCAGGAGCAATTGGCGTCGGTGTCGGATTCTTAGGCAACAGCCCTACCGTTCAAGCCAAAAGTTTTGATGACGGCGGTTTGAGCAAAGGAGATGCGGCGCTACTTCGGTTCGCTGCCGCAGCCGAAATCCTGGAAAGTGATTTTTGGATCCAGTACAACGAACTCGGAGGAGTCCAAGACAAGGAGGTTTCTGGCGGGCATGGGAATCCTATCTACACCGCCAAGCTGAAGGTCTTGGATCTCGACTTTCCTCAGTACATCCATGACAACACTGACGACGAGATCACGCATTTCACCTTCCTCAACGCCTATTTGGAGTCAAAAGGCGCAGACGGGGTAAATCTGGACAAGTTCCGCACGTTGGAAGGCAGCACTGCTACTGGCGTCAACAAAAATTTGATCGGTAAACGACTCACAAATCTCACACAGCTTACATTAGACACTAGTTGGTGGACACGCTACCGTAGCAGCACCCACAACCCTGATCTTGACCCGAATTTCAAGTTCCCGCAGGCTGTTCCCGATTTACATAAGGGGCAATTCACGGCGATCCCGAGGACTGATCAGGACCTGCATCCAAAGGACCACATTCAGGCGATTGCCAACACTGCCGGATTCCACATGCCGACCATCGAGCAAGGCGGCAACAGTCTCTACCCGTCCATGGCGCAGAGGGCCAGCAGTGTAGAAGTATTGCGAATCCTGATCAGCATAGGGCCAACCGAGACAATGCACTTTCAAACGTGGTCGGACAAAGCAGGCAATGCGCCTCCGCTGACAGACCCGACAAATGGGCTAACGTTCCCCGACCTTAACAAGCCACCGTTTGACGGGCAAACATTCGACACCAATCTGATCATGCCGGAACCATGCCCATTCCTCAGCCGCAAACTCCCTAAATGCTCGATCATTCGTCCGACGGAAACGAAAGGGATTTCCATGGGGGTCGTCAAGTTTTTGACGGACATGGGCCTCTTCATGGGACAGCCGAAGGAGTTCTTCCAGATGCTACAGGACTTAGCTGCAGAAGCGGACGCGGCAGAGCGAGAGTGCGATTGAGACGTTGGTGATGATCGCTTGGAGGGCGACAGTCGCAAGTCGTTTCTAGCGGCGTCGCCTTATTCTTTTCCCGGAGTGTTGGAAGCTTTCATGACAGCAATCGGATCGGTTTTCCTGTCATGAGAGTGGAGACGAGGCCTAGCAAACGGGGCGCCGTTCAGCGTCTCTGCTTCCGGAGCTGAGAACGGGCCGCTTGTGGATGCAGTATTCCCACTCATCGCAGCAATAGTTCCCGTTGCAGGGCCCCCGCCCCCCGCCTGTCTCTCCAAAAGCGTGAGAAACAAGGGCAGGGGACGCTCGGGAATAGTATCGGCGCGAAAGACTGGGCCAGCCCCCGGCGCGCGGAGACGGCAACCAGTCGATCACACTATTGGCATAGCCCAGGGTGACAATAAAGATGACATCTGTACTTGCCATGGAATATGCCGCAAACAAGCTCGCAACATTGTGGGACGACGCCCGCCTGACGTGTGCCCGGAACCCGGGTACCCTCGCCCTGGTAAACCTCGCCTGATGTATACACTGACGCTTCCGCAGTGAATCCTGGAATGCTCATGTTTTCTTACCTCCTTCTTCCGAAATTCCCTTCGGACGAAACTGATTAAGTCCTATCCTTGTCGAACTCCACGGCTTAACGGTCGTAGTACGGCGACAGCTTCGTCACCAGGAACGGAAACTCGTCGGTCACGTCCACCCGCACAAAGAACTTCCCAACCACGTCGGTACTGCGATTCGTATAAGAAAAGATTACTTTCACGACGTTCCGCGTGCCGGTCAGCAGCGACGGCAGAACGTCCACGGCGCTTAACGACGCGTTGCGCGCGAACTCCTCGGCGGCATTGGCATAAATGGCTTGATAGCGGACCGCCAAGTAATTCAAAGCACGGTGGTCATTGCTGCAGCCGCTGTTATCGGCCATTTGTAGGATGCGGTCCAGCAGTTCCTCGGCCGCAGGGGCAAACTCCTTGGCCGAGGTCTTCTCCGGCTTGGGAATTGACTTGATCAATGCGTCGCGGTCGAAGGAATAAATCTGGTCGAAGACCACGATCGGAACCAGTAAGCCGTTGCACGTTTCCGGCGGAGCGATGGGCCCCTTTAGGCCGATCACGACATCGAGATCCAAAGGGCTTGGGTTGGGGCGGATGGCTTCCACGAGAAGACTGAAGTCCGCCGGATCGCTCGGCTGCAGCAGATAGGTCTCCAGTCCCTCGATGGTCAGGACGTAGCAGCACTGCTTCACCAGATACCGGTTCTCGGGCTTGGTGAGCACGCTGTGAAATGTCTGCCGGTCAGTGAGCCCCGCGGTCTTTTCGCGGCCGGTGGCCTGGGCGAACTCCTTCTCCACGGAGATGCTGGGGAAGCGTGCCACAATGTTGCCGAGTGCGTAGACCCAGGAAGGTGGCGTTACGGCTCCGCGGTTGGCGGCTGGTGCAGCTCCGCAGGTTGCGCACGCCTGCGGGGAAACCGCCCTGCCGGCGGGCGCGGCAGAAAACGCTATTCCTTCTGGCGGACTGCCAATATCAGGCGGTATGTTTGCCGGTCGCTCTTGAACTTCAACCACAGGTTGGTCCATCGTGATCCTCCTCCAGAACGGGGCTTCTGTCTCCACAAATTATCGAGTAAAGGTCACCCAGCGATTAAGCGTCGCCGCTCGCTTCTCGCAGCCTCCGCAGGGCCGGATTCCTATCGCGTACGTCATCTGTTTGATCGAATCGCCAAGGCCGACCTCTCGTTCCTTGAGAAAGCCCGGCAGCCGAACTCGGTGAGGTCGGCGTTCCGGCTGTGGCTCGGTCGCGTCCGGCTTTGCTACATTCTCCTTCTTCATGGATATCTCCCGAAATTAGTACTCTTGATTGCGGCATACGCGGCCCAGGCATCCAATAAAGGTGGAGCGATGGTTTTCTGTCTTCGCGTAGTGGCTTGGGTGATGGCCAATTTAACCTGGGCGGCGCTGGCACTCGGAAACTCCGACCAAACTAGCGCAATCGCCCCCGCAACGAAGGGAACCGCCGCGCTCGTCCCTCCAGATGTCTGCGGCTTGCCATTTGTCCCGAGGCTTCTAATGTTATTTCCCGGCGCCGTCAAACCATTTCTGCCAATTGAGCTGCCCAGATTCGATTCCGCCATCAGCCTGCCATGAAGGTCACATGCGGCAACCGGGATCGCCCATGGATGGCGGGTAATAACGGAACTGCCCACGGTTCCCTGATTCCCGGCAGCAACCACGATGATTGCGTGGCGCTTGGCGGCATAGCCTAAAGCCTCTTCAAGTTCGTGCTCGCCTTTGGGCGATGGTCGTGCCAGCGCGGCACTCAAATTAATCAATCGTGCTCCGGCATTGACGGTCTCAATGATGGCCGAAGCCAGTTCTTCGGGCATCGCGTTGGGCATGCCTCCGTTGGTCGACACCGTTTCCGCGAATATGGGCCGCACCAGGAACGTGCAACCTGGACAAATAGCCGGCGCAGGGGAGCCCCGCTTCGCGCACAGCATTCCGGCCACGAATGTCCCATGCATACATGCCAAACTACTTGCCTTGGAACAGGCCCCTGCTACTTTCCCAGGGACCTCCTGGATGTTCAGTCCGACAAGATCGGGATGGTCCATAGCCACGGGTCCATCTATCAGGGCCACCTTGATTTCGGTTCTGCCACTCGTGCGCTCCATCAACCGACTAAGGTTCACCAAATCCAGAGGGCCCATGGAGTTCTCCCGGTATAATTGCTTACTAGCGACTCTCTGAAAACTCTTAGCTGGATTCAAGTGACGGGCTCGTTTATCTTGAATTCTCGACTGAAATGACTGCGACCACTCAGCCCCATAGCGGAAACAATTTCCTTCACGGTCAATGTTGTTTCCCTCAGCATCTCGTGGGCTTATTGCATTCTTACTTCTTTCAGGTACTGGATCGTTATCGTCCCACCCGGACGGATTGCGTCATTCTCAATCGCACGTGGCCGTATGGGCCATCCGTCGCTAGCTAGAAACTTGATTCGGGAGTCGCCGCCAGACTCAAAGTTCTCATCCGGGTTCACGCTATACGACACGATATGAGGACAGCGACAACAAGCTACGCTGCCTTCATGCAGAAACCACCGACAATCTGGCCTGATGCGGCACGCTGGTCCGCGCGCCGGATCTCGTTGTCTGCTCCGTTCTCAAGCTTTGGGTTGTCAAACGCATGCTTAATGCGGCACCAAATCATCCGGGAAACTATCCGAAGGGATAGCTCTCCTATCCGATCAGATAGTCAATCGTCTGGAACCCTCCGCAACCAGACTCCGAGAATCCAGATTGGCGCAGTTGCTCATCTTGGTATAAGAGTTTGTGCCACCTCTTTCCTTGGCTATGGTGACATTTCGTGTGACCGCAGTTAGCTCACGCTGTTCGGTCATTGTCTGGTGGAAGGCAAAGTACCGCTCGCTTCATCAGAACGCAATCGCTAAAGTGTGGCGACTATTGCTATTCAGTGGCCGATTTTGTCACGCGGCACAGTGGCAGGTCGGCCCTCGCAGTAAGTTCGCCGCTGCTCAATGTACTCCTTCGGAGTCAGGCCGTGTACTCTCTTGAATTCTCGACTGAAATGACTCCGATCTCTTAATCCCAAGGCGGCTACAACTTCCTTCAGACTCAGCAATGTCTTCAGGCACATCCGTTCGGCCTGTTGCATTCGCACTTCCTGCAGGTACCTTATCGGCGACTTGGATGTTTCCGTTTTGATAAGGTGGGAGAAGTACCAAGGAGAGAGTCCTACCGTCTGAGCCATGTCGGACACTGAGAGACAATGCCGCCCGTTGGTTTTCATGAGCTCGATTGCCGCTTCCACTCTCCTATCCATAACAAGGCCTCGTTGAGTACCCTGCATACACGGAAAACAAGCGCACAGTAAATGGAAACTGGGTGCAAACCTTCGTATTGTTCCAATCTAAACAGTTCTTGTATCTGTGGAAGAGACGAGCAATTCTTGTACCAAAGGTGCACCGATTTTGACCGTGTCGAGTGCCCGATGTGGAGAGAGAGATTGGCAACCACGGTGACAGGTCAGAAACGTTCTCGACGCTACCAGCACCCGACGAATAAAAAGCGCTGACATGGAACGCCAAGGGCAAGAAACCGTACTGCCTTGTAGAACTGGAATCGCAAGGCGACAGAGCCGTCGAAATTGCGCGATAACTTAAGCGGCTTCCGGGGCTGCACAAACTTCGCAGGCTTCTTTGACATTATGCAAGATTTGTCGTGGAGACCCTTGAGTAACCCGTAGAGATTGGCCGGCCGGTAATTTCTCACTCTCAAGCGCAACCTGTACGCCTTCCGTCAGCAGGCGCTTGTCAACTTCACCGCTTATCCACTTAGCTCCCGCTACTCCGACCAGAAAGGCACCAGCGAGCGCGGAAAACCGTAGACTGATAACTGTACGCGCAGCCTTATCCGCCAGTTCAACGGATGCGCCCGAGCCGTAGAATGACCAGGAGGAAACCGCGGCGAAAGCGCCGACGAGAATATTGGTGATTACGCCAGGGCAGACGACGCCAGACTCCTTACGCGGCAAGGGAAAGCGATTGTCACTAAGGAGTGCATTTACGACACCTCCCCACCCTCCAGCAAAAGCAATCAAAAACGCGCAGACCCAAGGATTCATTTTGCCCCTCCAATGGAACATGAGCCATTGGACCCAATATATGACCAAAACGCATGCACTTAGCCAAACTTTCTATCGACAACGCTGTGCCTCCCGCTCCTCGCACCGCCGTTGTTCCCGCAGCGCCCAGAGCGCCTTTGATGACTTGTCGACGAATGCGAGGCCCCCATCGCGGACTAGCTCCTGGGGAGATGGTTACTCGGCGGGAGAAATTGACCGCCCAGCAACTGCTTACCCGGAACGTCTCCGAGCGCATCGTCGATTCGCCCAACGGGAAGGAACCCGTTGTCGCTTAGCGGTACCGCTTTGGGCACCGCTCGACCATGCGATTTTGGCTCCTCTGCACCGCTAAGCGGTAGGAGCCGAATATCGGCGGTTCACGGCGCAAGATTCACTGCGATGGAAGCTGCCCCTTAGCTGAGTGAGAGGAAAAATTCGACGGCAGTGATAATCGCAGCCGAGAGTACATTCCGATCACCGACTTTTTCAACACCCACGCCTGCTAACGACAATTAAGATTTCAACAGTTAAGATATTTCGGTTATGGACTTCGATCTCAACACGTTGGCAGATACCTACCTCCGCCAGTACGCAACCAAAACGGACGAAGACTTTTGGGCGTGGCAGGAGGTTGATCGCATCCTGCGGAGCGGTGACTTGGGTCTTGCCTGGGAGATCACACTGCTCTTGTTGGAGAAAAGCGCAAACAGATGACGCGCTAGGGTACGTGGCAGCTGGACCGCTAGAAGACATCGTGGATGGTTACGGGGATCAAGCACTCGACCGAGTAGAGGAAGCCTGCGACAAGGACTCGCGGCTGCAATTTGCTCTTAGTGGTATTTGGCTCTTGCCCGACAGCCCCGTCTTGCAACGTTGGCAAGGGCTAATGACGAAGTATGGGTTCCGAAACGGGGACCGCAAGCCGCTCTCGTACCATGAAGATTGTTGGTAAATCGATAACGCTCATTGAGGAGGTTTTGAGCGCTGTGGCCTGTTTTCGCCACCTGAGAGCCAAGTCTTAACGGGCTTCCTCTGTGAAGGTGAAAGTTATCTTCAACAAATTCCGCTAGAATCGTGTTCCTATGCGTGCATTCGAGGTTTGCTTAAACGGCAAGAAGCTCTGTCTGGCTGGCATCGGGAATGACGGGGTTCTATCGGCAATAGTCAACTGGGTAACGGGAGACCAAGTCTCAGACTTGTCCCTAGAAGTGGGCGGCCTTGTTAGCCCCATTCGGGAGCACGTCGCATGGGTACGACGAAAGCCCCTTCGTGTCGGTGACGTTGTACAGGTCAAAATCGTCGAGACACGTTCAACTGATAGCCCCGTCAAGAAGCATCGAATCAATCCAGCAGAAGAGTTGAGGTCTCAGAAGCGCTACGTCCGCATGACAGCTAAGAAGCTGGGTTGGAAAATTCAGGCACAGCCGAAGAGAAAGGCGAACGCGTGATGACGTGCGTGCTCCGGGTTGGTTGTCGCAAAATCCCAATTACGCTCAAAACCCCAAAGCACGTCGTTAATGGTTACCCGAACGAGGTACTTATGGTTACCGAACGAGGTACTCGTCAGACCGTCTCCCGTGGTAGCAAAAAAACACTACATCTCGTGATGTGTTCTCGGCGAGATCGTGCGAGAGTTCTCCTGTAAGGCGGGGGAACGGACATGTGGATGAGATCATGCGCTGTTTGTAAAGCACTCTTACGCAAGCTCCGGTTGCACGACTCCGTGCGCTGTCAATGTGGATGGACTTGGTAGGACCACCGGAGTCGAAAGCCAAGAAGGCCTCGCGGACAGAGACTCATGAATCAAGGAGATTGTCATGGCTAAGGTGATTGAGTTTTACATTCCGGAGAATGCTCGGAAACCACGCAGGTGGGCTCCAGAACAGCAACTCGGAAAAGTTATCCAGTTTCGCTCGCAGGCGAAAAAGTCAGCCTAGCCGTTTTTTGCCTTGCGACCGTAGCGTCCTCGCCAATAACCCACCAAAGAAGCGGCTGTTCGTAAGCCAGAACAGCCGCTCCCGCCTCTCCGCTTAGATGGAACACCGATTAATATGTGT
>Ga0207003_1140_pt1 | contig 14852 bp, 12 predicted proteins | sample Alteio_BWMinCont_89_FD_153474 | JGI IMG/M metagenome (GOLD analysis project Ga0207003, IMG submission 153474) | Enriched cells from forest soil in Barre Woods Harvard Forest LTER site, Petersham, Massachusetts, United States -... | ecosystem: Environmental > Terrestrial > Soil > Temperate forest >...
ACTCCCAGATCTTCCGGGAATATTCGACATTCAGCCGCTCATGGATGGAATAATCAAATTCAGTGGTGTCGGTCCGCGCGCCGATATGGAATACAAAAGAGACCTTCGGCCGATGTTCCGCAAGCCAGTCAAAAAAAACCTCGCGCTCTACCTGCTCGGCAAAAACCTTCCCCCGGAGATTGGGCTCCTTCTCCGGTTCGCCAAAGGCATCAACCAAAATGAGATCCTTGTATCCGTGCTGATTCAAAAAGCCGGCCAGACAGCTGCCGATAAATCCGGCAGCACCCGTCACAACTATATATTGTCCGTTCATAAATTCAACTCTATATTTGATCGAAATTGCCTAAGGTGCAAATATAGCAAAGCCGCATGAGATTAGCCTCTGTTCAAATGCTCCGCGCGATAGCAGCCATCATGGTCGTATACTCCCATGCCCGGCCTGGGGTAGTGGTCTTCGCCCGAACCTGGAAGTATAATTACCTTCTCCACGAGGCCTTTGGGGTGTTTGGCGTCGACATCTTCTTCGTAATCTCGGGGTTTGTCATCTGTTACTCGGCGGACCGCCTGTATGGCCGGAAACAAGCCCTCGGCTTCCTCTGGAACCGGTTCCGCAGGATCAATCTCATCTATTACGTAGCCACGATGGCCACGCTGCTCGTCTGGTTGCCCTCTCTCCTCCGGCATGAGCGACTACCCATTTCAACCGCTCAGATCCTGTCATCGGCAATAGTCATTCCCTTTCCCGGCAGCACCGGGCTGTTCTTATCCCAGGGCTGGACCCTCACGTACGAATGGTATTTTTACTTGCTGTTCTTCCTGCTGATCCTGTTCGGAACCTCAAAAAAAGAAGCAACCCTGGGCATCGTATTGGCATCCCTGATATTCATGGGTTGGCTGTATCGAAAAAACTCGCAGTACCTGTTGGGCGTTTATACAAATCCCATTATGTTCGAATTTCTATTGGGTGTGGGAATTGGCTATGTCTTTCGGCGCTGGACACCAGGCAAAACAACGGCGCTCTTGCTGCTGATTCCCGGCCTCGTTCTTGGCATCGGGCTGACGATCGTGGTCCCGGGCTATGGCAATTTCCCGACCGCCAACGCACCCAAAGCGGAATGGCTGCCATATACCCACGCCCTTATTTGGGGCAGCGCCGCCGCGTTGATCGTAGCCGGCTGCATCTTCCTCGAAAAGACGCAAACAAGGGTCCCTTTCCAAAATCACCGGCTAATATTGTTGTTAGGCGACGCATCCTACTCTATATACCTGTTCCACATTATCATTTTCGGGTTCATCGCAGCCTTTAATTTACGGGCAGGTCTTCTCCCGCCGCCCGACTTTGCCGTTCCCGTGGATGTGGCCATCGCCGTGGCGGCCTCGACGGCGATCTACAAATGGGTGGAAGTCCCCTTGCTCAAGCGGTTCAAAAAGCTGGGCGCCGCGCGAAAACCTACTCCATCTCCACTTCCCGCGCCATAAAAGATTCGAGCGCCGTTTCATACCGCTCCTTCCATTGTTCCACCTTGCCCCAATCCATGCCGTCGACCTCCACACTGCCGCCCGTGACGACACCCAGTTCGGCCGACGGGAAACTACCCAGCGCCTTCCGGAATTCATCCACCCGCTTGGCCGTAACGCTGACGACCACCCGGCTCTGAGCCTCGCCGAACCAGTAGGCGTCCTTTCGGATGTTGGCATCGGAAGCGACCACATCGAATCCAAGCCCTCTGGGAAAAGCCGATTCAGCAAGCGTCACAAAAAGACCGCCTTCGCTGACATCATGCGCACTGCGCACCAGCTTTTTGGCGATCAGTTCGGCCGCCTTGCGCTGCAACGCATACTCCTCGTCGATATCGAATCGCGGAGCCGGACTCAGCTCCACCCCCTGTATCTTATGCAGGTACTCCGAAGAAGCAATATCGCCAAAACTGCTCCCCAACAAAAAGATCACGTCCCCCTCCTCTTTGAAGTCCAGCGTCATCTTGCTCTTTACACTTTCCAGCAACCCCACCATCCCGATGGTCGGCGTAGGGTAGACGGCCCCTTCAGGATGCTGATTGTAGAAACTGACATTCCCGCCCGTAACCGGCGTATCGAATTTCCGGCAGGCCTCACCCATCCCCCTGATCACCTCGACAAACTGATAATACACTTCCGGATTATAGGGATTCCCAAAATTGAGACAGTTGGTGACGCCAAGCGGTTGGCCGCCGCTGCAAACGATATTCCGCGCCGCTTCCGCAACCGCGATCATCGCCCCCTTATACGGATCGGCAAAAACATACCGGCTATTGCAATCCGTCGTCACCGCCAACGCCTTCCCCGTACCTTTGGCAAGCACCACAGCAGCATCACTGGGTTCATTGGTGGACGTATTGGCGGCGCCAACCGTACTATCATATTGCACGGCTACCCATTTCTTGGAGGCGATATTCGGCAAGGCGATAAGCTGCTCCGCAACCGACCGCAGATCATCCGGCACCGTTACCTTGTCCGCATCAAACTCCCGCACCCGTGCCAAATACTCCGGCTCGCTGTACGGCCGGTCATATTGCGGCGCACCGCCGCCCAGGACAAGTTCATAGGCGGGGATCTCTGCTTCGAGCTCCCCATGCATATAGAATTTCAACAGGCCGTCGTCAGTTACTTCCCCGATCGCGGCCGCGGGCAGGTCCCATTTCTCGAAAAGGCTCACCACCTCGGCTTCCCTGCCCTTTTACACCACCATCAGCATCCGCTCCTGGCTCTCGCTAAGCAACAACTCCCACGCCTTCATATTGTCCTGCCGGGCCGGGACCCGGTCAAGATCGATCCGCATCCCAACCTCGCCCTTGGCACTCATCTCGGACGTCGAACAGATGATACCGGCCGCGCCCATGTCCTGCATGCCAACGACCGCACCGGTCTGAATAACTTCCAGACAGGCCTCCAGCAATTTCTTTTCCTGGAAAGGATCGCCCACTTGCACCGCGGGCAATTCCTTCGTGCTCTCCCCCGTGATATTGGCCGAGGCAAACGAAGCCCCGCCAATCCCGTCCTTGCCGGTTGCACTGCCGACAAAGATCACCGGGTTGCCCTTGCCCTTGGCCGTGGCCGAGATCGTCTCCCCATTCTTCAGGATACCGACACTCATCGCATTCACAAGGGGATTGGTGTGATAACATTCTTCAAAATATACCTCGCCGCCCACCGTAGGGACGCCAAAACAGTTGCCGTAATGCCCGATGCCATGAACAACCCCGGCCAACAGGTGCTGCGTCTTCGCATCCTTTATATTGCCAAAACGTAGGGAATTGAGGGAAGCGATCGGCCTCGCACCCATGGTAAAGATATCCCGGTGGATACCCCCGACCCCGGTTGCCGCGCCCTGGAACGGTTCGATAGCCGACGGATGATTATGGGATTCGATCTTGAACACCACCCCATGACCATCCCCGATATCCATCAACCCCGCATTCTCTTCCCCCGCCTTTACCAGCATCTTCTTCCCTTCCCTGGGCAGGGTCTTCAACCACTTGATCGAGTTCTTATAACTGCAGTGCTCGCTCCACATGGCGCTAAAAGCACATAATTCCGTAAAATTGGGGGTACGACCAAGCTTTTCCTGTATCAACGCGAATTCATCCGCCGTAAGCCGGAGCTGCTCGGCTGTTTTTGCCGTTATTTCCATGGCCGCAAAAGTACGAACACCTACCCAATTAATTAAGAAAATCAGTACGTTTGCCACTTATGACCGCAAAAGGGCGAATCGCTTTTGTAGCAAATACAAGCTGGGGTATCTACAAATTCAGACTCTATCTTATCGAACGACTGCTGCATGAAGGGTTTGCCGTCTATGTACTGGCGCCCCGCGATCCCTATACGGAAAAATTCGAGCGGCTTCCGGGACTCACCTACCTGGAACTCCATCATTTCCATGGAAAAAGCATCTCGCCCCTCCAAGACCTCCTCCTCTACCGCGAACTCTACCGGAATTATCGCACGGTAAAACCGGCCCTGATCTTTCACTATACGGTGAAAGCAAATCTCTACGGCACCCAGGCCGCAACCCGCGCCGGCATCCCGTCCGTCAGCATCATCACCGGCCTCGGCTACACTTTCTCGGACAAAGGCTGGCTCAACCGGATCGTCAGACTGATGTACAAGAATACCCTGCGCCGTAGTTCCGAAGTATGGGTGCTAAACGAGGACGATCGCAAGACGATCGTCACCCTGGGTCTCGCAAAACCGGACACCGTCTTTGTACTGCCCGGCGAAGGCGTCGATACGGAGAACTTTGCCGCCGCGCCCTACAAGGCGCGGCAAAAGGAGATCATCTTCCTGTTGATCGGCCGCATCATCCGCCACAAAGGGATCTTCGAATACGTCGAAGCCACCCGGCGCCTGAAACAACAGGGCCTGGCGGTCCGCTGTCAACTCCTCGGTTTTTTTGACGACAACCCCGCCGCGATCCCCCGGTCCCAGGTAGAACAATGGCGCCTCGAAGGGATCATCGAATACCTCGGCCATACCGACGAGGTAGCCGGCGTTATAGAACAGGCGGATTGTGTCGTGCTACCCTCCTATGGCGAAGGCATGCCGATGAGCCTCCTCGAAGCCGCCAGTATGGGCAAGGCCCTCATCGCTGCGGATACCGCCGGATGCCGGAGCCTCATCTCCAATGGGGTTAACGGCTATTTGTGCCGCGAAAAGGATAGCCGCGACCTCGCCCAAAAAATGGCGGACTATTACTACCTTCCACCGGCCGCCAAAGAACGGATGGGCATGGAAGGCCGCAATCGGATCCTCCGCGACTATACCCGGGAAAAAGTCGCCGGCATTTATCTCGAAAAAATAAAAACAATCCAGGGTTATGGATAGACTCCTATGCACGTTCTCCTCCTGATCGCTTATGCTGCCCTTTGCACCTATGGGGTCGCCAGGCTGCGGTTCGTCCGGAAAAGCGGCATCCGGCCGGGTCCGGTGCGCGTCCTGTTCCTCATCCATGTCGCGGCAGGATGCCTGCACAATTACATCGCCTGGCGGTTCTATCCCGAACACGGGGATATCTGGTTCTATTTTCACTACAGCTCGATCGAAGCGCACCGGCTCTTCGCCGATTCCGGGCTTTTCTGGCAATATAACGCCCACTGGGACTTCCTGGCACACAACAGCATCACCTTTATCCATATCCTCCTGAACCCCCTCTCGTTTAATAACCTCTATATCAATACCCTCCTGTTCTCCTTCCCGGTCTTCCTGGGAAATATCGCCCTCTTCCGCGTATTCCGCCAGCGCTTTCCCGGCGACCCCCTGACAGCGTTCTGCGTCTTCCTCCTGCCCTCCACCCTCTTCTGGACTTCCTGCATCCACCGGGAAGCCGCCCTTTACATGCTCCTGGGATTCCTCCTGTTCAATATCCATCGGCTCACGGCCCGTGGCTTCACCTGGAAGAACACGATCTACAGCCTGCTTTACTTCCTGCTCCTGGTCTACTTCCGCAGCATCTTCGCCCTCACCCTCCTGCCCGCCCTCTATTGCTGGCTGGTCGCCAGCCGCCGCCAGGCGAGACGAAAACTCCTGCTGGGAGGCGCCATCGCCCTCGCCCTCATCCTGGTCATCCTGCCCGCCCTCGACCTGCCAGGTATCATGGCCCGGCGCCAACAGGAATTCACCCGTCTGGAAGGACACTCCCGGCTGACCCTGCCCGCCCTGGACGGCTCCTGGAGCAGCCTCCTGACGACCCTGCCGGCCGCCATCCGGAACGGCTGGTTCGAACCCCTGCCGGGATCGGGCGGCCAACTCATCTACCTGGCCTTTTCCCTCGAATTGGTGCTCATCTGGTCCGTCGTCCTCCTTGCCATCCTACGAATGAATCGTAACCGTTCCAACCCCCTCCTGTTGAATCAGGACCGCCACCTTTCCTCCTTCGGCCTTTTTTGCATCGCCTTCGCCTTGCCCGGGATGCTCATTATTGGCTTCATGATCCCCTTTGCCGGCGCCCTCATCCGCTACCGCTCCATCTACCTCCTCTTCCTGCTTGCCCCATTCCTGCATTCCCTCCGCGCCCTGCCTCTCTTTCAGGCCATAAATGATCGATTATCACCCTATTTATCGCACAGATTATGAATAATTTAATATAATTGATTAGAATGTTGTATCCCCAAATTTGGGCGCCGAGGGTCAAAAAATTGTTTTTATTTCCTTCAATCATTGTAGTTTCGCTAAAACTTTTCAAAGCATGTCCTCATTACGATTCAAAGCTATCGACAATCTAGCGACGTCTGACGGAACCCAGGTCCCTGGGGCTGCCAAGATCACCGCCATCTTCGGCGAGAATGTTTTCACTCTGAAAACAGCAAGGGAATTCTTAAGTGATGAAGCCTACAAAAGCCTGCTGGCTTCAATAAAAGGCGGCAAGAAGATCGACCGCGCGGTGGCAAATCAGATCGCCTCCGGGATGCGCCAATGGGCTGAGGCAAAGGGAGTCACCCACTTTACCCACTGGTTCCAACCCCTCACGGGAACCACCGCTGAAAAGCATGACTCATTCTTCACCATAAAGAGCGATGGCACACCCATCGAAGAGTTCGACGGCGCGGCGCTGATCCAGCAGGAACCCGACGCCTCCTCCTTTCCCAGCGGCGGCCTGCGCGCCACTTTCGAAGCCCGTGGTTACACCGCATGGGATCCCTCTTCTCCCGCATTTGTCATGGAAGTTGGCGCCGGCAAGACCTTCTGCCTCCCCACTATCTTCGTTTCCTATACCGGCGAATCCCTGGACTATAAAGCGCCGTTGTTAAAGGCCCTGGCCGCCCTCGATAAGGCTGCCGTTGAGGTTTGCCATTACTTCGATAAGAACGTAAACAAGGTCACCGCCACCCTGGGCTGGGAACAAGAGTATTTCGTCGTCGACGAAGGCCTGTTCAACGCCCGGCCCGACCTGGTCATGAGCGGCCGCACCGTCTTCGGCCACGCGCCCGCAAAAGGCCAGCAGCTGGAAGACCACTACTTTGGGAGCATCCCCGAGCGCGTTTACGCGTTCATGCGCGACTACGAACAGGAAGCCTATAAATTGGGTATCCCCCTCCGCACCCGCCACAACGAGGTCGCCCCCGCCCAGTACGAATGCGCCCCCATCTTCGAAGAAGTCAGCGTGGCCGTCGACCACAACCTCCTCCTGATGGATGTCATGGACCGCGTCGCCCGCCGTCACAAACTGCGCGTCCTGCTCCACGAAAAGCCGTTCGCCGGCATCAATGGCAGCGGCAAACACAATAACTGGAGCATGGCTACCGACACCGGCGTAAACCTCCTGGCTCCCGGCAAGACACCCAAGACCAACCTGATGTTCCTCACGTTCTTCGTGAACACCATCAAGGCCGTATATGAATATTCCGACGTGCTGCGCGCCTCCATCGCCGGCGCCGGCAACGACTTCCGCCTGGGCGCCAACGAAGCGCCGCCGGCCATCATTTCGGTCTTCATCGGCGAATACCTCAGCAAGGTCCTCGCAGACGTAAAAGAACGCGTTGGCGACAAGTTCGACGAACAGGACGAGGCCATCCTCAAGCTCGACCTGCACCGCAGCATCCCCGAACTCCTGCTCGATAATACGGACCGTAACCGTACCTCGCCCTTCGCCTTCACCGGCAACAAGTTCGAGTTCCGCGCCGTCGGTTCGAGCGCCAACTGCGCCAACGCCATGATCGCCGTAAACACGATCCTGGCCGAAACGCTCAAGAAATTTAAGAAGGACGTAGACGCCCTCATCGAAAAAGGCGACAAGAAAGAGATCGCCATCATGCACGTCATCCGTGAATACGTCGTCAGCAGCGAAAAGGTCCTCTTCGAAGGCGACGGCTACAGCGACGAATGGCACCATGAGGCCGAAAGGCGCGGCCTGCCCAATGTCCGCACGACCCCGCTGGCCCTCGACGCAATGGTCACGGAAAAAGCCAAGCACCTGTATGAATCGAACGGGGTCTATTCCCACATCGAGCTGGAAGCCCGTCACGAGATCGAACTGGAAAAATATATCAAACGCGTACAGATCGAGGCCCGCATCATGGGCGAACTGGCCACCAGCCACGTCCTGCCCCCGGCCATCAAATACCAGAATACCCTCATCGCAAACATCAGGGGGCTGAAAGACCTCGGTCTTCCCGTCGCCGCCTACTCCAACCAGCAACAGATCCTCGAAAAGATCTCCCAGCACATCGGCAAGGTCAGCGAACTGGTAGGAAAGATGATCGAATCCCGGAAGATCGCCAACAACATCAGCGACACCCGCACAAAGGCGATCGCCTATAACAGCCAGGTAAAAGAACCCTTCTTCGACGAGATCCGCTATAACGTGGACAAACTGGAACTCCTCGTCGACGACAAGGAATGGGTCCTCTCAAAATACCGCGAGTTACTTTTCTTGCGCTAAATACGAAACCCGCCGAAAGGCGGGTTTTTTTTATCTTTATAGCATGGAACAGATCGTCTATAAAGAGTTCCGGCCCGACCGGGCCCTCTCACCATTTATCGACGCCTTCTGGACGCTCACCGGCCACAACACCGGCCCCGTGCCGGATAAGATCCTGCCCGACGGCTGCGTCGATATCATTCTCAACACAGGCCCCTCGTTTCCCAGCCGCAACGGCGCCGCCCCAATGGCGACCGGCGAAACCTATCTCATCGGTACAATGACCCGGTATATAGAAATGGTCCGGCCGCCTGCGACAAGCCTGACGGGCATCCGCTTCAAACCCGGCGGCTTCTCCTTCTTCTATGCCCCTTCCCTCCTTAAAGACGCCGCGGACAGGACCGTTGAATTCGACCGGACATTGGTCCCCGCCATCAACCGGGCGACCCCGGATCCCAGGACAACCCTCGATGACTTCTTCCTCCGCCGCCTCGCCGCACCGGCACAACCCATCCAGCCCCTCATCGCAGATATCCAGCTCGCAAAAGGCCGCCTCACGGTCAGCCGGCTGGCCCGGCAAAATTTTATGACCATCCGGCAGCTCGAACGCCTCTTCCAACTCCATCTCGCCATCACCCCAAAAGAATTCATCAACTTCACCCGCTTCCAGTCCGCCACCCAACAGATCAGGTCCAGACCGGCCGATAAAACCCTGCTCGACATCTCCCTGGACTGCGGCTACTACGACCACGCCCATCTGACAAACGAAATAAAAAAATACTCCGGATCGGCGCCCTCTGGCCTCTGACCCGTTTGTCGCATTCTTCCAAACCACCGGTCCGGCCAAAGGCTAATTTTGTCTAAAAATGCGCACCTTCATCTATGTTTCAGCACTGATCCTGCTGATCGCAAACACCCCCGCAAAAATTATGGAACCAAGATTCACCGTTCTGACATTGGGCGTAGACAACCTCGAAAGATCCCTGGCTTTTTATCGCGACGGACTGGGCTTTCCCACGCAGGGCATCATCGGTAAGGAGTTCGATCACGGCGCAGTCGTATTCATCGATCTCAGGAATGGAATGAAACTAGCCCTGTATCCCCGCAAAAGCCTCGCCCTGGACGCAAAAATACCCCTATCGCCGGCGTCGCCGACCGAATTTTCCATTGGCTATAACGTTCGAAAAAAAGAAGAAGTGGATAGTATCATGGCTGCAGCACAAAAAGTCGGCGCAGCCATCGTCAAGCCGGCCCAAAAAGCATTCTGGGGCGGCTATTCGGGTTATTTCCAGGACCCCGATGGCCATCTTTGGGAGATCGTCTGGAACCCGCAGCTCATCCCATCCGCTCTTTGACCCAGCCCTCCGCGATTGCGAGCTGCTGTTTCATCGACAGATGCGAATTATCAAGCACCACCGCATCCTCGGCCTGCCGCAGCGGACTGATCTCCCGGTGCGAGTCGATATAATCCCGATGGGCCAGGTTTTGCTTCACCTCTTCGAGGGTGATATTCGGGTTCTTCTCGTACAATTCCTTGAACCGCCGCTGGACCCGCACCTTCTCGTCCGCCGTCATAAAGATCTTCAGCTCGGCGTGGGGGAATACCACCGTCCCGATATCCCGTCCATCCATCACGATCCCCTTCTTCCTGCCCATCTCCTGCTGCTTGGCAACCGCATACTCCCGCACCGCCCTCACCGCCGCCACCTCGCTCACCTTCTCGGCGATCACCAGGTCGCGGATCACATATTCGACATTCTCGCCATTCAGCCACGTCTCCGTCTGCCCATTCTTGTGATTGGTCACAAAATCCAGCGTGATATGCTTCAGCGCCTCGTCCACCGACGCCGGGATCGTCCAGTCCACATGATGCCGGAGAAAATAAAGCGTGATGGCCCGGTACATCGCGCCGCTGTCGATATAGACGTAGTGCAGCTCCCGGGCCAGTTGCCGGGCAAGTGTACTCTTGCCGCAGGACGACCAGCCATCGATCGTAATGATAATTTTTTTCATATAAAAAAAACCGCACCAAAGGTGCGGCTTTTTTTTATTCGATGAAACATTTAAGCCTCGGATTTCTCTTTCGTCTTTTCCTTCAGCGAGAACCTGATCTTCGAATTCTCCTTGTCCAGATCGGCGATCAGGATATCCCCGTTCTTGATATTCATGTTTAAGATCTCTTCAGCTAACGGATCTTCCAGGTATTTCTGAATTGCTCTATGGAGCGGTCTTGCCCCAAACTGCGCGTCATAACCCTTGTCCGCGATAAAGTTCTTCGCCTCATCCGTCAGCTCCAGGGTGAAGCCCAAATTATTCAACCGCTTTAACACACCCTTCATCAAAATATCGATGATCTGGAAGATATGCTCCTTGTTCAGCGCATTGAAGATGACCACATCGTCGATCCTGTTTAAGAATTCGGGACTAAAAGTCCTTTTGAGCGCCTTTTCGATTACGGCCTTGTTGTTCTCGTCCACATTCTGCGTTCTCGCAGCCGTCGCAAAACCAACCCCATCGCCAAAATCCTTCAACTGACGAACCCCGATATTGGAGGTCATGATGATCAGCGTATTCTTGAAGTCGACCTTACGGCCAAGCCCGTCCGTCAATTGCCCGTCATCGAGCACCTGTAACAGGATATTGTAAATATCCGGGTGGGCCTTCTCGATCTCGTCAAGCAGGATCACCGAATAGGGCTTGCGACGAACCCGTTCCGTCAGCTGCCCGCCTTCTTCATATCCGACATATCCCGGAGGCGCACCGATCAGGCGGCTTACCGTGAATTTCTCCATGTATTCGCTCATATCGATCCGGATCAGCGAATCCTCGGAATCGAACATATACCGCGCCAGGGCCCGCGCCAACTCGGTCTTACCAACCCCCGTGGGGCCAAGGAAGATAAAGGTGCCGATCGGCTTCTTCGGATCCTTCAAACCGACGCGGTTACGCTGGATGGCCTTCACCACCTTGGTGATCGCGTCGTCCTGGCCAACCACCATGCCCCGCATGTCGATGGCCATGTTCTTCAATTTCTCCGTCTCAGCCTGAACCATCCGCTTGACGGGGATGCCCGTCATCATGCTCACGACCTCGGCGATATTCTCTTCATCGATGGGATAACGCTTGTGCTTGCTCTCTTCTTCCCATTCCGCCTTCGCCTTCTCCAACTCCTCCTGCAAACGCTTTTCCGTATCCCGGAGCGAAGCGGCTTCTTCGAATTTCTGGCTCTTCACCACCTTGTTCTTCTCATTCTTCACATCCTCGATCTTCTTTTCGAGATCGACGATATTCTGCGGAACATTGATATTCTTTAAATGCACCCTCGCGCCTACCTCGTCCAGCACGTCGATAGCTTTATCCGGCAGCAGGCGGTCCGTCATATAACGATCGCTCAGCTTCACACAGGCGTCGATAGCGTCGTCGGAGTAAGTGACATTGTGATAATCCTCATACTTCGATTTGATATTGTTGAGGATCTGGATGGTTTCCTCCACGCTGGGGGGATCGACCATCACCTTCTGGAACCGGCGATCCAAAGCGCCGTCCTTCTCGATGTACATTCTGTACTCATCCAGCGTGGAAGCGCCAATGCACTGCAGTTCCCCGCGTGCCAGGGCCGGTTTGAAGATATTGGAAGCATCCAGGCTCCCACTGGCGCCGCCTGCGCCGACGATCGTATGTATCTCGTCGATAAAGAGGATCACGTCCCGGTTCTTTTCCAGTTCGTTCATGATCGCCTTCATCCGCTCTTCGAATTGACCCCGGTACTTGGTCCCGGCCACCAGCGCAGCCAGATCCAGCGAAATGACCCGCTTGTCGAACAGCACCCGCGAGACCTTCCGCTGTACGATCCGGAGGGCCAGGCCCTCCACGATCGCGGTCTTACCCACGCCGGGTTCCCCGATCAGGATGGGATTGTTCTTCTTACGGCGGGAAAGGATCTGCGAAACCCTTTCGATCTCCTCCTCCCGGCCAACGATGGGATCGAGGGCGCCCATCTCCGCCAACCGGGTGATATCCCGGCCAAAATTATCCAGCACCGGCGTCTTGCTCTTGGCATTGCCGGCGGATCGTGCTTTCTGCTGCGAATACTTCTTCTCCTCGTCGAAATCGTCATCATTCTCCTCTGCGTATTCACTACGAACGTCATTGCTCTTCACAACACCCAGTTCGTTTCTGAATAGGTCGTAATCCACGTCGAATTGATTTAAGATTTGTGTTGCAATATTTTCTTTGTTCTTCAGGATCGAGAGCATCAGATGTTCAGTCTCTACGGTCGGGCTTTTCAGGGCTTTGGCCTCCAGAACGGTCACGCGTATCACCTTCTCCGCCTGTTTGGTCAGGGGCAGACTGTTGATATTGGCGATATTCTTACCGGTCTTATCTTTGACGGCCATTTCCACCTCCTTGCGCAACTCATACAGGTCCACATTAAAACTCTTTAAAATGCGGACAGCCGTATTGTCGCCCTCACGGATCAACCCCAGCAACAAGTGCTCCGTACCGATAAAATCGTTCCCCAGTCGCAAAGCTTCCTCCCTGCTGAACGATATAATCTCCTTTACCTGGGCTGAAAAATTATTATCCATTTTTAAGTTATTGAGCTTTATACAATAATAACGAATATTTTTGACTTCCGATTCCACCTCTTATTAACGGCCGTTAATAATCATTAGTGTATATGCAAGTCAAAATTGATACCAGAGAAAAATTTCATGCCATTACTATCCTCGATGCCGTTCTTGCTGCTAATATGACAGAAGACCTGGACCAATGTTTACTGCCCATTCTTCAAAAAGAAGTTAAAAACGTGGTTCTCATACTAAAAGACACCACGGAGGTGGATGACGCTGCTGCGGAAGGCCTGGTGCGGATACAACAGCGCTTCTACGACGATAGCGCTTCCTTCGTTATTTGCGAACTTGCGCCGGGAGTCGAGAAAAGCCTTGAAGACAGCGGCCTTTTAGAGCTCATGAACGTTACGCCGACGGAGAGTGAAGCCTGGGATATCGTCCATCTGGAAGAGGTGGAAAGAGAGCTCCTGAACGGCCCTGATCTCTAACAGACAGAAAGTCAGCTACAAACTCGGAAATGCCTCTGGAAATCAAACGGTATTTGCAGGATAACCTCCCAGGAGCCGAAACCACCTATGAGAACTAACAATCGATGGTTCTCTAAGTTCGACGCCGCCCACCCAACCAGCATCTCTACCCATTTCCCCTTGACCACCAGCCAAATATTTTGAACACAATTCGGGGCTTTTAATCCGCGTTACCCCTTTCAATCCCTATATTCGCTACTATGTTGGCCGTAACTCCGCTCTGCCCGCCTTTGACCGTCACCCCACGGCGCAGGTGGTCACCATGGAAGACCAGATCTTTCTGGTGGATTGCGGCGAAGGCACCCAGATGCAGATGGCCAAATACAAGATCCGCCGCAGCAAGATCAACTACATCTTCATCTCCCATCTCCACGGCGACCATTATTTCGGCCTGGTCGGTCTCCTCACCAGCATGGGCCTGCTCGGCCGTACCCAGGAGCTCCATATCTTCGCCCCACCGAACCTCGAGGATATCATCGGCCTCCAGCTAAAGGTCGCGGACATCCAGCTGTCCTACCCCCTCTATTTCCATCCGCTCACGGAAGAAGGGGTCATCGTCCGCGAAATGAAATTCGAGATAAGCTGCTTCCCCGTCTACCATCGCATCGAATGCTGGGGATTCCGCTTCCGCGAAGTCCGGCCCCTCCGCCGCGTCAACCCCGAAAAAGCCCGGCAGCACGAGATCCCTTCCTCCTTCTTCGATCGCCTCAAATGGGGAGAATCCTATCTCCGCAAGGACGGCGTACTCGTCGACAACCAGCTGGTGACCGAACCGGCGACAAAACCCAGGTCCTACGCGTATACCGCCGACACCCTCTTCGACCAGCGCGTGGCCGACCACGTAAAAGGCGTGGACCTCCTCTACCACGAAACCACCTACCTCAAAGACCTGGAAGAACAGGCAGTCAAACGCTTCCACAGCACCACCGTCCAGGCTGCGACCATCGCCAGCATCGCCGGAGTTCAACGGCTCATCATCGGCCATTTCAGCTCCAAATACGAGAAACTGCTCGCCTTCGAACAGGAAGCCCGCGACATCTTCCCCAACACCGACCTCGCGATCGAAGGGGTCACCTATAAGATATAATCAACCGGGTAACAGAAAACCCAGCGAAAAGCTCGACTTAACCCCGACAAGCAGGGAGTGCAGCAAATAGTAGGAAAAATACCGCTCCGCATCCCGTTTATAGTCCACTTTGCCGGTGGCCTTTTCCTTGTTTTTGGGAATGATAAAATGCTTCAGGGCAAATGACTTCAACGTATCCTTCTTCCCATTTTTCTTCAATTTATCGACCACGAGCTCATGATATCGTCCGTCCACGTTTCCTGTTGCCCGCTCCTCGCTCATCTGAAAATGGA
>Ga0207003_1001_pt1 | contig 14845 bp, 10 predicted proteins | sample Alteio_BWMinCont_89_FD_153474 | JGI IMG/M metagenome (GOLD analysis project Ga0207003, IMG submission 153474) | Enriched cells from forest soil in Barre Woods Harvard Forest LTER site, Petersham, Massachusetts, United States -... | ecosystem: Environmental > Terrestrial > Soil > Temperate forest >...
AATGAATCAATATTTTTCAGAAAGATGCGCAAACACCGCCCGAAGCGCCATCGCCTCCCCTCCTTGCGGTCGCCCGGGACGCGTTTTCAAATTCCACGCCATCATATCGAAATGCACCCAGGGAATCGTATCAGGAACAAATTCTTTCAAAAATAACGCTGCAGTAATCGCACCACCATATCCATCCACTGCATTATTGTTGATATCCGCAATTCCACTATTCAATGATTCACGATACGGTGCAAACAACGGCAATCGCCAAATCGGATCAAATTGTTGAACACCATATTGCATCAAAGAATTGGCCAATCCATCGTCATTGCAAAACATTGCAGAAATATCCGTGCCCACCGCCACGCGCGCAGCGCCAGTCAGCGTACTCATATCAATCAACAAATCCGGTTTTTCATCGACTGCTTCCGTTAATGCATCTGCTAACACCAAACGTCCTTCTGCATCTGTATTTCCAATTTCAATCGTGAGTCCTTTGCGACTTTTGATCACATCTCCCGGACGATACGCATTTCCTGAAATCACATTTTCCACTGCTGGAATCAACACGCGCAAACAAACCGGCAACTTCGCTTCCATAATCATTCGTGCTAAACCCAACACATGCGCTGCACCCGCCATGTCTTTTTTCATCAATAACATCGCAGAAGAAGGTTTGATATCCAATCCACCCGTATCAAAACACACTCCTTTTCCAACCAGCGTAATTTTCGGATGTTTTTTGTTGCCCCATCTTAAATCAATCAAACGCGGCGCATCATCACTTGCTCGCCCGACGGTATAAATACACGGAAAATTTTGTTTCAATAAATCCTTGCCAATAATTTGTTTGAGAGTGGCTTTGTATTGTTTTGCTAAATGCGCTACTGCTTCACCTAATTCAGACGGTCCCATGTCTTCTGTCGGTGTATTAATTAAATCGCGAACCCAGTTAATCGATTCAACGATATTTTTAATGAAATCCCCACGCGACACTAACTTCGCTATTTTTTTAGAAGGCTTTTTATACCGCGTAAATTGATACGCGCCCAATCCCCACGCAATCGCAAAATTTGTCTGTTCCGTCTCAGAAAGATTCGCATCAAAATGATAATCTCCCTCCGGCAATACCGTAGGCAAATGTCCCACGCTCCAGGGATTTTTCACATCTGACACAATGCAAAGCGCATGCGTGACGTGTCCATTTGCATCAGGCAATAAACACGTCGCACCGGGTTCTGCTATAAGCCCCGTTGAATCAATCCAATTTTTAATAACACGATTTTGTTTTGATAACCAACCCGAAAAATCATTCGGCGTCAAAATTAAAATCGGAATCGTTTTTTTGCTTTTCATCATTATTTACACCATCATCGCATCGGCTGGGGTATATTCTTGATGCAGCGCATTGGCCACTGCAGGATGTGTCACACGACCTTTACAAACATTTAGCCCCTTTAACAAATGCGGATCAAGACGCATCGCTTGTTTATAACCCAAATTCGCCAGAGCCAATACAAATGGCAATGTCACATTGTTCAATGCAAACGTTGAGGTACGAGGAACAGCACCCGGCATATTCGTCACGCAATAATGCACCACTCCGTCAACGACGTAGGTTGGATTTTGATGCGTCGTTGGACGACTGGTTTCAAAACATCCGCCTTGATCAATCGAGATATCGACGACGACCGAACCTGGGCGCATTTTTTTAATCATTTCTTTTGTCACTAATTTCGGCGCAGAACTTCCCGGAACTAACACAGCACCAATCACCAAATCTGCACGCGCAACATGATGTTCTATGGAGTTCGTTGTTGAATAAATCGTATTAACCGTTGAACCAAATTGTAAATCCAGTTGATTTAAGCGTTCGATAGATCGATCGATCACGACAACATTCGCGCCCATTCCCATCGCCATGCGCACCGCATTCGTCCCTGCCATTCCACCTCCCAAGACAACGACTTTAGCTGGTGCCACACCCGGAACACCGCCCAACAAAATACCGCTACCGCCATGACTTATTTCCAAACAAGTCGCGCCCGCTTGAATAGACATGCGACCCGCCACCTCACTCATCGGCGCTAACAAAGGCAAACCGCCTTGGCGATTCGTCACAGTTTCATAAGCAATTGCAATACAACCGGATTCTTGCAATAAACGCGTTTGCTCGGGATCCGGCGCTAAATGAAGATACGCAAAAAGAATTTGATCAGGACGCAGCATTTTGCATTCTTGCGCTTGAGGTTCTTTCACTTTGACAATCATGTCTGCCATGCGAAAAATATCGGCTGCATTCTCAACCATTTTTGCGCCCGCTTGCTCATACACGATGTCTTCAAATCCAATGCCAATTCCCGCACCGCGCTGCACAATCACTTGATGGCCCTGCACGGTTAACTCTCTCACACTGCCAGGCACGAGTCCGACACGATACTCATTATTTTTTATTTCTTTTGGGACACCGATTAACATTCCTTATCCTCCAACTTCAATAGTAATTTATTCATTCGTTGTACAAACGTTGCAGGATCCTTGAGTTGTCCGCCCTCTGCCAAAATCGCCTGATCAAATAAAATATGGACCCATTCTTGAAACGTTGCATCATCTGATTTTATTTTCAACTGCGCAATCAATGGATGTTCTGGATTCAATTCAAAAATAGGTTTCACTTCTGCAACATCTTGTCCCGCTGCTTTCAACAACCTTTGTAACTGGCTTCCCATGTCATGTTCATCCACTACTAAACACGTTGGAGAAGATGTAAGCCGATGCGAGAGACGCACTTCTTTTACTTGATCACCCAAAACCGATTTGACGCGTTTAATCATTTCATCAAATTCTGATTTGAATTTCTCTTCTTTTTGTTGCTGAACTTCTTTTTCATTTTTGTTATCCGTTCCTGTCATTTCATCGAGCGCAACATCTCCTTTTGCAACGGATTGCAGGGGTTTTCCATCGAATTCACTCAAATGCCCAACCAACCATTCATCGATGCGATCATACAATAAAATCACTTCAATCCCTTTTTGACGGAAAATTTCCAAATGCGGACTGGATTTTGCTGTATTAAAACTTTCAGCGGTGATGTAGTAAATTTTCTTTTGTTCGGGTTTCATGCGTTTGAGATAATCGTCAAATGAAACCGTTTGTTCGGGAGAATCCGTATGGGTCGATGAAAAACGCAGTAATTTCGCAATGCGATTTCGATTCGCAAAATCTTCGGATGGGCCTTCTTTCAAGACATTTCCGAATTGTTGCCAAAACATGGCGTATTTTTTAGGTTCATCGGCTGCCAGTTTATCTAACATATCTAAAATACGTTTGACCAATGCTGCGCGCAAACGGGGAATCACGGGATTATCTTGTAAAATTTCGCGAGAAATATTCAGCGGTAATGCATTCGTATCAACAATACCACGCACAAAACGCAAATAATTCGGAATAAATTGTGCGACTTGGTCCATGATAAAAACACGTTGCACATATAATTTTAAGCCATGTTGTTGCTCTCGCTGCCACAAATCCATCGAGGCACGCGCAGGGAGATACAATAAACTAATGTAATCCAAATTGCCGCCTTCCACTTGATTATGCGCCCACATCAAGGGATCTTCGAAATCATGCGCAATTTGTTTGTAATATTCTTTGTATTGTTCCTCGGTAATGGAATTTTTTGGGAGTGTCCATAATGCGGTTGCACGATTCACGACTTCCCATTCGGATGAAGTGGTTTCAGTTTTAGAATCGGAAAGTTTAGGCATTAAAATAGGGAGATTAATATGATCGGAATATTTCGTAATAATTGTTCGTAAACGCCATTCATTTAAAAAATCATCTTCACCTTCTTTCAAATGCAAAGTAATTTCAGTGCCGCGTGATTTTTTTTCAACGTTAGCAATGATGTAATCACCCGCTCCTGCTGATTCCCAGCGAACGCCATGCTCAGAAGTGAGTCCCGCACGTCGAGTGGTGACGACCACTTTATCCGCCACAATAAAGGCAGAGTAAAATCCCACACCGAATTGGCCAATCAAATGGGCATCTTTTTTCTGATCACCTGTCAATTGCGCCAAGAAATCTTTCGTACCGGATTTTGCAATCGTGCCTAAGTTTTCAATGACTTCATCACGACTCATGCCGATGCCATTGTCTCGAATGGTAATCGTTCGTGCTTTTTCGTCAAAAGTAACAAAGACTTTTAATTCCGCATCGTCTTCATACAATGCTGTATCGGACAGGGCTTCAAACCGTAATTTATCAGCCGCATCGGACGCATTCGAAATCAGTTCGCGTAAAAAAATTTCTTTGTTGCTGTAGAGAGAGTGAACGACTAGATGTAATAGTTGTTTGACTTCTGTTTGAAAACTGAGGGTTTCTTGCTGTGGATGAACGGACATGTTGAATGGTTTCCCCTGGAAATCGATAAGGGTAAACTTCTCCCGCAATCCCTGTCAACTGATTGCCTTTTTGTAGGGTGGATTAGCCCCGCACTTGTTGCGGGGGTTTTTTGCATCGTAATCCACCCTACATTTCATCACTATGGTATAATTTTTTGATTTGACAAAACCATGCCCACTCCCTCATTAAACTTAACCGGCTTCACCTTCGAAGAATTATTTCACAGCGAAGGGCTCAATCGCCTTGACCAGCAGTTTCTGCGTTCACTCGATTCGGATTTGCGCGCACGTTTATTGGCTTACCGCAAAAATAAAATAACATTCACTCCGCTTGAAATCAGTGAATTATTAATTGAATGCGCAAAATCATTAGAGCATTTTTTAATTGAATTATTTCAGATTGAAGAATCCGCCGCACTCGCCCAAGCCAAAACACTCTCTCACAATCCGATTTCAGCATTTAAACAATTTTTTGTTTTACGGCGTGCAAAAAAAAATATTCAAAAAAGTGATTCGCTGCCCTCATTTGACGAATTAGATAAATGGTTAACGACAGAATTAAAAAAATCTCCCTTGCAATCGAGTGATAAAGAATTAGCTGTGGCTTTATTAGCAAATCAATACATTCATGATCCAGATAATTTCAAAATAGAAATCGAAAAACTCACGGATTGGTGTGTGCGTGCACTGACTTCACTGGAAGGCCAAGCATCTGTAAAAAATTGGGTGAGCTTTAACATTCCCAAACGCATCGATTATGCTCATTTGATCGAATGTGCACCCATCCCAGATGATCCCTTGAACAGAATAGGAAGCCCGGAGTCCCAACTCCGTTCACGTGATGGTTTCCAATTAACAGACTCTCGCATGAGTGCACGCGAAGTCCAAGATCACGTAAATTACTGCATTTATTGCCATGATCATGACGGCGATCTTTGCTCGAAAGGTTTCCCCGCGAAAAAAAATGATCCCGAAAAAGAATTTAAAAAAAATCCTCTCGATCTCACGCTGACGGGTTGTCCGCTCGAAGAAAAAATTTCTGAAATGAACGTATTAAAACGAGAGGGTCACACACTCGCTGCATTGGCCATGGTCATGGTCGATAATCCAATGTGCCCTGCAACCGGTCATCGCATTTGCAATGATTGCATGAAAGCGTGCATTTACCAAAAACAAGATCCAGTGAATATTCCCGAAATTGAGACGCGCGTATTAACCGATGTGTTGGATTTACCATGGGGTGTCGAAATTTATGATTTGCTCACGCGCTGGAATCCCTTACGACAAAAACAATTCGTGATGAAGCCCTACAATAATTTAAAAATATTAATTGCCGGAATGGGACCTGCAGGATTTACGTTAGCACATCATTTATTGTTGGAAGGATTTGCTGTCGTGGGATTTGATGGTTTGAAAATCGAACCCTTACCCGAAAAATATCTCAAAAAACCGATTTATCAATTCAGTGAAATTGTCGAATCCCTCGATGAACGTTTAGTGGCAGGATTTGGTGGTGTTGCAGAATATGGCATCACTGTTCGTTGGGATAAAAATTTTCTAAAACTTATTTATATCAGTTTGCTGCGAAAGCCTTATTTTCAAGTGTTTGGCAGCACTCGATTTGGTGGAACGATTACCGTTGATGATGCGTGGGAAATGGGATTCAATCATTTTGCAATTGCAGTCGGCGCGGGGTTGCCGAAAGCACTTAATATTCCAGGAAGTCTCGCGCCCGGAATGCGTCAAGCGAATGATTTTCTCATGGCATTGCAATTAGGGGGGGCAGCGAAAAAAAATAGTTTGAGCAATTTACAAGTCAGGTTGCCTGCGGTTGTGATTGGCGGCGGTTTAACAGCGGTTGACACAGCAACAGAAGTGCAAGCGTATTACATTACGCAAGTGGAAAAAACATTGACGCGTTATGAAGCATTAGTGAATGCATGTGGCGAAAAAGCAGTTTTGAATGAATTGGACTCGACCTCAAAAGAAATATTGAAAGAACATCTCGCGCATGGAAAAGCCGTTCGTGCAGAACGCGAACGAGCAATAAAACAAAATGAACCACCGAATTTTATTTCTCTCATTCGCGAATGGGGCGGCGTGACGATTATCTATCGTCGCACGATGCAAGAATCTCCCGCGTATATTCACAATGATGAAGAGTTACAAAAAGCGCTGGAAGAAGGCGTTTATTATCTTGAAGGGCTAGAGCCTGCCAGAGTGGAACTCAACGCATTGGGTTCTGCAGAAACATTAATTTGTCATCGTCGGGGAACCGCTCAAGAAGAAGTCGCTATTCCCGCTCGCGCTATTTTTGTCGCGACAGGAACACAACCGAATACCGCATATGAATTTGAACATCGCGGAACTTTTCACCGCGTGGGAGTGCAATATCAACATTACGAAGATATTCAAGATGAATTAGTAGTTGCGCATGGTGTGACACATTGCAAAGATCCGCAATTTGGTCCCTTCACTTCGTATCAAAAACACGATCGTCGTGTGAGTTTAATTGGTGATACGCATCCTGTTTTTCATGGAAGTGTGGTCAAAGCAATTGCCTCTGGGATGCGAACGTATCCGAAAATTTTAACGATTCTTCAAGATCAATTAGGCCAACATGGCGATGAAAATGAATATCACGCTTTCGCAAAAAAAATTGCGGCCTCATTTCATACAGAAGTGAAAAAAATGGAACGGCACGCAAAAAATATTGTAGAGCTTACGATTCACGCACCCCTGGCTGCGAAACATTTTCGCCCTGGCCAATTTTATCGATTACAAAATTATGAAACATTCGCACCCAAAATGGATAAAACTATTTTACAAATGGAACCCCTAGCTTTGGTGGCCTCTCATTGTGACCATCAAGCTGGCACACTGCAATTTCTCGTCATCGAAAAAGGTGCGAGTTCAATGTTGTGTTCATTATTAAAACCAGGCGAACCGGTCTCTTTGATGGGCCCAACAGGACTTCGTGCAAAAATATCCAGCGAGCATGAAACCGTTTTAATTATCGGCAATGAATTGAGCTTGCCGTTGATACACAGTTATGGAACTGCATTGCGTCAAGCGGGAAATCGTGTGATTTATTTAAACTTGTTTAATTATTCAGACGACACTTTTAAACAAGCTGCGGATGTCGTGATTGATAGCGTGAGCGGCGATTGCATCGAAGATTTATTACGCTATGCAAAAACACAACCCGCGATTTCTCTGGAAGATGTCGACCGAATTTATTTAATTGCAGACACATGCACGCTCAAACAATTTCAAGCTGCGCGACAAACTCAGTTAAAACCACTTTTTGCAAAAAATCCGCCCGTGCACGCTGCGGTCTATAGCACCATGCAATGTATGTTAAAAGGCGTCTGCGCACAGTGTTTGCAGTGGCAAATCGATCCTGAAACGGGTGCACGGACTAAAGCCGTTTTTGCGTGTTCGTGGCCGGAGCAACCCTTGGAAATCATTGACTTAGAGAATATTGATGAGCGCCAGTCGCAGAATCGGTTGCAAGAAACGTTGAGCAGGATGTGGGTCAACTTGATGATATAAGTAATAATTGATCCAAAATAGCTAAATCTGTATAATAATTGCCTAATGCTTAACCTTAGAGAAGCCCGCGATGCCTGATGAAAATAAACTTGTCGTAATAGAAGCCGATCAAACCAGCAGGGCAATGGCCGAAAAACCAGCTCGCGTAATGTTTAAAGAAAAACGCTCTATCGCCAGTGAAGAGTACAAATACAGTTGGCGATATTTAGTCAATAACCTTCTCTATCAAGGACCGGGGGAATCCGTCAGTGTAATAGCTGATGAAAAAAACGCCGTCATCGGAATACGCGTAAAGGAAGATAATTTACTTCATCGTTTGAGCGCCTTGGCTGAACAAGCGAAAATTTTTGAAGAGCAGAACAGAATTGTTCCCTTATTTATTGAAGAAAAAGAATATATACGAGAGCTGCACGCTGTAGATATCAACAAAGCATTAGAATTACCTCATGATCATCCCGCTTATCAATATGCGCAAATCCATATTAAAAAATTCACGCCATCTGAAGAAAAGTATAAACCTTTTTATCCTAAAGAACCGCTGGCCCATGTAGTGCGGGGCGTTGTTGAGATGTTTGCAGGGGTGGGTTGGGTAGAGGAAACCTCTTCTGTTTCTGAATCCACTGTTTCTGAATCCACTGTTTCTGAATCCACTGTTTCTGAATCCATGGAGGAAACTTCTCCTGTTTCTGAACCCCCTGTTTTTGAATCCACATTAACGCGACTACATAGCGCATGTCGTGAGTTAGAAATACCGGTATTAACCGAGAAGGCTCCACCACTTTGGACTAGCATCAGGAATCAAATCCCCAGGATCCTTGAGGCTGCTCGCTTCACAAAAGAGAACTATGGAAACAGGCCCGAGTTTAAGGAGCTTTGGGAAGAGTATGTGAGCCATAATAAAAATTTAATCAACAGCTGCCTTGCTTTCATGCAAAAAATTCGTCCTGCATCATGGCCCCTTCTCCAAAACAATTGGCCTGAGACAGATATTCCGCTAGATAATAATCTCTTCAATGCGACTTTAGAAACGTCTGCTCGAGAGGCTTTTATAGCAGAAGCAAAGGTAGATAGCCCGGCCTCAAAAACTACTATTAAATTTTTGTTAGAGTGTCAAGATGCCTTCTTATTTCTCGAGCTAGACAGAAAAATTTTCGAAACTCTTGAAAGAATTATTGCTAAACCAAGCGGGGTTAGGAGCAATAGAGAACAACATATCACTTTAATTAATCATTGTATTCACTTAATCCCATTCTTAGAAAAAAACGCTACCAAATGTTCACAGAAAATCCGTCCTGATCATAATCTCTATTTTGTTAATCCTCAGCAAAATCAATGCTTCTACCTATTCAACCTTTTGATAAAACACAGTGAACAGGTTCGAAACTTGGTCGGCCAATCATCTATGAGATCTTGTATGTGGGGTTTGTTAAACTACAGCTCCTTGGATAATCTCAAGTATCATGATGAGATTTATACACTTGTTTTAGGGGTGTTACAGCATGGCGATGAAGGAATGGTGAAGTCTTTCTTAACCCAGAAAAATTTTGCACTGATAAAAGGCAGGTTTAGGTATAGCAGCCTCTACAGCGGTGATACTACAGATGATATGTTTAAAGTTAAGTTACAGTTACATAGCGGCCGTTATAAATTATCTATTATTGCGTTAGCTAGCTTGATGAATCCATTTATTTGTGAGCAGCTTATTAATAATATCCCTAAAGAGTCACGAGCAACAGATTTAGCGAACGCTTTAACAGAATTAAATCATTTTCATGATATTTTTTGGCTAGAGGATAGATCATCTCATGAACCTTTTAAGAGACAAAAGAGAGGGGATATCTGGCACCCGAGCCGGGCGGAGTGTTGGATAAAGTTTTCATCAGAAACATCGATACAAGCCCGATTAACATTATTATTGAACCTAGAAGCTTATCCAGGATTTAAGGACTATCAGTATACAAAAGGAGATAAACGCATTTTGCAGGATTATATGTGCGACGTAATAAGCTCAATAGAAAATGTTGAAGATGTCTGTAAATTTTACGATAAACAAAATCAGTATAAATATTGGGATCATAGACGTCATGCAATATTCGATAAAGCACGCAGCGCGTGCAAATCCGTGTTGTTTAATGATCCAGACGAAGGCTCACGTTTAAAAGACATTGTCACCCAAGCCTGTAAACAACGTATACAAAAGCTACGCAAACAAGATCCCTCTGCAGTATTGAGTGAAGATACTGAGAAGCATTTATTATTTAAAAAGGATGCGCGTAGTCATTCGTCTAACATCACAGAGAAGGCCGATGACCTCTCTCGCCGCATGCTACTACGCCCGTAAGTTACTGCTGATTGAAACTGAAACCGGTTTTAATGCCTCTTCTCACTTTACAATGCCTTCACTCATCACACACCAACCTTACTTTGAACACTCAGGGTCAACGATTATAGTAACGAGTGTACAAACTGCTCCGTCATTGCGAGCGTAGCGAAGCAATCCAGAAAGATATTGCAGAAACCCCTGGATTGCTTCGCTACGCTCGCAATGACGAGGTGGGAAACTAGCGTTTCCTCACCAACGTCAACCCATCCCCAATCGGCAACATACTCAACGTCACCCGATCATCCGCCCATATTTTTTCATTCAGCAATCGAATCGTTTTAGTATTTTCATCATGAATACTCGGATCCGCCACATCACCGCCATACAGTACATTATCAATTGCAATCAAACCGTCTGGGCGAATTAATACAAATGTTTTTTCATAGCACTATTTTTAATTTGCCAAGCTTATCCATGAAAAAATCCACACCCCATAAATTTAAGATTTTTTTATCTTGAACATTAAGAAATGGCGCAACATCATTCGCCGCCCTATCCCAATCAATGCTTTTTATTTTTTTCTCCATTACATCAACAAACCATGCTGGTGTTACATTATTTTTCTGGTTCACCCAAGGCCCTTGCTGGCGAAGCGCATGTTCTAGAAAAACAAAATTAGGAGAAATTTTTCTAGCAACATACCAAGTGAAATCATACCAATCACGGCCTTTTATATATTCACGACATAATAAAGCATGGCATTTCCCAGCAAAGCTACTACAAAGGTCTTGAGCTACAACAGAATAATCCAATGGAAATTCTAGAAATTTAACATCCAAATTCGAGCCAAGAGGAGGGTTCGTATCAATTTCAAATTTTATCATAAGCTTTCTTTCTGGATGATGGATAAATGACAAATCAATAATTTTTCCAATTGAGCTGTCTTTTAAAAACATTTTTTTTACCGCACTACTCACACGACTTTTATCTGTAATTTCCGGATGAACACCGTATTGTTTACAAGTGGCAACAATGGAATCTACATAAGGCTCCCATTTAAAATGTGGATTTGGACTTTTTAATAAAAAATCGAGATTTTCTGAAAAACGCGGCAACCCATATAAAATTCGCAGGGCTGATCCCCCATGAAAAACAGCTTTATCAAAAAAATTGGCGTTCGCCAACCCATACAGCGCGACCTCTTGCAAAATTTCTTTTAACGCATGCTCTTCATCTTCAATTGTATTTGTAGCGTAAGTTTTTAATCTTTCGTCAATGATATTTTTCATTATTTTTTAAGTTCCGCTTTAAGATTATCTAAAAAATGTAACACCCGTTTTGAACGATAAACTTTTTTAATCTCCAAGAAATCATTGGACTCAATTTTCATAAATTTTTCTAGGTCAATGCGCAAACTACCCATAAAATAATCCAAGCCTTTCCAATCTATTTTTTTCATATAGACATAATCTGCTAACGCACGAAGGGGTGAAGCTAGAAAAAAAGGTTCGTTTTTAATTTCTTCGACACGAGTGATACCCGTTAAAAATTCATACTCATTGACTGGCAACTGATAGAAAACAAATTCCCCAAAAGGCGTGATAAATTTTTTAGTACGGCCCCGTCCAAGCATGCTTGTTACTATGGTGACACCTTCAGGAATCCAGCCATAATAAGAGAATGCACTTTCAAGAGAAATATAACTGTGAGAAGCAATTCGGCTAGCAAGGAAAAATTTACTGAGTTTTTTGTGACGATATTTATTGGAAAGCAGATAAAGGCCACGCCGAATCTTAATTAACTCACCTTTTTTAAGAGCCTTGTTAACCATTCCATATCGAGCGGCAGCGGTTCCGTCCAAAAAATTATTAAGATCAACATCAGTCAGGATGTAATCTGCAAAATTCGCTTCGATTATCTTATCTTTTAATGTAGTCATATCTTATATTTTAGCAGGAAACTTCCTAAAATGGGAAGTTTCCTGCTAAAATATCTTAAAAAAATTTAATTTATTATGGCCTATTTGTTCATATCATTCATAAGCAACAATTGATCCAAAATGCCGGGATCTGTATAATAATTGGCTAATACTTAACATTGAGAAGTCTGCAATGCCTGATGAAAATAAACTTGCCGTAATAGAGGCTGATCACACCAGCAAGGCGATTGCCGAAAGACGGGTCTCGTTTGAAAAACAATACGTTGTCGCCAGTGAAGAGTATCGCTATAGTTGGCGATATTTAGTTCATAACCTTCTCTATCAAAGACCAAGTGAATCCAACGACCTTATAAGAGAAACAGCTGATGAAAAAGGTGTTCTATCGACAAACATCATAGGGATATGCATAGAGAAAGATAATTTACTTCATCGTTTAAGCGCCCTAGCCGAACAAGCAAAAATTTTTGCAGACCATAACAGAATCGTTCCCTTATTTATTGGAGAAAAAGAATATATACGAGAGCAACAGGCTGCAGATATCAACAAAGCATTGGAACTACCTAAAGATCATCCAGCTTATCAATACGCACAAATCCATATTAAAAAATTCACGCCATCTGAAGAAAAGCATAAACCTTTTTATCCTGAAAAAGCGCTGCTCCCTGAAGTGGGGGACATTGTTGAGATGTTTGCGGGAGCGGGTTGGGTGGAGGAAAATTCTCGTGCTTCTGAATCCAGATTAATGCGACTACATAGCGCATGTGATGAGTTTAAAATAGCGATTTTAACCAAGGATACTCCACCGCTTGCACTATGGACTAAAATCGTTGCTCAGATCCCCATGATCCTTGAAGCCGCTCGCTTCACAACGGAGAAATATAGAAATTACCCTGAATTTAAGGATTTTTGGAAAAAGTATGTAGAGAATAACAAAGATTTAATCAACCGCTGCCTTGCTTTCATGCAAAAAATTCGTCCTACATCACTGCCTCCTCTCCAAAACAATTGGCCTACGAGCGAGATTCCGAAGAACTGCGATACTGTCGATGACAATTTAAAACAGTTTGCTCAAGGGATTTTTACAAACAATAAAAATAATAGCGAGAGTATTGAATTTTTGTTGGAATGCCAGGATGCCTTACTATTTCTCGAGCTAGATGAACGCGTTTTCAGCACTCTTGAGGATCTTATTTTTATGTGCCATGAGGGTATGCGGCACAAAGACACAGGGATAGCTTTAATCGATCGTTGTATTGGCCTAATCCCATTTCTGGAAAAGAACTATCTCACATGTGTACAGCAAATAAATGATTGTGGCCCCCTCTATTATTGTTCTACTAACTTTGTGCAAAATCGCTGGTTTACGCTATTTAGCGTATTGGCAAAACAAAATTTGGCAATGGATGAAGAGCTGACCCGATCTATTTTGAGACCTCTCGTATGGGGTCTGTTAAACCACTGCTCCGTCGAGAACCTCTATGGTGCTGATATTGATAAGTTTATCCTCTGGCTTTTAAAACATAGCGATGAAGAAATGGTAAAAGCTTTATTAAAAAAGAAAGACTGGAATCAGTATGTTGCAGAGATAGCACCTAGGTTTAAAAGGCAGGATCCAGATGATGATAAACATACAAATCTGTTTGAGGTTGCGTTAAAAAAACCAGCACAACCTCATCCTGAGTATGAATTATCTATTCTTGCATTAGCCAGTTTGATGAATCCATCTATTTGTGAGCAGCTTATTAATAATACCCCTAAAGAATCGCAAGCAAAAAATTTGGCAGGTGCTTTAACAGGATTAAATTATTTTCATAACACTTGTGGACTAGAGAATAAATCTCTTAATGCTTTTAGGAAGCAGCCGAGAAAAGCATGCTGGCTCCATGCCAGGTACTGGCCGGGAATGAGTTATCAGATAGAGTTTTCATCAGAAATATCGATACAAGCCCGATTAACATTATTATTGAACCTCGAAGCTTATCCAGAATTTAAGGACTATGAGTATACAAGAGGAGATAAGCGTATTTTGCAGGATTATATGTGTCACGTAATAAGCTCAATAGAAAATGTTGAAGATGTCTGTAAATTTTACGATAAACAAGAGCAGCATAAATATTGGGATTATAGACGTCATGCAATATTTGACAGAGTACGCAGTGCCTGCAAATCTGCGTTGTTTAATGATCAAGACGAAGGCTCGGACTTAAAACAAAGGGTCACCCAGGCATGTAAGCAACGTATACAAGAGCTGCACAAACAAGATCCCTATGCAGTATTGAGTGAACATACTGAGAAGCATTTATTATTTAAAAAAGATGCGCCTAGTCATTCGTCTAATCCGACACAGAAGGCCGATGACCTCTCTCGCCGCATGTTACTGCGCCCATAGGTCACTTAAATAGAAATAAATGAAAAAGGATTCAGCGTTCAGTGCATGAATCAAAGAAAAAAGAAATTAACTCTTTTAAAAGAATCCCAATTGTTAAAGGGATTTCCTTACCAACGTCAACCCATCCCCAATCGGCAACATACTCAACGTCACCCGATCATCCGCCCATATTTTTTCATTCAGCAATCGAATCGTTTTAGTATTTTCATCATGAATACTCGGATCCGCCACATCACCGCCATACA
>Ga0207003_1142_pt1 | contig 14584 bp, 13 predicted proteins | sample Alteio_BWMinCont_89_FD_153474 | JGI IMG/M metagenome (GOLD analysis project Ga0207003, IMG submission 153474) | Enriched cells from forest soil in Barre Woods Harvard Forest LTER site, Petersham, Massachusetts, United States -... | ecosystem: Environmental > Terrestrial > Soil > Temperate forest >...
TAAACTGGCTCCCCTTGGCAATGTTTAGCTGGCCCTGATTGGTGAATGTGCCGACCGTCGTCAACCGGTTGAAGTTCGGCGGCAGTAGAGTGAGTCTGCCGGAGGAGCTGTTGGTCGCGAAGTTTGCCAACCCATTCACGTTGTTCTGGTTCACGATTTGTCCCGCCAGGATGATGTTGGCGGCGTTGCTGACGATGTTGGCGTTGTCGAACTGAAACGTGCCCGCGATGTTATAGATTCCGCCCGTGAGGGTGCCGGTGTTGGAATTGAAGTTCGCGAAAGGTCCGGTGAGGGTCAGGACGCTGGGCGATTGCCCGGTGATGGCTTCCACCAAAAGCGAACCCTTATTGGTGAAGAGATTTCCGGCGCCCATGCTGATATCAAGCGGCAGGCTCGAGTTGGCGACAATCTGGCCGCGTCCGGCGTTGACCAGGTTCAGGGAGTTGTTGCCGATAATCCCAGTTCCTTGAATGGTGCTGCTGTTGGTGAGGGTATCGCTGCCAGTCTTACCCATGATCACGTTGTTAAGGCCGGTGCCCGACATTGTCACGGTGCCTTTGCCCGTCAGGTTCGCCATGCCGTTGATCAGCAGCGTGGCGGGCCCGGCGGGGCGCGGTCCTGCGCCAAGGTCAATTGCGCCCTCATTGTCGAGCAACCCTGAAGCCTCCAAGAGATCGTCATTGCTAAGTTGAACCGTAGACAAATTCTTCCAATTCCCTTTGACCGTCGCGTTGTGGGGAACATGGACGCCCGCGCCGCCCCAGGCCATGGCGCGCAGTGCGACTCCGTCGTCGTAGAAGATCTCGTTGTCTGACGAGGCAGTGCCGCCTGTGACCTCGCCCGGTCCCTTGAAGTCGAGAGTCCCTCCGTTGGTCTCAAACAAGCCGCCGGTATTGTCCACGCCACCCGAGCCTACCTGAATGGTCACGGTGGTATTCGAGACCGTGGCGCTGATTGTTCCTGTGTTCTGGAGCTTGGCCACGTTAACGATCCCACCTGTGCCTTGGATTGTCTGCTGATTGATAAGGAAGCCGCTTCCCTCGATGCTGTTGTACGGGCCGTTCATAACGATGGAGCCGCTGCCTGTCAGGGTTACGGTTTCCTTGACCGTCAGCTTAGCTGGTTTGTTTTGCGTGCCCATCAGGGTGATTGTGCCGTTATTGGTGGTAGTGCCCTTTAAACCAGTTGCACCGTCAGGTGCGACTTGATATTGGCATGCCTGTGCGAGCGTAACGCCATCCAGGGTGACAGGCCCATATCCTGAGTCAGCCATGATGACTCCGGGGCCTAAGGTGCCCCCGGAGATGGTGTCACCGGTTAATCGCACGGTTCCAACGATCGAGCCGCTTTTCGTGTTGACAGTGTCCAGTCAGCAAGATAATCAGGAGGCCAGCACTGCCTTCTAAGACCCCAGCGTTCATCATTGTGGAGGGAAAAATCAGCAGCGGTTGTTTTTGACCGATGGCATTTATCACCCCAACATTCTCTAGGGCCACCTGGGACCCAAAAATATTTCCAGAACCCTGTATCCCCTGGGTTGACGAGAGCTGGTTGATGAAGGTTTTCCCGTTCAAGAGAACGTAGTTACGAAAGCTGTCCGACATTGTTAACGAGCCGCTTCCTTTGAGTGTGACGATCGAGCCCTCGATGCTAAGGGTGGTGTAGCCCCTGCCGTTGCTATTCAGTTTAAGTAGACCATCGACGGTGATGGTGTCGCCGTTGATTTGGAGCTTGATTCTATCTGGAATAATCAGTTCAGCACCCGGATTTATCGTCAGGTTCTTGATAGTCGCGTTGACGTCCTGGTTGACGAAGCCGTTGTGCGTCATGTTCGTAATAACCGCGTCATCCGACTCTTTGGGAGGCCTTTTGAGGGACCAGTTTTGCGCGTCGCTCCAGTTATCGTCGGAGCCCATGCCGTTCCAGGTATCGGTGCTGCCAGGGCTGGTCAGTCGGGGTCGAGACGCGTGCGCTTCGGGCGAAGTCGCCTTGGCACCCGCGCGTCGCTGGTCCGCTTCTCGACCGCCTGCGTTTGATGCCGCTTGGCCAAGAGCAGGAGTTTGCACTCCCCAAAAGGCCATCCAAAAAATCGCTGTCACCGTGAGAACACAGGTCCTTCTAGTGGGCGACAAGCAACGCTCAGAAGCAACGGTTTTTGCGGGATGGAGCGAGTCACGAAACAATTTGCCCGAACGTGTGTAAGCCATAGGCACCTCCCGATCAGGGGCGGCTCTATAATGCCGGGGCACGAACTCGGCTGAATGAACTCGGAAAGGGGTGAATGAAGCAGCCGAGCGAGGCAATTTTCCTCTCTTGAACCGCGAGCCGTCAAGGTGCAGAAGTTTGCATGCCGTTCGCACTCACCAGCGGGACGCCCGCGGCTACGTTGGTTATTGCAGGAGGTCGAGGGTTCGGCAGGTTCGGGTAATGGTTTCGCGTTCTTCGGGGGTGAGGTCGGCGAACTCGAATCCGTAGCGGTAGCCGGTGCAGTTGCGGACGATGCCTTTGACGCGGATTGGGGTGGTGGCGATCGGAATGGAGAATTGCAGGCTTACGGGAGTGCCGACCTCCCATCCGGCGACGAATACGCCGCCGATTCCGCCTTCGTTAATGTTCAGGGAGCGGCCACGCATTTCGCGGGGCTCGACGCCGAGCACGGCGGCTCGGAGTTCGGTTTCGAGTTCATATCTCGGATAGCGGCGGGTGTGGGAAGTGGGTTCGGGTTGCTGTGGTTGATCCATAGGTCAGAACTATTTTCCCATTCTCCGGCGCGGAAAAGTTACTTACCTTAGGTTTGTTCGGAAAATGGAACAAAGCGAAGGGGCATGCCCATTCCGGCGTCCCAGATTGGGAAAAATGGGGCGGGGAGCCAAATTGCGAAAATTCTTGTCAAGCCCCCTGCGAGGCTCAATTCTTTGTAACCTTCTGATTCTAATCCGAAAATAAAGTTCCAAAACATGTCATGTTTACCCTGTCAAATGTGCTAGGCTATATCTATAGATGAAATTTGAGGCGCGGCTCTATAGCCGTGCTTTTCTTTTTTGGGTCGATTTTTCACGGAAGACTTAGCTCACCGAAGCCAGTAACCCTCCAAGAACAGCGTTCTCGCCGGCAGGCTTTGACCTGTCTGGCAAGAGGGCGGAGGTGTGGCATAGGCGATACGAAGAGGAAGGGAAGCGGGAATCATGGGAATGGGACCTGGAGGTACAGGAGGGAATTTTACGCGGCCACGATCTACAAAGATACGGTTTGTGGTTTCGGGGAGCCGCACATCGAAACAGGTGGGAGAGTTTTTTGAGGCGGCGTTTCTGACCAAGGCGGCGAGCCTGGGGTTTGCAGTGTCGAGACCATGGGGAGACAGCCAGCGCTATGACTTCATCGTGGACAATGGCAAGCAGCGGTGGCGCATTCAGGTGAAGGCGACGATTACGAAACATTGCCAGAGTTACGTGGTGAACTCACGGCGTTTTCAGAAGAAGCGTCCGGTTGCGTACACGAGGAGGGACATCGATTTTTTGGTGGGGTATGTGGCTCCCCTGGATCGGTGGTACGTGATTCCTGTGGAAGCGTTGAAGGGGCTCGTCTCGTTTCGGATTTTTCTGAAGGAAAGCAAGCGGGCGCGGTTTGAGCAGTACCGGGAGGCGTGGCATCTGCTGCGGGCGCAGCCGCAGGGGTGAGCGGCAGGGATGGGTCGTTTGTGGGCTTGTCGGCATCTAGATCGCAGCATGGAGATTGTCGTCTATACCGCGTTTTGGTGTCCGGATTGCCGGGAGGCCAAGCGCTTCCTGCAAGAGCACAACCTGCCATTCGAGGAGATTGACATCGAGCAGACGCCGGGAGCGGCTGAGGAAGTGGTCAAGCGCACTGGGAAGCGGGCTATTCCGCAGTTTGTGATTGATGGAGAGTGGGTGCAGCCGTATCGCGCGGGCGAGGGCTTTCTGTATGAGGAGATGGCGGAGCGATTGGGGGTCAAGGAGCCCTAGCGGGCCGAGGAGGAGTCAAATCCGGAGGCTGGTCGCTTTCCTCCTTGGACCAGATTCTACGGCTGGAACGGTTGGCCCACCTCCCAGGTCTCGAAAAGCGCGAGACCTGGGGCACCCGCAACTCGTTACCTTGGTTTGCGGCGGTGGGGTACTTTCTGGCCATTGGTGGTGGGTTCCGGGCGATCTACGATTGTAGGGAATCGATGATGCTTGAGACCACAGCGCGCGAGTTGCTCGCCGGAGTGAGCGACCGGCGCCGGGTTCCGCGCTATTCGTGCAGCGGACAGGCGCAGATCGCATGCCTGCCTTCTGTGAGCGGGATGCTGCTTCGAGGCAGGGTTCGCGACTTGGGTCTGGGGGGATGCTGCATCGAATGCATCGAGACGGTTTTTCCGTTTGACCTTGGGGCCCAGACGGAGATCCTGGTGGAAGTGAACTCGTGGTCCTTCCGGGCGATGGGCCACGTGCGGGCGCTTCGTGAACGCTCGGGGATTTCCCTGGAGTTCCTGCGGATGAGCGCTGGGGGATACAGCATGCTGGCAGACCTGATCGCCGACCTGGAGAGACCGCGGGGTGGGCAGGAACGGCTGGTTGCGCGTTCGCGGCAGCTTCTGCGGGGTGCGTCCGGCGTGGGATCAGTGGGGGATGGCGGCGTTGCGATTGTCGGGACCATTGTGCCGGCGCAATCGGTTGAGGAAATCTCATCCGGCGCAAATCGGCAGGCTTGGGTTCGAGCATTGCATCCGGGTGCCCGCTCGGTCGATATCTTCGTTTAATTCCGTGTTTTTGATCATTCGAAATTTAGGGCGCGGCTTGAAAGCCGCGCCCTGCTTCGTAGTTCTGGTGGCTGCTCAGTCGTTGTCTGGCGCTTCCGGCGGAGCGGGAAAGTTTACAAAGTAGTCTGGCGGCAGCGACGCTGGAATCGTGGTGAAAACGCTTGGCGGTAGATTGAGATTGAAAAAACTGTGGAGATCGGTTTTGGCGCGGGCATCGGCGAAGTTGAGCGCGCCTTCCCCTCCCGGCAGGTTGAATATGCCTTCGATAGCGCGCAGGATGCTGCCGAAGTCGCTAGTCTCGTTATTGATGTAACCCGTCTGCGGCGAATAGGCCGAGATCACGATCAGAGGCACACGAAAACCTAGCTGATAGCTGTACTGGTCTTGATATTGGGTGGTGTCCTTCAGGATGGCCGGGGGTACATGATCAAACCAGCCTCCCCAATCGTCCCAGGTAATGATTATGGCTGTATCTTGCCAGTAGCCGGTGTTGTTGTCGCAGTCGGCGCTGTTGCCGATGGCGTTGACAACGGCCGCGACCCATGCGGGTCCTTGACCCGAGTTGATGGGATGATCGGAATACTTGCCATCGGGAATCACCCAACTCACGTCGGCGAGCTGGCAGTTTCCAATGTCGGATAAGACGTCGGGCGGGTTTAGATCCACGTAGCCGTTGGCCATGCCCTTGGTCCAGTATTTTCCAGTGCATTGCAGAAGTCCGTTTCCGTCCTTTGCAGGGATGCAGATACTGGAGAGGGAATTGGGCGCGGTCCAGATGGAGCCCGCGAGATTGGCACCACCGTTCGAAGTGCCGGTTGTGATGGCGTAGTAGGTCCAGGAAACATTTGGGTAAAGCAGGTCCGACAGCGCTTGGTGAGTGAAGCACGGGGAAGCGAAGTCCCCCTTGGTTTCGGTGCCGAAAGGAGGTTGCGCCGGCATGGGGATGATGGGGCGGACCAATTGAACGCCGATGTTGGGAGGGGCGGCGCATCCGACCTGAGTGCCGGGACCATTTTCGGAGACGAACACTCCGACTGCATCATCGCTGGCCGTGGGGGCCGAAGTTCCACCGAAAAGGAATTGGTGGGCGGGATAGCTTGGGCCCTGGTTGGTCTGGAACATGCGATTGGCCCAGCCGTATCGGGTGGCCAGGGTAAGGTAGGGATCGAGCAGGCCGCCTTTGCTGCCGTCGGTGTTGGTGACCGGCGAATTGTAGACATACATGAATTGGGAATTGCCGGGAACCGCGCATCCCAACACGTTCGGAGCGCACAGGGGCGGAACCGGAACTCCGGGACTAGTTTCGAGTCCGCGGTTGGCATATTCAAAGTTGAAACCGCTGATGGTGCCATTCAGAAGCGGTCCGCCGTAACTGTGATCCAAGTCGAATGGAGAAGCCAGCCCGACCGGCTGCAACGGCCGTCTCTTGTGGGCCGCGTCCACGTAGGCGGATGCGATGTTGTATTGGTCCGAGCCAGGTCCACAGCCAGCTCCGAAACTGCACAAGCCTTGAAAGAGATTATCTGGAGTGCGGTTTTCCTGAACGATCACGACAATATGTTTGATTGGGTTGTTCGGTGGATATTGGGCGTGGGCGGTGATGGCCGTCAGACAGACTACGAGTAATAGAATCGACGAAGCGGGTCGCACAGAGGTCCTCCTGAGTAAACTGCGGGCGATGAGCTAGAACACTTCCCTCTAAGCGAAGTTGCGGGTCGAAATCGACCTGGATTTGCACACGAAGCCGTCGAGCAAATCCATTCCCCCATCGGTTGGAAACAAGAGCGGGGCGACGCGGGCGTGGATACCCCCATTTGCGAATGACCGAAACACAGGCAGCGGGCGAGGGCTCCCGGAATACGGGTACGAGCTAAGTCCTTCCAGGTAAGGCGCTTATTTCGGCACCATTTGTACATCGTCCTCCGTACCGTAGTCACTTGGGCAGGCAAGGAGCAGAATGAATCCTCACAGGTCGGGCCTGGCACAAGATACCTCTCCTCCAATCGCCAGCGGGGCCCGCAAAGTCCTCATGGCCGAGAGCGACTCGCACATTCGGGAAGAGCCAGTCTGTACCGCATGGCAGCGGATGCTCGAAGTGGTGCTGGGAGTGTTCCTGCTGGTCGGCGTGGGGCTGCTGATTCGCTACTACCCCTCCGCGCGGCCCATTGAGGTGAGAAAGAATGAACTTCAGCAGCAAGTGCAGCAACTCTCGCGCCAGGTAGAGCAGTTGCAACAGGAGCAGGCTATGCCTGCCATGGTGTTGCATCGCTATCGTGATTCTATTTGTTACGTGTTTGGGATCTACCAGGTCGGATTCGCGGGCCGCGCTCCCGAGTTACGGGCACGTATTTCCGGGACTGGTTTTGTCGTCTCTGACGGATTGCTCGCAACCAATCGGCACGTCGCCCAGCCCTGGTATGAAGATCCCGAGTCGGCTCTGCTGATCCGCAAAGGGGCGACGCCGCGCCTGGAAAAATTGATGGCATTCTTCCCCGGGCTGTCTATGCCCGTGAACATCACGCCAGCCGTGCTGTCCGCGCAGGGGGACTTGGCGGTGCTGCGCATTGAGGACTTGCCGGCGGTGCATCAGCTTCGGCCTTTGCCTTTGGCCGCTGACATTCCAACTCCCGGGGAACTGGTTGCCGTAGTCGGATATCCCATGGGGGTTCTGGGCATGGTGGCGAAATCACCGCCCGCGATCTACGACCGGCTGGCCTACCGCCGCGATGATCAGGGAGCGGCCAGCGAATTGGCTGCGCTGTCGCTGATCAGGCCCTCCTCGACCTTCGGACATTTGGGAGATGTAGTCGGCGACAAACTTATCTACGATGCGCCCACTGCCCACGGCGGTAGCGGCGGCCCCGTGTTCAACTCCGAAGGAGAAGTGATCGGGGTTAACGCGGCCTATATTGATGGCTTCTCCGGCGGCACGCTGGGCGTTTCCGTCCGGGCGCTCAAACCGCTGATCGTGACCGCCAGGCTCGCCGCAGTGAAGGCGGCGGCAGTCTCTCAGCAAAATAAATCACCACTGGCTGACACATCCGTGTCCGCAGGTCACTGACTTCCGCGATTACCAACAGCTAAAATTTTTTGACGTCATCCTGAACCCGGCGTAAGCCGGGTGAAGGATCTTGCGCGCAGTGCCTGAACTCCATGCGAAAGCCAAAACACTTCTACGTCTACAGTAATGGCGAACAACCAGCGGTTCCACGTGTTGTACACCGGCATCACGGGCGACCTGCCCCGTCGCGTATTCGAGCACAAGAACAAGCTCGTTCCTGGCTTCACCAGCCGCTACAACTTGACGCGCCTCGTCTATTGCGAAATGTTCAGTTACCCCGGCGATGCGATTCAGCGGGAGAAGGAACTCAAAAGGCTGGGTCCGCAGCAAGAAGATCAAGCTGATCGAGAGTATGAATCCCCGCTGGCACGATTTGGCGGCCGACATTGGCGGCCGACTAGGGAGAAGTGTACAAGCCTGTCGACCGCACTCCTGCCAACCCGCGCAAAGGTCCTTCGCGGCCTTGCGGCCGCTCAGGATGACGTCAAAAGCTGAAACTAGAACCCTTTGATCCAGCCAGGTTCCCGCACATGCTCTTCGTCTAAACGGCGCAAGCGTGCGGCCATAATCCCGGGCCGGCCCAGATAGCCAACCACCCTTCGTGGATCCTTACGGTCTACAACCGGCAGACGACCGATGTCATTGCGCAGCATCTTCGCGGAAGCGTCGTGCAACATCTCGTCGGGATAGGTAACTACGACGTCGCGCGTGCCTGCGTCGAGCACGGTCGTAGCCCCGGTTGGGTCCGCATCGAGGGCGCGCATGACATCTCCTCGGGTAATGACGCCGGCCAGCTTGCCTTCGCCGTCCATAATAAACATCCCCTGGTGGCGGCATACTTCGGGATCGCGCCTCGCGATGAGGTCGGACAACTCACTCACTTTCATGTCAGCCGGGAGCTTGGGTACTTCTTGATCCATGGTCCCGGAAACCCTGACCTGCTGCAGCACATCGGCTTCATATTCCTGATGGATATGCAACCCGCGCCGCGCCAGCTTCTCGGTCATGATCGAAGCTCTCGGCATGAGCCACATGGCAATGCCATCGGCGATCACGCTGACCAGCATGAGCGGCAAGACCGAGTTGTAATCACGAGTGATTTCGAACGCGAAAATAATGAACGAGAAGGTGGCCCGTGAGGCTGCCCCGAAAACGGCTCCCATCGCGACCAGCGCAAAGGCTCCCGCCGAGAGATTCGCGGCGGGATAGATTCGATCCACGCCCATGGCGAACACCCCGCCCATGGCCGCGCTCGACATAAACATTGGAGCCAGCAGTCCGCCCGACGTCCCCGATCCCAGCGAGACGACCAGCGCCACCGCTTTTGCGACCATGACCACCAGCAGTAGCTTCCACGCCAGGTTCGCATTCAGGATGTCACCAATCGTGTCATAGCCCACCCCTAGAACCCGGGGGACGAAGTAACCCATGATCCCCAAACCCAGCGCCCCGATCGCCGGCCACCAGAGTTCATCGATGGGCAGCTTTTCGAATTGGTCTTCGGTCCAGTAGAGTAATTTGCTGAATCCCACCGCAGCCAATCCGCAGACCAATCCCAACAACAGATAAAACGGCAACGCATGCGGTATGCCGAAGTCCATGGCCGTGACTTTGAACATCGGGCCTGCTCCCATCAGTTGCATGTGGACCGCGGCGGCCAGCGTGCTCGCAATTACCAGCGGAATGAACGAGCGTGCTTTGAACTCGAATAGGAGCAGTTCGATGGCAAGGATCACGCCAGCGATGGGAGTGTTGAAAGTCGCCGACATGCCCGCCGCCGCGCCGCACGCCAGCAGAACCTTGCGCTCCGAGGCCGTAGTGTGAAACGCCTGCCCGACCAGCGAACCTACAGCGCCTCCGGTTTGGATGATCGGTCCTTCGGCGCCGAATGGGCCACCGGTGCCGATTGCAATCGCGGCAGAAATCGGCTTCAGAATCGCTACCCGCGGCTCGATGCGGCTGCGGTTCACCATCACCGCTTCCATGGCTTCGGGAATGCCGTGGCCTTTGATTTTCGACGTCCCATATTTCGCCATGAAGCCGACGATGATTCCGCCAATCACCGGGATCGGAATGACCCACAACCCGAGCGTGTTGTGGCGTGCGCTGATGAAGTCGGCGACGAAGCGGTGATAAAAGAAAATATTGGTGAACAACCCAATCAACTTGTACAGCACGAACGCGATCAGTCCCGCGAGGAGACCAATCCCTCCCGCAAGAAACGAGACCAGCACCATGCGGAATTGCGCCGGTTCGGCGATCCTGATGTCTCCAACCTGCGCGCCGGTGGCTCCAATTGTGGCCGGGGGCGAACTGCCGTTGCTGCCGCTTTCTGACATCTTCTAGTTTCTTCTCCTGTTAGTTTTGTTTCCAGTTGCGCCTTTGCCGCTTTGCATGGCGCCCTTGAGTGCAGCCACCAGAGCCGGTCCTCGAGTGCGCAGTTCGGCCTGGTGATGCAGCGAGAGTTCGCGCAATGTCTTTTCGCCTTTGGGAGTCAGCGAGAGCAGCACCTCGCGCCGGTCTTCGCCTCTGCGGTTGCGCCGGACGTAACCGCCCGCGGCTAGCCGGTTTACCAGTTCAACCGTGCTGTGATGCTGAATCTGCAGCCGCTCCGCCAGTTCTCCGATTCTCGGCCGCGTCCCTGCGGGCAACCCCTTCAGGGTCAACATCAGTTGGTGCTGCCGAGGCTCCAGCCCGGCGACCCGGGCGGCTTGCTCGCTGAAGTGAAGAAAGCGGCGGAGCTGATAACGAAACTCCGCCAGCGATTCGTAGTCGGCCAACGTCAGCGATTTTTCCATGCAGCCGGATTATATCGTATCAAGACCAATGCCCTATGGTTTTATATCGTAGCACGATACATATAACCGCACAATCAATGTGGACACCAGCCGCGCAGCGTCCGCCCGCTTCCAGGACTGGCACCAAGGTTCCCGCAACATTTAGAATCCCTAGTCCTTTTGTTTTCTGGAAATGAACGATGGGAGGCTGGGCGTCCCCGCCCGGCTGGACGGGCGAAGACGCGTCCTCCATCGAAACTGAAGAGGTGACATCCGTGATATCACGCTATACGCGCCCGGACATGGGCCGCATCTGGAGCGACGAAAACCGCTTTCGTACCTGGTTGACGGTGGAAGTGGCCGCCACCGAAGTCTTAGCCGACGCAGGCATGGTCCCGAAAGATGCCGCCAAGGCCATCCGCAAGCGCGCCAACTTCGACCTGCGGCGCATCCATGAAATCGAGGCCGAAGTGCGTCACGATGTGATCGCCTTCACCACCGCGGTAGCCGAGATCGTTGGCCCCGAGGCTCGCTGGTTTCACTACGGTCTTACGTCCAACGACGTGGTCGACACTGCGCAGGCTCTGCTTATCGGCCAGGCGTCTTCCATCATCGCTGCCGATCTCGAGCGGCTTTCCGAAATTCTGAAGCGTCGCGCCTGGGAGTTTAAAGACACCCCCATGGTCGGGCGCACCCACGGCATTCACGCCGAGCCCATCACGTTCGGCTTCAAGCTGGCCAACTGGTATTCCGAGACGCAGCGGAATATTGAGCGTTTCCAGCGAGCTTCCGAGGACATGCGCGTGGGCAAGTTTTCCGGGGCCGTGGGAACTCTGGCCCATCTCAGCCCCAAGATCGAAGAAAAGATTTGCGCGTGCCTGGGATTGAAGGCCGCCGCCGTATCTTCGCAGGTAATCCAGCGCGATCGCCACGCCTATTATTTGTCGACGCTGGCGGTGATCGCGTGCACCCTGGACAAGATCGCCACGGAAATCCGCCATCTGCAACGCACCGAAGTGCGCGAGGCGGAGGAGTTTTTCAGTGAGAAGCAGAAGGGTTCATCCGCCATGCCGCACAAGCGCAACCCGGTGACCTTCGAGCAGATCAGCGGCCTCGCCCGGGTGGTGCGTTCGAACGCGCAAGCTGGATTCGAGAATGTCGCGCTCTGGCACGAGCGCGACATTTCGCACTCCTCCGCCGAGCGCGTCATCATTCCTGACTCCACCACGCTAGTGGATTACATGTTGCAGAAGACATCCAACCTTATCGACACCATGTTCATCTATCCGGATCGCATGAAGCGCAACCTCGATAGCACGGGCGGCCTGGTTTTCAGCGGACAACTCCTGCTCGATCTGGTGGAGCACGGCGTCTCGCGGGAAGATGCTTATCGAATAGTGCAAAGCCACGCCATGCGCGCCTGGAAAGAAGACCTGAATTTCCACGATCTGGTGCTGAAAGACAAAGAGATCACGAGCCGGGTACCGCGTCCGCAGATCGAGCGCGCCTTCGATTTGAAACGGCAACTGCGCAACGTCGATGGAATCTTCGCGCGCGTTTTCGAGAATGAGGGTAGCGCTTCGAAACTCACTCGCAAGCGAAAACATAGCAGGTAGATACTTGGCTCTGGATTCTTCCGTCTACTTTTTTTCGCCCACTCAAGGAGACTCAGACCACAATGCCGAAAATCACCTGCACGCTGCTTTTCGCAATTTCCTTCTCGCTGCAGGTTTTGGCGCAGAAGCCACCCGCTTCGACTCCGGACAGCCATCCGGCAACGACCTCTCAGGCCCAATCTTCTTCCAAGCCCGTGCGAGTGCAGGCCTGGGACCTGCTGCTGAGCGGTACCAAGGAGGACAGTACCACCAAACGCGCAACTGCGGTGCGAGTGCTTTCGTTGTTGATGGGCGACGTCAGGGCTGTAACGCTGGCTACCCACGCCCTCTCCGACGCCAAAGCCCAAGTGCGCGTGGCAGCCGCTATCGCGCTTGGGGATCTGCACGCGAAGTCCGCAATTCCGAAACTGGAGGAGGCGCTGTCCGACAAACCGCTAGTCGCGCTGGCCGCCGCCCACTCTCTGCTCACCATGAAAGACGCGCTCGCCTACGAGGTTTACTACGAGATCCTTACCGGTGAACGGAAGGGCAGCAAGGGCTTGGTGGCGGGAGAACTCGACACGCTCAAGGATCCGAAGAAGATGGCGCTTCTCGGTTTTCAGGAGGGGATCGGGTTTGTCCCGTTCGCCGGGATTGGATACACCGCCATCCGGACCATCGTGAAAGATGACAGCTCGCCGGTGCGCGCCGCCGCAGCCAGGGTTTTGGCCAACGATCCCGACAGCGCCACCGAGAACGCACTGATTCAGGCGGCAACAGACGACAAACATGAGTTGGTTCGCACTGCCTGCCTGGATGCTCTGGCGCGGCGAGGGGACCCGGCGGTCATCGACCGGATCGCACGTGCCTTATCCGACGACAAAGATTCGGTGAAATACACGGCTGCGGCCGCAATCGTGCACTTGAGTGACATTGCCGAAGGCCGGAGAGCAAAAAAGAAGTAAGCAATCGCAAGGCGTAAAGGTCGCAGAACTGTTTGACGACGACCACCTCGGTAGCTAAGAGTTCTCCCGAGCCCCATGTGCCCGAGGGGCTGGCGAAGAAAGTCCTCCACTTCGCGTTTCAGGTATTTCCGCAGATCCGGTCCTGCCGGGTGGTACGCACTTGCCCTCTGAATCGGTAGTCCTGTAACGAGGTTGTCAAATCCGTAACAAATCTTTACATTTCTCCGGCCAAAGCGAGCATCTATTTAACTAACCAGTTAGTAAATGTGGAGGGAGGGCAAGATCATGACAACTTTTCACCGCATTCTGGGTTTATTGCTTGTACAGGATCGGAGGGTCCAGTTTATGAAAGCTTTTCTTCGCAGTTTCGGTTGCTTTGTGGCGGTGAGTATCCTGAGCGTGGGTATGGCGGCGCAAAGCACGAGCGCAAGCCGCTACGACGCCACCATTCAGGCGAAAATCTCACATCAGCTGGCAAGCAAGAAAGAATTCCACAACGTGCAAGCCGCGGTTGAGGATGGCATCGTCACCCTCAGCGGCAGCGTCGATCTTTATCAACAAAAGCTGGATGCGGCCAGGAAAATCCGCAAAACGGAAAACGTCCAGGGGGTACGAAACCTGATCGCAGTGAACGGCAAAACCGTGGTGGACGCGAATCTCGAGGCGCAACTCGACCGCGAACTGTATTATGACCGCCTGGGATTGGGCAACCAGTTTAATTTTCTCACTGCCTCGGTCGAGAATGGCGTAGCCACGCTGAATGGCGAGGCCCGTACAGAGACCGACCGCGACTCCGCTGTGGCGCTGGTGGACCGCACTGCCGGGGTAAAGGACGTAGTGAGCAACATTAAAGTTGCTCCGGCCTCGAATTACGATGACGACCTCAGAATTCGCGCCATGCGGGCAATCTATCGAGACCCCGTGCTGAGCCGTTACGCGATCGATCCCGGAAAGCCGATCCGCATCGTCGTCGACCGCGGCACTTTAAGCCTCTACGGCGTAGTCAGCAGTTCCGCGGATAAGCAAATCGCCGGAATGCGCGCAGGCCAGGTATTCGGCGCCTTCCGCGTCCAGAACAACCTGGAGGTAGCCGGAAAATCATAATCGCGAAAATTGGAGCTTGTGTGGGGACGGGTCTCTGACCCGTCCCGCCGAGCCAAGCTCGATAATCACCTACAAACGATTGATCAGCGCCGCCACATAGCCCGCCCCAAACCCATTATCAATATTCACCACGCTCACATTCGAAGCACAGGAGTTCATCATTCCCAAAAGTGCCGCCACACCCTTGAAAGCCGCGCCGTAACCCACACTGGTGGGAACAGCAATCACGGGAACGCCGACCAACCCGCCGACGACGCTCGGCAGCGCCCCTTCCATCCCAGCGCAGACGATCACCACGCGGGCCCGCGTCAATGTTCCACGAT
>Ga0207003_1143_pt1 | contig 14433 bp, 10 predicted proteins | sample Alteio_BWMinCont_89_FD_153474 | JGI IMG/M metagenome (GOLD analysis project Ga0207003, IMG submission 153474) | Enriched cells from forest soil in Barre Woods Harvard Forest LTER site, Petersham, Massachusetts, United States -... | ecosystem: Environmental > Terrestrial > Soil > Temperate forest >...
ACGCAAATATAACGCCCATGCAAAATCAACCAATGATGCGCATCCTGCAAAAACTCCTTCGGAATCACTTCCATCAATTGCTTTTCAATTTCCAACGGTGTTTTGCCCTTCGCCAATCCAATACGCTGCGCTACCCGAAAAATATGTGTATCGACTGCCAAAGTCGACTCACCAAAATACGTATTTAAAATAACATTTGCAGTTTTGCGCCCCACTCCGGGAAGCGCTTCCAGCGATGCACGATCAGAAGGAATTTCTGAATGATGCTGATCAATCAGAATCTGGCACGTCTTCATAATATTGTTTGCTTTTGTATTAAATAACCCAATGGTCTTAATGTAGTTTTTCAGTGTCGCTTCCCCAAGCGCCACCATTTTTTCAGGGGTATTCGCCACTTCGAAAAGCGCGACAGTGGCTTTATTGACTGAAACATCCGTCGCTTGGGCGGATAGCATCACTGCAATCAATAATTCAAATGCATTGTGGTAGACGAGTTCGGTAGTCGGTTTGGGGTTAGCTTGGCGAAATCGACAAAAAATGGCATGGATTTGTTTCGGATTCATAAGGTCAGCGTAAAAAGAATTTCAGTTCGAATCGAATTGTACAGTATAATCATCGCCCATTACAGATGATTGAGACCTGAGGCCATGCACAATCAAAATCCTTATTTAAGCATTGTGATTCCTGTTTATAACGAACAGGAAACCCTAGAAGAATTATACCGCCGTTTAACGACAGCACTGGATCAATTAGGGAAGACCTATGAAATCATTTTGACGAATGATGGGAGCAAGGATCGATCCTCTGAGATTTTAAAAGAATTGCATCATCGCCGTCCTTCTCAGATCCGAGTCATCGAATTTAATGGTAATTTTGGACAACACATGGCGATCATGGCGGGCTTTGAAAAAGTACGCGGTGAAATTGTGATAACCATGGATGCGGATTTGCAAAATCCGCCAGAAGAAATTCATAAACTCGTCGAAGCGATAGAGCAAGGCCATGATGTTGTGAATACGCATCGTTTGGGCCGCCAGGATAATTGGTGGCGATTATGGGTTTCCAAAATGCATAATAAATTGCGTGCGTGGATGATGCCAAAGTTGGTGATGAAAGACGAAGGCTGCATGTTGCGTGCGTATCGACGTAACATTGTGGATTTGATGGCGGCCACGGGCGAAACAACGACATTTATTCCTGCGTTAGCCTTGAATTATGCAGCGAACCCAACCGAAGTGGGGGTGGCGCATGAAACCCGTTTTGCAGGGGAATCGAATTATAATTTATATAAACTCATTCGTTATAATTTTGATTTAGTCACAGGATTTTCTGTATTCCCTTTGCAAGTGTTTACGATGATTGGGATGCTGATTTCGTTTCTGAGTTTTTTATTCGTAATTTTTTTGATTGCCCGTCGTTTGATTGTGGGTCCCGAAGTGGAAGGCGTGTTTACTTTATTCGCGATTATGTTTTTCTTGTTGGGTATTGTGTTGTTAGGACTGGGTGTGACAGGCGAATATATCGGTCGGATTTATCAGGAAGTCAGAAAGCGTCCTCGGTTTGTGGTGCGTGAAGTATTGGAAGAATAACAGAGCCGCGACCGTCAGGGAGCGTCACTGTTCTTGGGTTTTTTATTTATACCAAGAACAGTGACGCTCCCTGACGGTCGCGGCTCTGTTTGTTTCATCGGTCATTTTACTGAGTTTGCGGCGGCGCTGGATTTTGCGGAGCTGTTTGCATCGTCGGTTGTTGTGGTGCTGCAGGTTGTGATGGTTGCGCAGGCGCAGCATTTTGTTGCGGCGCAGCGGGTTGCGTTACTTGTTGTTGTGGTTGCTGCTGTTGTTGCACTGCAGGCGGTGCTGGCGTTTGCGTTCCAGATAAATACAAAGGCGGAATTTGATCAGTCGTAATTGCACCTTCTGATGCCGGCGGTGTTGTTTCTTCTTTGATAACTTGATCAGCTGCATACGCTGAAAAACAAATACAACTCAATCCAATCATAAACCAACGTTTCATAAAATATTCCTCACTGTTTTTAATTCCCTTCAATAATTTTGCACAGAGTATCAAGAATAGGTCCAGCTGACAAATGGTGATATGATCGGATCGCGCAGAGCGCGTCATTGCAAGCGCGGCAAAGCACCACGGTGTCATTGCGAGTACAGCAAAGCACAACGATGTCATTGCGAGCGCAGCGAAGCAATCCAGAAAGATAATGCAAAAATCTCTGGATTGCTTCGTCGCAAAAAGCGCTCCTCGCAATGACGCCATTGTGCTTTGCTGTGCTCGCAATGACATCGTTGTGCTTTGCTGTGCTCACAATGACATCGTTGTGCTTTGCTGTGCTCACAATGACATCGTGGTGCTTCGCTGTGCTCACAATGACATCGTGGTGCTTCGCTGTGCTCGCAATGACATCGTTGTGCTTTGCTGCGCTCACAATGACATCGTGGTGCTTTACTGCGCTTGCAATGACGGTAGGGCAAGATACACTGTTAAACGAACGCCCTGAATTTGTAAGAAAATAAGGAGATTTTATGTTGTTTACCGCAGTTGTTTTTTTCGTAATAGCCGCTTTTCTGGGAGTATTTCTACTCAGAGCCATTTTAGAAAGTCGACCCACACCCAAACCTGTTGTGTTCATGCATGGTAGTGTTGCAGCGCTTGCATTACTGGCTTTAATCACTTACGTTGCGTTGGGACATACCACTCCATTATTGATCACAACGCTAGTGTTTTTTGTGTTGACAGCGATTGGAGGATTAACCATGTTCACGCTGGATATGAGTGGAAAACAAGTTCCCAAAATGCTCGCTATAGGGCATCCCATCCTCGCAGTCGCAAGCGTTGTTATGTTAATTATTTATATCGTTCAGACTGCGGCTTAGGAGAAAAATGCTCGCTGGGTTCAGTGCTATGTCCTGAAGAACTAAAACGATAATTATTACGTCCATGTTCTTTGACATAGTACATAGCCTTGTCTGCATTTTTCAGCAGTGTTTCAATATCTTCGCCATCTTCCGGATAAACACTGATTCCAATACTCGCTGTGACCACGATCGTATGATTGTGAATGACAACAGGCATGGCTAGCACACCACATAAACGATTTGCGGTCATGGGAATAATATTAGGGTGACTGATATCTTCCACGATAATCGTCAACTCATCGCCGCCCAATCGCGCAACAGTGTCTGATTGACGCGTATTTCTGCGGATTCGTTCAATTAATTGCAATAAGAGTTGATCACCAACATGGTGTCCATAGGCATCGTTGATTTCTTTGAAGTTGTCCAGATCAATATAAAAAAGCGCCACAATAGTATTATTTTGACGTGCATGTTCAATAGCATTCACGAGAGTTTGCTCAAAGAGACTGCGATTGGCTAAATTCGTGAGAGGGTCATGTGTTGCTGCATGCGCCAATTTTTTATTGATCATTTCCAATTGATTTTTCGTTCTAAAAATATCATGCAGTAAATTATCATTTTCAAATCGCAAACCAATCGAATTTTTAATAATGTCGTGCAACCGCACGCACAATATAATTAAATACAAATAATAACCCATTGCAGCTATTCCAAATAGCGGATAGGCCAAATGCATATCTGAAAAACAAAGTGCAAAAACAGTTGGGATAAGCGCAGTTGTCACGAATACAATCGAGGAAACAAGATCAGCGGATAACAGAGGCGCTGCACCAGCCGTAATGCCCGCAATGACGAGAATAATTAAAATTTGTTGTGAACTCGTTGCATAGAAAAATAAAACACCGCCCGCAAATCCCCAACAAATACCGCCGAAAAGCACACCGACAAGAAATAAATTTTTCCAGAATTTGGGATCAGGAGTGGTCTGTTTTGCATAACTTTTCATGAGCACTATGCGCGCACCGAAAACAACCAAATGAATCGCGTACCATGAAACGAGAAGGACGTTACCCCCTTGCCGGTTGAAGAGACCAATGAGCAGAATGGTCGCACAAAATAAAGAGGATAGCTGACCGACTTGAAGCAACTGGTAACCATGATCGACCAGCGCAGAAATAATTTTCTGATTTTCGACACGTTCTTTATAAGCATTCATCATAGTCATAAATGGATTTCCTTCTTTTAAAACAATGCACGATCCATTAACTTTTTAAATTGCATTACAATTTTTTCTGCAGGAAGCGGATGACTTATAAAATATCCTTGTATCATATCGCAATTCTGCGTTGTTAAATACTGAACTTGCTCTACTGTTTCTACCCCTTCTGCAACGACTTGCAATCCCAGGTGATGCGCAAGTCCTATAAAAGCATTTGTAATAGCGGAATCATCCGGATTATTCGGTACGCCTTTAATATAATTTTGATCGATTTTAATTGTGCTAATAGGAAACTGTTTGAGATGGCTGATGGATGTGTAGCCCGCTCCAAAATGATCAATGGATAATTGCACACCAATCGATTTGATCGCCTCTAATTGATTTTTTGCAAACTCCACATCGCTCATGACAGTGGATTCACCGATTTCAAGTTCTAAATACTGAGGATTTAATTCCGTTTCTTTCAAAATCGCCGCAATTTTTTTTGCAATGTCGGGATGCTGAAATTGTTTGGGAGATAAATTTAACGCGACAGTGAAATGTTCATAGCCCTCATTTTGCCAATATTTATTGGTTTTGCAAGCTTCACGCAATACCCATTCACCTAATTGCAGAATAAGTCCTGTATCTTCAGCAATTGAAATAAATTCTGCTGGATTCAAAATACCTAATGTAGGATGCGCCCAGCGCAATAAGGCCTCGATACCTGCAATGTTCCCTTTTTTAATGTGTAATTTAGGTTGGTAGTAAAGAATTAATTGATTGTTAGGAATCGCGTTTTTTAAATCATTTTCCAATTTAATAAATTCACGAGCTTCCACATCCATTTCGGGTGTATGAAATTGATATTGGTTTCCCCCCGCTTGTTTTGCTTTGTAAAGTGTCGCATCTGCGTTTTTGAGTATATCTTCCAATGACAAACCATCATCGGGATAAATGCTAATACCCATACTCATGGCAAGAGAAAAATCTTTCATGGATGTTTCACACGCTTGTAATAATTTTTCAGCAACGATGCTCGCAAATTTTGGTTTTTTGATATCAGTCAATAATAAAATAAATTCGCCGTCCTCAAAATGTGCAAGGAGATCTTCTGTTCGCAAAGTGCTTGTTAACAAGGTTTCTATTTTATTTAATACATTATTTTCGATCGGTAAGTGAACATCTTGAAGGGTATAAAAATCAATGAGCAACACAGCGAAAATTTTACGATGGCGTTTTGCATGACTGATGGCTTTATTCAATGCATCATTGAAAAGCACATGACCAGGCAGCTCAGTGAGTTGTTTCATCTCTGTTTTAATGAATTTTTTAGTCTTTGTTTTCATATGCATATCTCCTGCAGATGAAGGACATGACTGAATCTGCCTATCTCTATTATATGTTATTATGAGGGTTGGCATACTGCATATATAGGATTGGTATGTTGCGGAAATCTGTCTCGGATCATCGTGTGCCATTTCCAGATAATCAACTGGACGATTATGATGCTTTGCTGCGTTATATCACCAACTTGGCGCAACATAAAATGGGATATCCTGTTTCTCTTCTCACTTTTTTAGGTGTGGTTGATAATAAAGCGCTGGGCATTCAGGCAGGCAGTTTAGCGAATGTTTTATTGAATAATGTGGGTGATCCTTTTAAAGATTCTGAAACATCTCGCATGGAAGTGAAATGTCACGAACGAAAACTGCTGGCCATTTTAGAAAAATTTTACGGACTACCAGAACATTCCATTAGAGGTTATGTCACCACAGGTGGAACAGAAGGTAATTTTGCGGGATTGTGGTGGTCAAAGCGTTTCATCATTAATATGGCACTTCCCGAATTGATTCAGAAAGAAGATGAAGTCAAGCAATTTTCCCGGCAAGAACAGGATTTATTGGCAGGGCTCACTAAAATTCCAAATAATGATTATCAAGCGCGCGTTGTGCAATTACAAAAAATAATTGATATGAGAGATATCATCGAAAAAAATAATAATTTAGTGAAGCAGCTTCTTATTCCCACCGTTTTTTATACGAAAGATCACACACATTATTCCATTCCAAAAATTTCAGAAATATTGCGATTAAATATCAGACCGATATTGCCTAATGAAGATGGCTCAATGAATTTAGATAATTTTAAAAAAGAATTGGTGTTGCATTTAGGCGCACATCCCAAAAGTTCTATTATTGTGATTGCTAATATCGGAACAACGATTACCGGTGCGATAGATGATGTGCCAAACATCAAAAAAATTCTGGATGAACTTCAACCGAAACCGACTTATACAATTCATTTAGATGGAGCATTGACAGGTTTCGTAATGCCAATCTTGAAACCGTTTGGTGACGTGGAAAATTATTTTGATGCGCTGGGCGTGAATACACTCGCTTTTTCAGCACACAAATATCCTGGGTTGTCGCAGCCCTGCGGAGTGATTTTGGCGAGACAGGCTTTTTTTAAAAAAGCATTTGAAAAAACAGAGCGTAGCATTGAATACGTAGGCAATATTTTGGATGTGACGATTACAGGCTCACGTTCGGGTTTGAACGTTTTAATGTTTTACAATGCGCTGTGTGCGTTAGGTATCGGAAAAAATAATAATAAACTTACACAAATGGTGAATGAAAACTTGCGCATTGCCAAATATTTATATGAAGAATTAGTGAAATTGTATGGACGTGAAAAAGTTTCATATCTATACCATTTCAATGTGATTTTTCCCAAGCCATCGATGGATATTGCAAAGAAATATCAATTAATGATTACGGGAGAAAGAGCAACGATATGCGTATTAACCAATGTGACCAAAGAATTGATTGACCAGTTTATTAACGAGTTACGATTAGAAAAGGAGAAAGTCATGAGCACTGTTCAAACTGATTTTACTGTTCGTACTTTAACAAAGGACTACGCAAATTCTGCATTGGAATTATTTACTAAATCATTTTGTGATAGTGAGCCGATCACCAAGCATCTTAATATTACTTATCAGGATTATGAGCCGTTTACCAAGGAAGTGATCGAAAAAGCGGTGCGGGAAGGGATGAGCGTGGTCGCAGTGGATAAAAACAATAAAGTCATTGCCTGTGCCATTTCAGAAGATATCGTGAGTCCATTTGTTCCGCATTTTTCAAAATATCCTAAAATGAAACCGATTTTTGCTTTGTTGAATGAATTGGATAAACCATTCATGAGCGGTAAAAGTTTCATTAAAGGAAAAATAGCTCACGTGTGGATTGCGGTTGTTAATCCTCACTTTCGAGGTCAAGGGTTGTCAACGGCTATTGATATGGCATGCGGCGAATTGGCAGTGCGTAAGGGATTTGATTTTGCGTATGCAGAGTTTACAAACGATCTGAGTGCGAACATCACTCATCATTATGATGTCTATAAGTTGTATAACAGCATCAAATATGAGGATTTCAGGTTGGAAAATAATGAACAGCCGTTTAAGGGAGTGAAGGGCGGAGCAGCGGCTTATCTTGTTGCGCTAAAACCCGGTGTTCAGTTGGATGCGTTGCAAGAATGCTATAAATAAAGCGAAAAATGTAGGGTGGATTAGGCGTTTTTTGCCGTAATCCACCGAATAAAAACAAATGTTTTTTATATTTTTGTGGATTACGGTGCAAAAAAACGCACCTAATCCACCCTACCTTTTATAAAGGTATTGAATAAATTTCGATCTATAGTAGACTGTTAGGATCGCAGGAAAGCGAACCTAACGGGCACAATATGGATTTAACCGCTGACCAAAAGCAAATTTCGCTACAAGAAAAAAATCAAATTAATCGGCAAGTCAAAGCTGAATTAATTGAGCATCTCTATCGCGGTTGTTTGCCCGGAACAGTCAGTGGTATTCCAGTCGGCATCGCCATCTTTATCGATTTTTATAAATACACATCAAATACACTATTAATTCCCTGGTTTATTGCATACAACCTCGCTTTGTTTGCGCTCACAGCGCTTTTTTTCGTGTATACCAAACATAAGAACAATTACAGCGAAAATACGTGGTTGATCGCTTATTCTGTCGTGATGTCAGTTTGCGCAATCATGTGGGCGATTTGTGTGTATCTCATTCCAGATAATATTACACGCCAATATTTTGCGTTTATTGCCCTCTTTTTAATTGCGACCGGCTATGCAACAGGGACGATAGGGCAGTTTTTCTTGTGTCTCATCACCATGACGATCATCGTCGTACCGCTGGTCGTATGGTGTTTCCTGAAGGGAACTATTTTTTATAACTTGGTGGGATTTTTCTCGCTCATTTATATTGGATTTATGATCAGCATCAACCATCGCAGTACGCAGTGGTTTAAAGACTCACTGAAATTAAAACTCGAAAACACTTTAGTGAGTTATCAAGCGAATCATGATTTATTGACGAATTTACCGAACCAACGATTGTTGCCGCAATACATTGAATCCGCTATTCAAGCAGTGAAAAATACTCAGAATACATTTGCGGTGGTTTGTTTTTCATTAAATCGTATGGAAATGATCAATGATAGTTTGGGGCATCAAGCGGGTAATGCAATCATTCAGGCTGTCTCGAAACGACTGAGTACATTCGCAACACAAGCTGCTCTGAAAGAAGAAGGCCCTCGTTATATCGTCACGATTTCACGCCAGGACACGTTTAATGTTTTATTGGTGCCCCTCAAAATAGAAGAGGCAGAAGACCATATTCGAGCATTATTTTCTGTGTTAGATGATCCTATTTATTTGGAAAAACAAGGCGTCAAAATGACGGCAAGTATGGGTGTTAGTCTCTATGGAAAAGACGGTGAAGATACTTCATCTCTTTTAATTAATGCAGATGCGGCGATGTTTCGTGGAAAACAATTTGGTGGAAATCGATTGGAATTTTACAGAGCAGAGATTAATGCTGAAATGCCGAAACAATTGGAGTTGGAAACAGACTTGCATTCGGCTATCGAAAATAAGCAATTACAAGTTTTTTATCAGCCATTAGTGAATTTAAAAACCGGAGAAGTCAGTGGAATGGAAGCCCTATTGCGCTGGCCGCATCCCACGCGTGGTTTTATTTCTCCCATCAATTTTATTCCCTTGGCGGAAGAAACCGGATTGATTGTTCCCATCGGCGAATGGGTTTTGCGTGAAGCGTGTCTGCAAACTAAAAAATGGCATGACATGGGTTTTTCCAAATTAAAAGTCGCAGTGAATTTGGCAGAAAAACAATTGCGTCAGGAAGATTTAATTCCCATCATTGAAAAAGTGTTGAATGAAACGGGCTTGAGTTCTCAATTCCTTGAGCTTGAAATTACAGAAACAGCTATTTTAGATGAAGCAGTTATTCATCTGATTAAGGAATTTAAGAGAATGGGACTGAGTCTGGCTGTCGATGATTTTGGAACGGGTTACTCGGGATTGAGTTATCTCAAACGATTCTCGATTGATAAATTAAAAGTGGATCAATCTTTTATTCGCGATATTCCAGGAAATAATGATAGCATTACGATCGTGTCGGCAATTATTGCCATGGCGAAAGAGTTGAATGTAACCACTCTGGCTGAGGGCGTTGAAACAATAGAGCAGTTGCAGTTTCTCACATCGAAAGGATGTGATTTTATTCAAGGATTTTATTTTAGTAAGCCGATTGATGCGAATGCATTTACAGAATTACTGCAGGAGCATCGCAGTTTAAACAATGTAAAGGAGAAATTATGAAACGGATCTTCAAGAGTTTGCTGACTGTTAGTCGAGTTGGATTGATTGCAGCACTTTCATCCTCTGTTTATGCATCGGGATATAAACTGGAATTTCAAAGTCCTTCAGTATTGGCTGATGCGGGGGAAGCTGCCGTTGTCGAAGATGCTGGCACAAACTGGTATAACTCTGCAGGTCTGGTTTATTTACCACAACAATTTGTCGGTGCGGTGACAGATGTTTATCAGCGCACACGATTTTCTGGATCTTCTTTTGCACCTTCACCGATTCCAGGTGCGCCGGGTTATACCAATACCAATGCCGATGCAAGTTCTTATCCGAATGCGATTCTTCCCGCGCTTCATTATGCGTACCCCTTTAAAGATCGATATGCGTTAGGGATCAGCGTGGTGCCAGCATGGGGTTTGTTGGAAGATTATGGCGACAGCTCCGAAGTTCGTTATAGTTTAAATAAAGTATCTACTAAAACGATTGATGTATCGCCCAGTTTTGCAATGAAAGTGAATAATCAATGGTCGTTTGGTTTAGGCCCTGATTTCCATTATTTTTCGATACAAAGTCGCAGTAACGCATTTACGCAACCGATTACGGCAGGTGATTCTGTTTCACGCTACAATGCAAATAATTGGGGACGTGGTTGGCACGCGGGTATTTTATTTCGTGCAAATGATACGACTCGTGTGGGATTAAATTACCGCTCAAAAATCGTCATGAATATGACGGGTGGAAGTGATTTTGCATTGGATGGTATCGCGGGTTATCACACGGATCTGTTCAAAGTCAGCATTCCCATGCCGCCTGTTACCACGTTGAGCGTGTATCATGACATGACCCCTGTGTGGGCAATGATGGGAACGATTGCTTACGATCAATGGAGTGTGATCCAGTATTATTATGGTCAAAACTTTCAACAGCCACCTTCTATGTTGAATCCGACGGGTCGTGTGAATGTGGTATTGCCGCAGAATTTCAAAGATACCGTCGATTTAAGTGTGGGTACGCACTACAAATGGAATGATCAATGGTTGTTGCGTGCTTCTCTTAAATACGAACCCACTCCAACACGCGATGCTGATCGTGCATTGAGTTTTCCGGATGGTCGAAAAATCGGATTGAATTTTGGTGCGCGTTATCAGGTTAATAAAAAAGTCGCGGTTGATATGATTTATGCACACGTGTTTACCCAACAAGCGCATATTAACGATATTAATCCTGCTTCCGGTGCATCGTCTGTCGGTCATGTGAATACAGACATCGATGTGGTGGGCGCGCAGTTGGTTTGGAATATTTAAAAATCGACTGTCATGTTGTTAAGTTAGGAAGGCCTCTACCAGGGCGTCATCCCGCGGCGCTTTTTAAGCGGGACCCAGCGACTTTTTTGAGTTATTTTTTGGAATAAAATTTAAGAAAGTCGCTGGGTCCCGCTTAAAAAGCGCCGCGGGATGACGCTTTGGTATGAAGCTGCTGTATGTGTAGGTAGATTCTTGCATACCTCTCCCTGTTTAATATAAAATTCCCTTCCAGCTGTTCACAATGAGTCCCCAACATGAAAAGATACCTCAACCCTCTGATTGCACTCGTGTTATCAGTGTTTAGCTTATCTGCTTTTGCCGCCCCGAATCACTACGTTATCTTCGTAGACGCAGGCAGCAGCGGTTCCCGATTGCATATATTCCAATACGATGACAGTAAACCCTCGATGCCTGTCGTGCACGATCTTCATTCGAAAAGTATCAAACCGGGCTTGTCTTTTTATGCGCCTAATCCTGATCAAGCGGGTCAATCCCTGAAACCTGCACTCGATGATGCAGTAGCATTTCTGCAAGGTAAAACAGACATCAAAACAGTTGCTGTCAACGTATTCGGCACAGGCGGAATGCGTTCAGTAACCAAAGAGCAAGAAGCAGCGATTTACGCCAGTGTTCGAGCGTATCTTAAAAATCACTACTCTTTTGCTCCTGGCTCAGTACAAACAATTCTGGGTTCAGCAGAAGGTCTCTATGGTTGGTTAGATGTAAACTATCTCTCAGGCAATTTTCAAAATTGCCAACCCACCATCGGCAGTATCGATATGGGCGGTGCATCGACACAAATTGCATTTGAAACCCAAGGTCAACCATCACCTGATTTGATGAAGTTAAACATCAATGGTCAAAAATATATTGTATTTAGTAAGAGTTTTCTCGGGTTTGGACAGGATGCAATACAAAATAGCATTATTAAAGACCCACAAGCTAATACCTGCTTCCCACTGAATTATGAATTTCAGCCAGGCAGTTTTGGCAATTTTAACTATTCATCCTGTGGATGGATTTATGAAAAAATAATCAAAGATGCGCATATAGGCGGACAAATTTTACCTACATCCCAAAAAAAATTCATTGCATATTCGGGAATTTATTACACCTATAATTTTTTCAATGTGGATAAAACACCCGAGCAAGCTGCTCTTGAAAAAAATGCGACAACGGTTTGCAGTGAAACCTGGGATCAATTACAAAAAGATTATCCGACAGTCGCTCCACAATATCTCTCAACCTATTGCTCAAATGCAGCTTATCAAGATGAATTGTTATATTACGCTTATTTCCTGCAAGGGAGTAATCAGTTGACGGTTCTTAATCAAATCTATGACAAAGATCTTCAACAATACGTGGATATCGACTGGCCGTTAGGCGCCGCACTTTATACATTATTGAAACAATAAGTCACTTATGACAATGATCACTCGTTTTGCGCCCAGTCCCACCGGTTATTTACACGTGGGCGGGGCGCGTACTGCGCTTTACTGCTGGTTATACGCGCAAAAAACGCAAGGCAAATTTATTTTACGTATCGAAGATACGGACCTAGAGCGCTCGACTCAAGAATCCGTGCAAGCGATTCTCGATGGAATGAAATGGCTTAATTTATCGTATGATGAAGGGCCTCATTATCAAACCAAACGATTTGACCGCTATGAAGAAGTGATTGCGCAACTATTAAAAGAAGGCAAAGCGTATCGTTGTTACTGCTCAAAAGAACGTTTAGAAAAATTACGCGAAGAGCAAACGGCGAATAAAGAAAAACCACGTTACGATGGTTTTTGTCGCGATCGCAAAGATCAACCTGAAGGTCCATATGTGATTCGTTTTAAAAATCCGCTCGAGGGTGTCGTTGAATTTGATGATTTAATTCGCGGAAACGTTTCATTCAACAATACAGAATTAGATGATTTAATTATCGCGCGTAGTGATGGCACACCGACTTATAATTTTACGGTTGTTGTCGATGATTGGGACATGAAAATCACACACGTGATTCGCGGCGATGATCACATCAACAACACGCCTCGGCAAATCAATATTTTACGCGCATTGGGCGCAACACCGCCTTCTTATGCGCATGTTCCCATGATTTTAGGCAGTGATGGTAAACGCTTATCAAAACGACACGGCGCCGTGGGTGTGATGCAATATCGTGAAGATGGTTTTTTGCCGGAAGCATTACTGAATTATTTAGTTCGACTCGGTTGGTCGCACGGCGATCAGGAAATTTTTTCGATTCAGGAAATGATTCAATATTTCGATATTCATGATATTAATAATTCGCCTGCAGCATTTAATACAGAAAAATTATTGTGGTTGAATCAACATTACATTAAAAATAGTGATCCCGAGCATGTTGCAAAAGAATTAGCGTGGCATATGCAACAATTGGACATTGATGTTACGCAAGGGCCCGCCCTAACAGATATTGTTAAAGCACAAGCTGAACGCGCGAAAACAGTGCGGGAAATGGCGGAAAAAAGCCGTTATTTTTATAGCGATTCTGTTGAATATAATCCTGACGCGGTCAGTAAACATTTAACTCCAGATGTAAAACCGGCTCTCGTCGCGGTTCAGGCTGCATTATCAGAATTAAAAGAGTGGAATAAAGAAACGATTCACCAAACTATTTTAAATATTGCCGAAAAAATGGAACTGAAAATAGGAAAAATCGCGCAGCCTCTACGCATTGCCGTGACAGGAGATGTGGTATCTCCATCGATTGATCTCACGTTGTGTTTGCTGGGGCAGGAGCGTGTTCTGGCTCGTTTGAATAACGCTCTAAATTTATTGACAAACGAATGCTAGCTGCCTAGAATCGCTGCTCTATTCTTATATAGACAGAGCATTGGCAGCGGGGCTATAGCTCAGCTGGGAGAGCGCTTGCATGGCATGCAAGAGGTCACCGGTTCGATCCCGGTTAGCTCCACCATTGTTTAGTGCTGCTTTAAAGTATTGTCCCCATCGTCTAGAGGCCTAGGACATCGCCCTTTCACGGCGGTAACACGAGTTCGAATCTCGTTGGGGACGCCAAATTATTCAACGAGTTATGATTTGGCGTGTGCGAATAAAGAGCAACCTTGATAAAATATCGGTAATATCCCATCCCCTGTTGAAGAACAGCTTTGTTTAATCTTAGAATGAACTACGTTTATACTTACAATCTGACAAAAGAGTTTTTTATAAAGAGGTAATTAGGATGCTTAGAGAGCCTATAGATCTTAAATTCATGACTACTGAGATTTTGTCATCAGAGAAGTATTTAGCACTTTCTGCAAAAGAAAGGGCTAATATTTTTAGGGTTAGGATAGTTGCGCCTGTTTTAGGGAGCGAGGATTTTGGAAAAATCCGA
>Ga0207003_1095_pt1 | contig 14427 bp, 9 predicted proteins | sample Alteio_BWMinCont_89_FD_153474 | JGI IMG/M metagenome (GOLD analysis project Ga0207003, IMG submission 153474) | Enriched cells from forest soil in Barre Woods Harvard Forest LTER site, Petersham, Massachusetts, United States -... | ecosystem: Environmental > Terrestrial > Soil > Temperate forest >...
TTTTGCCGATGGCCTCTTGCGGCTGCCGAAAGCCCAGGGCATGCACGGCGGCTTCATTGATGACGAGCTCCCTTGCCGTATCGTTTGGCAGCAGATCCCTGCCAGCCACGAGCGGGATCTGGAACATCCTGAGATAGTTGGGATCCCCCGCCTTCATTTCCATGACTAGCTGTATATCCTTCTTTCCATCCTTATATTCCATTCCCTGTGTCCACCAGCCCCAGCCAAAGGGCACGTCGTTCGCGAGTCCGGCCATGTGGACACCCGGCAGCCGCTTCACCTGGTCGAGCAGATAGACTCGCCGGTGAATTGACGTATCCCTGTAAGGTAATTGGACACTCAGGATCGCCTCCTTGTTAAAACCGAGGTCTTTATCAAGCATGTATCTGATCTGTTTGCTGACCAGCAGGGTGCCCATAATAAAGAACTGCGCGATGACGAACTGAGAGACGGTGAGCCCCTGGCGTGCCAATGCGCCGCGCGTTTTGGCCGTCCCCGCATAGGCCTGGTTCTTCAGCACCATCATGACCTTGTAGGAGGACAGCACCAGGGCGGGGTAGACGCCTGCGAGCAGGCTGACCAGCAGGACCAGCAGACAGAGGAAAACGGCGAGCAAGGGTTGGGTCAGTGAGAAATGAAGGCCCGCCGGAATAAAGTCGGCGAAGGCCTTTAAAAGCAGGGGCGCCAACAGGATGGAAAGCACGGTAGCCGCGAGCGTGATGAGGAAGGTTTCGCTCAGAAACTGGAGGATCAACTGGCGGCGTGTACTTCCCAGCGTCTTGCGGATGCCGATCTCCCGGGCCCTTTGCGTGCCCTGCGCGGTCGTCAGGTTGATAAAATTGATGCTGGCCAGCAGCAGGAGAAAAGCGGCGATCAGCATGAGTCCATATAGTGTGGGTTTGTCGGCAAGTTCGACATTAAAATTCCCATAGTCGCGGTTGAAGTGGAGATCGCTCATCGGCTGAAGGCGCCATGCCTCCGTGAAATTGTATTTCTTCTCGTCCGCTCGCTCGTATTTGTTGCAAAAGACTTTTAACTGAGATTCAATGGCGGCCGGCTTCACTCCCTTACCCAGCCGGAGATACAACTGCTGGTCGCTTGTAGTGGAGCCCCAATTGTCCCAGTAGAACTGCTTTCGCAAGGCGGGGTTGTCCAGCACGGTGGCGAGGGAGAGGAATTCCTTAAAGTTGAAATCGGTACGCTGCAGGCTGTCAAAGTCCCGAACGACCCCGGTTACCTGCGCAATCAGAGTGTCGTCATAGGTGAGGGTCCGCCCGATGATGCTATTATAGGGTTGGCCGGGGAAATAGAGTCGCGCCCTGCTCTCGCTGAGGACTACGCGCCCCGGCTCGGCCAGGGCGGTGGCAGGTGAACCGGCCAGCCACTGATACGGCAGCAGCTTGAAATAGGCCTCGTCGGCGAATATGAGATGCTCGGGATTGCGGAAGGTGGCTGGCTTTGCGGGATTTGTGCCCGGGCCTGCGGACGACCTTGCGGCCCCGTCGCCCGGCACGACCAGCTTACCCGCGTTGTAATAGCGAAAGCTCACCACCAGATCGGCCCCCACCAGGTCTTTTTTCGCGACATCCGCAAGGGGAGCATGCGTGCCGCGTGAGTGACTGGAATTGCCCTGAGATACGAAGTCGCTCACCACCCGGTAGATGCGATCGCCTTCGGGTTCGAAGCGGTCGAAGCTAAAGTCGTACCGGACGATGAGGAAGATAACCAGCGAGGCGCTGATACCGATGGCGAGGCCAAGGATATTGATCAGGGAGAACAGCTTGTTATGGCGTAGGTTCCTGAGCGCGACAAGGACGTAGTTTTTTAGCATATCGGTGGGGGATGGTTGAGTTTACCATTACTTCCGTTTTCTTTACCCTCAATCCGTCTTCAAACTCTTCACAGGATTCGCCGTTGCGGCCCTGATGGTCTGGATACTGACAGTCAGCACGGCGATCAGCAAGGCGATCAAACCGGCAAGGATAAAAATCCACAAAGAAATATTCATCCGGTAGGCAAAGCCCTGCAGCCATTTATGCATGGCCAGCCAGGCCAGCGGGCAGGCAATGAGGATGGCCACCAATACCAGTTTAATAAAGTCCCTGGACAGCATGTTTACAATGGCAGGTATCCCCGCCCCCAGCACTTTCCGGATGCCGATCTCCCTGGTCCGCTGTTCGGCGGCATAAGCCACCAGTCCAAAAAGACCCAGGCAGGCGATGAGGATGGCGAGCGAGCTAAACGAGATAAAGATTTGACCGATACGTTGCTCCGCCCGGTAAAGACCGTCGAAATCTTCTTCCATAAAGGAATAGGCAAACCCGCGGTTGGGCGATAGTATCTTCCATTTGTCACTCACCTGTGCCAGCACAGCGGGGATATCGGCGCCCGCATGGATGCGAATGCTGAGTGCACCCTGGTCTGCCTGCAGTTGGAGCATCAGTGGTGTCACATTTTGACGGAGAGACTGGAAATTAAAATCCCTGATCACCCCGATAATATGGTAGGTACTGATCTTCTTCAGGAAATTATCAGCCGGGGCATACAGCGGCTGGTTTAACGGATTGGCATAGCTCAACATCTTTGCGGCGGCCTCGTTGATAATAACCGCGCTGGAATCCGTCGGCATCTGCCGGGAGAAATTCCTTCCCGATTTTAGCCGCATGCCCAGCGTGTTAAGGTAGTCTTCATCGACACTCCACCGCTGTGAGTGGACCGCCCGTTTCTGATCGAGAGACCGGTCTTCAAATAAGGCCGTATAATCACCATAATTAGCTGTCGGCAAGGCGCTGGTCAGGGTGGCATTGTCTACCCCGGACAGCTGTTTGATCTCCTGTTTGAAGGACCTGGCCTGGCTGCCCAGGTAACCCGTGTTGTGTACCACCAGCACGTGATCGCGGTTAAACCCGATATCCCTGGACTGGATGTATTTGATCTGCTGGTAAACCACCAGCGTGCTGGTGATCAGGAACAGGGAAATTGCGAACTGAAATACCACCAGGAAGCTTCGCAAGCGCCCGCCTTTAAAGCCGGTCGACAGCTTTCCCTTCAACACATCGATTGGTTGAAAGGACGAAAGAAAGAAGGCGGGGTATGAGCCTGCCAGGCAACCGATGATCAGGACAAAAGCCAGCAATACAGGCAACAGCCGACCTAATAGGTGATAGCTAACCGTCAATTCTTTGCCGGAAAGGGTATTGAACAGCGGCAGGAGGCCCCAGGCCAGGAACACAGCCAGAAAAGCACCGGCCATCGTGACAATGATAGATTCTGTCAGGAATTGGGCCATCAGGTATTTCCGCGGCGAGCCCAGCACTTTCCTCATGCCGACCTCCCGGGCACGGTTAGCCGACCGGGCCGTAGACAGGTTCATGAAATTGATACAGGCGATCAGTAGGATGAATAAGGCGATAGCCGAAAAGATGTAGACATAGTCTATGTTGCCGTTCGCAGCCAGGTCATCGATGCAGTTGGACCGGAGATGGATGCTGGTCAATGGAAACAGGCCAAACCGGTAATAATTCCCGCTATGCTCGAAAGCGTCGAACGTTAAGTGCAGCGCACCTTGAAGCTGCGGGCCCATGAACTTACGGATGAAAGCGGGGAATTTAGCATCCAGCCTGGCGGGATCGGCGCCCTTTTTCAACAGGACATAGGTAATGAAATTATTATCCAGCCACGCATCTTCGCGGCTATATGGCAGGGTAGACAACGAGAAGAAAAAATTGAATCGGAAATGGGATTCAGCCGGCAGATCCCTGACCACGCCGGTAATCCGATAGACATCGGTATCGTTGATCATGAGTGTTTGTCCGACTACCTCGGTCTGGTCAAAATATTTTTTGGCTGTTTGTTCCGTGATCACCACGGAATGAGGATCCCTCAAAGCAGTGGCCGGATTGCCGTCGATCATCGACAGGGTAAACACAGCGAAAAGGCTGGAATCTGCGAAGACGGCATGGTCTTCCTGGATATACTGACTGCCTTTTTTCACCTGGATCCCGTTGGATTTGATGAACCGGACGACCTGCTCGATCTCCGGGAAATCGTTTTTCAGGGCGGGGGCGGCCGGTGCAGGCGAGCCGGCGTAGGTGTTCTCATTACCCCCGAACTTGACCTTGTTATTGATCCTGTAGATCCGGTCTGCGTTTTCATTGTACCGGTCGTAGCTCAGTTCATCCAGCACATAAAAAACGATCAGCAGACAGGTAGCGACGCCGAGCGTGAGGCCCAGCACATTAAGGGCGGTGAAGCCTTTATTTTTCAGGAGATTGCGGAAGGCGGTTTTAAGATAGTTTGTAAACACGGCGGGAATTTTGTTCTGGTGATAGGCAAATGTAAGCTCCACCTGTTTCAGGCCAAGATAGTGCCATATTGCTTTTAGGTTAACTATCAACCAATTACATTGATCCCGGCTCCCCCGATTGGTCGATTTCAATACAACTGAGTGTCCGGTTACGTAAACAGCTTCCAGTGTCCCTCGGAGACGACTTCGACGGTGCCGCCGGTTATTTTGATGGCGGTCTCATCGTCAATCGCGTACACTGGGACCGGCAGCCTCGCAGCCCATTTTTCTGCGTTAGCTAAGGAAGCGTCCGGGTGATCCTCGTGATCCAGGTGCGGAATCAACGCAAAGTCAACCAATCCCGCTCCCTGAGCCGTGACAAAAATCCTGCTGATTGTTCCCTCGGGTGTCGCGAACACTATTTCTGCCGACGTGAGTGCGCTATTGCTACCGCTGGGTGCGTTACGGTAGGCCTCTCCGAAGAGGGAGGACGTCGCCATGCTGCCGGCGCTCACTCCCACATAGACTGCTTCGCGCCGCAACGACGGCAGGAGGCAGCGCGGTGAGCTCCAGCAAACCAAGCGACTTCCAACCCATTTGGCACAAGGGGGATGAGGCTTTTCCGCAGATCGCCTGCCATGCCATACCAGCGCCGCGGGGGAAGGGGTATATCGCGGTGGGAATAAAGAGGGCGTTGGACTCGGCGATCGGTTTGCCGAGCAGATCGACCAGCGCGTCGTGGATGCTTGTGTTGCTGATACCGGCAGAAGTGAGAAGGAGCTTCATAAAATTTTTTTCTTTTCTCTATTTTTTTCCCGCCATAAAATTATCATGTAAAGCAGGAATGAAACGATCACAGCATCGACCACCGCTACCCAAAAGCCAAGGTCGTAACTCTTCGGCCAGTTTCTTTCAAATTCAGGAAGAAACATAGCCTTACCGCCGCCATCCAGGCCCGCAAACGCATGCAAGAATATGTTTGATGTAGCATGGGTACATATTGCCGTCCACAACGACTTCGTAAGAACATACGATAAACTAAAAATGAAAGAAAATAACGCCGTTGTAGCGACCATCTTCATCCCCGGGACGGTAAAACCCAGGCCTGGTAAATGGAACAAACCAAAGAGCAAAGCGATTATTACCATACTGATGCGCCACCCACTTAATTGACTTAGTACAACAAACAAAAACCCCCTGAATAGTAATTCCTCAAGTGCGTTCCCTGCTAAATAAGAGATCCCTGCTTTAAACAGTTGAGAAATACCCAATGTTCCTTTTACAAAATGGTAGGGAACGAAACTATATAGAAGCGTTGCAATTATGACCACCGTCAAAAAGCCAATCAGAGCACCCACAAGTACATCCGTAATGCTGCTGTTGGTAACCGAAAATCCAAGCGCCTGTGCTGGCAGGCCATTGCGTCTGAGCAATCGGCCGCTCAGGTAAATAACGAACACATCAACAATGAGGATAATGGCGGTCCGGATGAGATAAGGAGTCAAATTTTGCGATGGGAATCCAACTTGGGAAAAAAAATATATTCCCCAGGCAACCAATGACAAAAAAATAAATATAAGTGTAGATCCGAGGCTAAATTTAAACTGCGGTTGCTTCAAGAAATAGTTTGATCTTGGTGTCATTAAACGAATAACAAAACTACTAATATATAAAATCTGTTGCACAAACCGCCCGAAATGTTCGAACCAGCAAGTTTGTTCGAATTCCTCGACGCATTTGCCCCTATTGAATGTCTTTTTCTCCCCCCGGTTGATCAAACAACGTTGATTAGTTTTACAAAAAAAAGATCATGCGAAAAATTATCGTTACCGAATTCATTACCCTCGATGGGGTTATCGAGGCGCCCGGCGGCAATGAAACCGCTCATCCCCATGGCGGTTGGCAGTTTAAATCCGGCTCGCCCGAAACCGGGAAGTACAAGATCGATGAGCTTGCCAGCGTGGATGCCTTGCTGTTGGGCAAAACCACGTACGAAGGGTTCGCCGCGTACTGGCCTGGCCAGACCGGCGCGTTCGCCGACCCCATCAACCGGATGCCGAAATATGTCGTATCCCGAAGCCTGCAAAAAGTGGAGTGGAACAACAGCCATATCCTCCGCGACGTGGCCAGGGACGTCGCGGCGCTGAAGAAGTCCGATGGTGGTGATATCCTCGTCTATGGGAGCGCCACCCTCGCCAAGGCCCTGCTTCACCACGACCTCATCGACGAGTTGCGGCTGATGGTACATCCTGTCTCGATCGGCGGCGGGTTGAGGCTTTTCGATGACAATCGGGAATTAAAGAAGTTTGGGCTGAAACACTCGAGGGCGATCGACAGCGTTCTTATTCTCGAATATCAGCCGATCAGTTGATCCGGGCTTGCTTATATCATTCCTAATAGGTATTTTATAGTAAAATACCTGGCTATGATCAGAAAAACGTTCCTTTTTAGTTTTCTTCCTTTTTCTTTTGTCGGCAAGACAGCCGGCAGGACATCCGCCAATAAACTTAAGATCTTTATCAAAAGTGCATGGGGATCGGATGACCCTACCAAAGCGGCATTTCCATTTCTCCATGGAACAGCGCTTGCCGAAGCAGGGCATGAAGTTCAGATTTTTTTGCTTGGCGAAGCGGTCAACCTGATGAGAGATTCCGTGGTCAACGCCGTGACACCCGTCGGCTGGCCGCCCTTAAAGGAAATTATGCCTAAAGTGCTCGCCAATAACATCCAGATCTATGCCTGCGGGGCTTGTTGCCGGGCGCGATCCGTTGTTGAGACTGATCTTCAATCAAAAAGGGCGAAATTTGGCAACCCGCAGATCTTTGTGCAGTTAACTGAATGGTGCGACAAGATCATTACAGAGTAGAAGTAAGATCCGGGGAAAAGGAGCAGCACCCCGCATACCACAAATAACATCATATATGAGTGCAAACCCGATCGAACCGGCAGACGCAAGTCAGTCCACCGCGAAACCAAAATTCTGGGTGAAGGAAGACTGGTGGGCAGTTTGGCTTGGCCTGGGTGTAATTTTCATCGCCTATGTATTTTACCTTTCCGGGTCCAGTATCTCCTGGATCGCGGTAGCCCCTTCCAAGTGGTCGACGCTGACTCAGTTGGCCGGTCAGTTCTCGGCCAACGCCGTCCGGTATCTCGCTTTGCTCATTGCTTTGCTGGTACTTTTCACCATTGTGGTCTCTTTCATCGGTCAGCGGCCCAAGGCGTTTATTGCCTCGTTCGTATTTGTCTTTGTGCTTTCGACCATGATCTACTTCCTCGGCAGCTGGGATCAGGCCAGCCGCTATAACCTGGAGCCGCCGCTGGTGGCGCTGCTGCTAGGGCTGATCATCTCGAACGTCATCGGATTGCCCCGCTGGCTCGATGCCGGTTTCCGCGTCGAATTTTATATTAAGCTGGGCATCGTGCTGCTGGGCGCGACATTGCCATTCACGTTGATCATCTGGGCCGGCCCGGTCGCCATTTTGCAAGCCTCCATCGTGTCCATTGTCACCTTCCTGGTCATCTTCTTCACTGCCCGGAAATTGGGTTTGGACCACCGCCTTGCAGCAGTTTTGGGCGCGGGCGGCGCAGTTTGCGGCGTCTCCGCGTCCATTGCGGTTGCGGGCGCCGTTCGGGCGAAGAAGGAACACCCGCCGATTGCGATAAGCCTGGTAGTATTCTGGGCCATCATTTTCATTTTTGCTTTGCCGCTGGTCTCGCGGCTGATGCATCTGCCAACCGGCGTCGGCGGCGCCTGGATCGGTACCTCGGAATTTGCCGATGCCGCCGGCCTTGCCGCGGCCCAGTCATACGGCGGCCTTGCCGGCCCCAACCTGGGAATTACAGGAACAGCCGACCAGGCGCTCGCATCTTATACCTTGATAAAAGTCATCGGCAGGGATATCTGGATCGGCATCTGGGCCTTTGTGCTGGCGCTCATCGCCGTCACGGTTTGGGAACGTTCGGAAACCCAGGCAAAGGTCCCGGTGGGTCAGATCTGGTGGCGCTTCCCCAAGTTCGTTATCGGCTTCCTTATCGCTTCCATATTGACCACGCTGATCGTCCATGGAAACACCCTCGGGGATTACAATAAACTGGTGAAACCCGCCCTTATCGCACCCATTACTGCTTTGCGAACCTGGGCGTTCACATTCAGTTTCCTGAGCATCGGTCTTACGACCCGGTTCAGGGAGTTAGCCAACGCCGGTATCAAACCCTTTATAGCATTCACCACGGGGGTTGTCGTCAACGTAATCCTGGGATACATCCTCTCGGTAGTCGTTTTCGGCCACTACTGGGCCACTATTGCAACACATTGACGCATGAAAATCTTACAATCAATTCAACTGGGCAACGCCGGCCCCTGCTGCGAGCAGTGCGCGTATTTTCAAAATGACCCGGCGCTGATCGAAGAGCTCTATTGCGGGATAAGGTCCATGAGTTCGGCCTTTGCGTCCGTACGGGACCGGGATGGATTTTGCCATTTCCATCAGCTTCATCTTTCCGCGAGAGACAGTTGTCCTCAACTGTCCCCCAGAGGGCAACGGGAAAGTTGAGGGCGATATCCCAGGCCGGTCCGCCAAATCACAACCGCCCACCCGGTGTTCATATGCGAACAGTCTAACTTTTTAGCAAGTTTGCAAGTATTTGATCATAAGCCGATTGACTTCCTGGCATTTTCTTCGCTGCCAAACGGATCGGGTAGTTTGTCTATTTAAACAACTCTGTACCATGCTTAAAAGCTATTTTATCATCACCTGGCGCAACCTGACCCGGCACAAGTTGTATTCTGCAATCAATATCACCGGGCTTGCCACCGGCATGGCCGCCTGCATCGTGATCCTGCTGTTCGTATTTTACGAAAACAGCTTCGATAGCATGCATCACAAAAACATCTACCGGCTCAATGAACTGCAGAAATTTACCAGCACGGGGACCTCTCAGAAGATAGCCATAACCATGTTCCTGATGGGGCCTACGCTGAAAGACGAATTCCCCGAAGTCCTGAACTACAGCCGCGTGGACGGGAACAAACAATACGAGATGAAGTATGGAGAGAAAAGAGTTTTCTTCCCGCAGACCTACTTCGTGGATAGCGCCTTTCTCCGGATGTTCGACTTCCCGCTTCTCAAGGGTGACCGACAAACCGCGCTACAAAAGCCAAATAGCATCGTGCTGACGGAATCGGCGGCCCGGACTTTATTCGGCAATGCGGACCCCGTCGGCAAGACCCTTTCGCATTTCGGGGATGACACCCTACTTTTTACGATAACGGGTATCTTGAAAGACGTACCCGCCAACTCCCAATTTCAATTCGACGCCCTGCAATCTTTTAATACCGTCGACAAACCGAACCTGATGGATCGATGGGGTGCTAATTGGGTAAACACCTATGTAGAACTTGCGCCAAATACGGATGTGACTGCTCTGGAAAAGAAATTTCCCGCCTATCTCAAAAAGCATGGAGTCGGGGGCAAAGACATACAGTATGGCCTGTTCCTCCTGCCGTTAAGGGACGTCCATGCCAATGCCGCCGATATCCTCTATGACGATATCAATTTCCAGAAGTTCGACAAGCGCTATACCGCTATTTTCATAGCCGTCGGTCTCCTCGTGCTGATGATCGCCTGCATCAATTTCATGAACCTGTCCACCGCCCGTTCGGCGGAACGAGGCAAAGAGGTGGGCATCCGAAAAACGATCGGGGCCATGCGCTCGCAATTGGGCTTGCAGTTCCTTGGGGAGGCAGTCCTGTTTTCCGCGATCGCGCTGGTGATTGCCCTGGCGTTGGTGAGCCTTCTACTGCCGTATATCAATAAACTAAGCGGGCGGGACCTGGGCCCCATTTTCTCTCTGCATCCCGGATTGCTGGTGGCTGTTTTCATCGGAACAATCCTGCTTGGCCTGTTGTCGGGGTTGTACCCGGCCATCTACCTGTCTTCTTTTCAGCCGGTAAAGGTTTTGAAAGGCGGCGGTGATACGGGCAAGGGCAAAGCCGCTTTCAGGAATATTTTGGTGGTAGGGCAGTTCGCCAGCGCCATCTTCCTGATGATAGTCACGATTCTCGTCTTTCGTCAACTGAACTTTATGCAGAAGCAGGACCCCGGGTTTGACCGCGACCAGGTGGTCATCATACCGCTGCATGGAGTTACCTCCCGTGCATATGCTTTAATGAAAAATGAATTGTCAGCCAGTTCGCTGGTGGCAGGAGTGACAGGGGCGCAGGACCAGTTGGGCGGTCCTTTGGAAACTCTGGGGTTCGGGTTCTGGCCGGGCAACAAACCGATGCGGGTACTGTTCACCCCCGGGGTGTTCGTGGATCCCGATTTTCTGAGCTTCTATAAGATCCAACTACTGGCGGGCCGGAACTTTTCCGGGGAAAGATCCGCATTTGGGAACGAATTCATCATCAACGAAATGCTGGCCAGGGATCTACTCAAAGATCAACCCAAAACACCGTTGTCCTGGCTGCTCGGTAAACACTTCGGTGATACCCTTGGCAGGATCGTTGGCATTTCCAAAGACTTCAATTTCAACTCCCTACATTATAAAATCGAACCTATGTTCCTGCTCGACCAGGGCGCGAGCTCATTCGGCAAATTGTCGGTAAAGATAAGCGGCCGGCAGGCCAGTCAGGCTCTCGCGTTTATTCAGTCCGTCTGGGAAAAAGTGCTACCCGAATATCCCTTCGAATATCAGTTCCTCGACGATCATTTTAAGGAGTTATACCGCACCGATACCCAGGTCTCCCAGATGGCGGCGATCATGGCCGGCCTGGCGATCTTCATCTCCTGTCTGGGTCTGTTCGGGCTGGCCTCCTTTTCCACGGAGAAACGGACCAAGGAGATCGGCATCCGCAAGATCCTGGGCGCTTCCGTAGAGGATGTCGTCTTCCTGCTGTCCAAACATTTTATCGGGCTGGTGCTGATCGGCAATCTGATCGCCTGGCCGCTGGCATGGCTGGCGCTCCATCGCTGGCTCCAGGGTTATGCGTACCGGGTTGCTATCAGCTCGTGGGTGTTCGTACTGGCGGGGATAGGCGCGCTGCTGATCGCGCTCGGGACGGTGAGCTTGCTGACCATAAGGGCGGCGAGGAATAATCCAGTTAAGAGTCTGAGGACCGAGTAAATTATTCACTCCTTAATCCCTTTACCGGGTTTGCCATTGCTGCCTTCATCGAATGAAAGATCACGGTGAGCAGCGTGATCCCCAACACGATCAGCACGGAGAGCAAAAAGGGGGTCACCGTCAACCCGGTGTTATAGGAGAACAATTTTAACCACTTGTCCATAAACAACGACGCGACCGGGACCGCGATAAGGCAGGAGATACCCACCAGCAACACAAAGTTGCGCGTGATCATCGGCACGATCTGCCCGACACCCGCACCCATTACCTTACGGATACTGATCTCCTTTTGCCGTTGCTCCGTCGTAAATGCGATGAGGCCCAGCAGCCCGAGACAGGTGATCAGAATGGTAAGAACGGAGAATGCAGTAAAGATCTTACCCCTTTTCTGGTCGGCCGAATATTGCGAATAAAAGTCCTGATCCAGAAATGTGTAGGAAAATGGAAGGTCGGGGAAACTGGCTTTCCATACCCTGCCGATATCCGCCAATGTCGCCTGGACATCCTTTGCCCGCAACTTCACCTGGATGCTGTTGTTGTTGGGCCTATAAAACAGGATCAATGGTGTAATGGGATTGTACAGGGAAGCCTGGTTAAAGTCCTTGACGACACCCACCACTTCATAGTAAAAACCTGAGGTGTCGCCGGGATATTTCACCCTTTTCCCGATGGGTTCATCCCATCCAAAGCGTTTTGCCATGGCCTCGTTGACGATGATACTATGAAGCGTATCGGCAAGCCCGGCGAAATTTCTGCCCTTCCGCATCTGCATGCCCAAGGTCCTGAAATAACTCTCGTCCACGGCATAGTTGGCCACTCCTTCCGGCGTAAAGCCTTTCTTTGTTTCTATCGACCAGAGGTTGAAGCTTGATCCTTGCCCCGGCAGCGACTGCGAAGTACTGATAGCAATAATAGCGGGATTCTTTGTAAGCTCACCTGCAAATGCCCGGATATTGCTACGGATATCATAGTTGGCATTCGCCGACAGCGACACCACCTGCTGTTGATTGAACCCGAGGTCTACATTCCGCAAATATTGCAGCTGGTTATACACGACCAGGGTACAGATGAGCATGATCATCGCGATGGAAAATTGTGTTACGACAAGAATGCGGCGAAGCGTCACGTTACCGGAACCCGTCGACAGGCTGCCTTTAAGTACGCTGATGGGGTTGAACCTGGAAAGATAAAATGCGGGGTAGCTGCCTCCCAGCAGCCCGACAAAGAGGATGATGCCTGTCAGGATCAGGATAGTGTCCGGACGCAGCAGCGAAGGAAACCCGATGGACTTCCCCGAGAAGGAATTAAAAACGGGCAGGAACAGGGCGATCAGGATCAGGCTCAGGAACATGGCCACCAGGGCGGTGAGCGCGGATTCCACAAGGAATTGCGCCACCAGTTGCCAGCGGTGAGAGCCTGTCACCTTGCGGATGCCGATCTCCTTTGCCCTTCTCGCGGAACGCGCTGTCGTCAAATTCATATAATTGATACAGGCGATCAGCAGCATGAATACCGCTACGGCTGAAAAAACGTAGATATATGACATGCTGCCCAGTTCTTCCGGTTCGTTCCCCATCTGGGAATGCAAATGGATATCGGTCACCGGCTGGAGCAAATAGTGGATCTTGACATTGTAGGGCGCAAAGACGGGGGCCATGAATTTGTCATACAGCGGCAGCAGCTTTTTCTCCAAAGCGGCAACATCAGTGTTTGGTTTCAGCAACACATAACTATACGCGCCGAATGATCCCCAACCCTGTCTATTAATTTCCGGCACGGTGTTGATTGACACCAGCACGTTGAATATCAGGTGCGAATTCGTGGGCACATTCTTCAGGACTCCTGTGACCTTGAAAACGCCGCCTTTGTCATCCTGCAAGGTCTTGCCGACAATGCCCTGGGTTTTACCAAAATATTTCTCCGCAACGGATTCAGTCAGCAGGATGGAATTAGGTTCGACCAATGCGGTCTGCGGATCCCCCTCGATAAAGGGATAGGTGAAAACTCTAAACAGATTGCTGTCGGCCAGGAACACCTTGTCTTCGTACAAATTCAGTGTCCCGTTCTTCAGCAGCTTTTTGCCGATGCCCACCAGTCTGACGGCTTCGTCAATTTCGGGGTAGGCGCTTCTTAGCTGGGGAACCAACGCGTATTGGGTAGATGCATTCTTGCCTTCCGGCCTCTCGGCTTCCTTGATAGAGGCTGCAACCCGGTAAATTCGCGACGCATTGACGTTATACCGGTCGTAACTGAGTTCATCCCTGATGTAGAAGATCAGGAAGAGGCTGAAGGTAATGCCGATCGTCAGTCCGAGGACGTTGATCAGGCTATACCACCGATCTCTTTTGAAATTGCGGATGGCTACAAGCAGGAGGTTTTTTATCATGGTAGCGTTGAATGCACCAAAAAAATGCCAGTTTCGAAAACCTTGTCAATCATTGAGCTATGAGGGCAGCGCGGCAGGGAGTGTCCGGTTTTGCAACACTGGGTGTACATATTTGTTGTTTTTATTTTTCCACTTTTTCCAACTTTCACTTCTTTTACAGCTCTTATTGATGGGGTTTTTTATAACCTTTCCCTTGTAGCCAGGACTTGCAGCATTCACCCAACATACATGAATTGACCGTAATCAGGGCCGGGCAGGGCGACCGTAGAGCCACGGCCAGAATTACGTAAATTGCGTATTGTATGGAATCGCTGATCGCCTATATAATGTCCTTTAGGCCGCTCGCCGAAGAAGAAAAGACGGAGATAACCGCCCATTTTCAGGCCGGTCGTTTCAAGGAAGGCGATTATCTTTTCAGGAGCGGCCGCGTGTGCGACAAGCTTTTCTTTATCGTTTCCGGTATCGTCAGGCTGTTTGCCGTCAATGATAAAGGTGTCGACGTGACCCACTTTTTCGTAGGTGAAAATCAGTTCTGTACGAACCTGGCTAGTTTTAATAACGAGACTGTCGCCGAAGGCAGTATCCAGTGCTGCAGTCCCGCCGCGATTTTGACGATTCAAAAATCGGAGTT
>Ga0207003_1144_pt1 | contig 14277 bp, 11 predicted proteins | sample Alteio_BWMinCont_89_FD_153474 | JGI IMG/M metagenome (GOLD analysis project Ga0207003, IMG submission 153474) | Enriched cells from forest soil in Barre Woods Harvard Forest LTER site, Petersham, Massachusetts, United States -... | ecosystem: Environmental > Terrestrial > Soil > Temperate forest >...
TGCGCATCGGCGTGGTATAGGGATCCTCTCCGGTGATCTTGGCATACATATCGAAGAGGTTGCCATACTTCTCTTTTATCACCTCTACCCCATGGGTGCGGATATCCTCCTCCGTGGGATTGTCGATCCCGTGCTTGCGGCACTCGGTCTTCCCATACCGGTCGATCGCCGAAGCAAAATCCAGATAGACGGCTTGCTTCGACGTTCCCACGCCATAACCCGCATCACACCGCTCCTTCGCGGCGCGGTCCCGCGGAACCAGGTTGCCAAAGGCCGGATACCGGCGTTCTAAATAATAGTCTCGCTCCCCGGCAGGGATCTCGCCCGGTTTGCGCGTGTCGCTCTTCTCCCTGGGCACCCAGATGCGGCCGTCATTCCGCAGCGACTCCGACATCAGCGTCAGCTTCGACTGGTGATCGCCCGTGACGGGGATACAGGTGGGGTGGATCTGTGTAAAACAGGGATTCCCGAAATAGGCTCCCTTCTTATGCGCCTTCCAGGCCGCCGTGACATTGCTGCCCATGGCGTTGGTCGAGAGATAAAAAACGTTGCCATACCCGCCGCTGCAAAGCAGCACCGCATGACCGAAATGCCGCTCCAGCTCACCGGTCACCAGGTTGCGGGCGATGATCCCGCGCGCCTTGCCGTCGATGACCACGACATCCAGCATCTCATGCCGGGCATACATCTCCACATTCCCAAGGGCCACCTGCCGCTCCAGGGCCTGATAGGCGCCGATCAGCAACTGCTGGCCGGTCTGCCCCGCGGCATAGAACGTGCGTTGCACCTGCACCCCGCCAAAGGAGCGGTTGCTCAGCAGGCCGCCGTACTCCCGGGCAAAAGGAACGCCCTGCGCCACGCACTGGTCGATGATATTGGCGCTCACCTCCGCCAGCCGGTGCACATTGGCCTCGCGCGAACGATAATCGCCACCCTTGATGGTATCATAAAAAAGCCGGAACGTGCTGTCCCCGTCATTCTGATAATTCTTGGCCGCATTGATGCCCCCTTGCGCCGCAATGCTGTGCGCCCGGCGGGGAGAATCCTGAAAACAAAATGCCTTCACCTTATAGCCCATCTCCCCCAGCGCAGCCGCGGCGGAGGCGCCGGCAAGCCCCGTTCCTATGATGATGATCTCGATACTCCGCTTATTGGCCGGGTTCACCAATTTGACATGACCTTTATATTCTTCCCATTTTTTATCAAGCTGACCTTCCGGGATATTTGATTGGAACATGACGTATTTTTTATTGAAGATTCTATACCCAGTTTAAATACATGGAGACCGGCATCATGGCAAACGCCAGCGGTACGATGATCGAGAACCCGACCCCCACGCCGTTGATCAGGCTGAGATAACGGCTGTTGTATACGCCCAGCGAACGGAACGCACTTTGGAACCCGTGCAGCAGATGATAGGCCAGCGAGATACAGGCTACGACATAAACGATCACGACCCAGAGCTGGCTGAACGTCTCCTTCATCAGGCCAAAAAGATTATGTACCGTACCGCCGGGATAGTCTATCTCGTCTACTCCCGTGAACCGGGAAGGGATCCAAAACTGCTTCCAGTGAATGATCAGGAACAACAGGATGATCGTCCCGAGCAGCCCCATCGACCGGGAATACCATTTACTGCCCTTGTTACCCATCGCTACCTGGTAGCCGATGGCCCGTTTCTTCCGGTTCTGGAATTCCAGCACCAGCCCCTGGATAAGATGCAGAAAGATACCCGCGAACAGCCCCACCTCGAGGATGCGGATGACGACCGTCGCACCCATGAAATGAGCCGCCTTGTTGAACATCACACCCTCGTCCATCGCCCAGATACAGGAATTGATGCCGACATGCACGACCAGAAAGAGGATCAGGGAGACGCCCGTTAGGCCCATCACGAATTTTTTGCCCACGGAAGAAGTAAAGAGTTCAGACCATTTCATATGTTACCTTTTAAGCCAACCGCGCAAATTTAGTACAGGAAAGGTTCAAAAATAGCTTTGATTTACTTTTTTTGTCGGCAGAAAGACAGTAAGACGGGAAATGCCCGTTGTTTAGTATCTTAGCCGCCAAAATTCAGACAAAAGACCACAAATGAAGAACGAAGAAGACTTCGAAGCAAACCTGGCCGGCGACGAAGGACAAAGTGAAGAGAGCAAAAGCGGTTGGTTCAGACGCATCAAAAAAGGCATTCTGACCAGCACGGCGGAAAAAAAAGAGACGCCCGAAGGTCTCTGGACAAAATGTCCCAATTGCAATTTCATCTGCACCGTAACCGAACTAAGGGAGAATATATTTGTTTGCCCGAAATGCGGTCACCATCACCGCATCGGCAGCTCGGAGTATTTCGAGATCTTGTTCAACGATAACCAATACGAAGTTCTCTTCGAGAACATCCGCTCGAAGGATTTTTTGCATTTCACCGACCTGAAGTCCTACCAGCGCCGCCTCGAAGAGACCTGGGCAAAGACCGATATCACCGACTCCATCCGCATCGCAGCCGGCGACGTCAAGGATCACCATATGGTCATCGGCTGCATGGACTTCGAATTCATCGGCGGTTCCCTCGGCAGCGTGATGGGCGAACGCATCTCCCGCGCCGTGGACTACTGTCTCGCCCACCGGGCCCCCCTGCTCATCATCTGCAAATCCGGCGGCGCCCGCATGATGGAATCCGCCTTCTCGCTGATGCAGCTGGCCAAGGTCTCCGGCAAATTGTCGCAACTCACCGACGCAAAGATACCGTATATCTCCCTGCTGACCGACCCCTCCTTCGGCGGCATCTCCGCCTCCTTCGGGATGCTGGGCGACCTCAACATCGCCGAACCCGGCGCCCTCATCGGCTTCGCCGGTCCCCGCGTCATCAAGGAAACGATAAAGAAAGATCTCCCCGAAGGGTTCCAGCGCAGCGAATTCCTCCTCGAACACGGATTTCTCGATTTTATCGTTAATAGAAAGGAACTGAAGGATAAGATCGCTACCCTGATGACCCTGTTCAAAGGGTAGGCGCCGCCTTTTGTCCCCGCTAAACCTAAACCATAAAACGCCTGCCTTTGAAACGATCCATCCTATGCGCCCTGCTCCTGTCGGGCCACCTCCTTGCGACGAGCCAGCAAAAACTGATTGAAATGCCCATGGACTCTACCGATGTGGAGCGCCTCCATGTCTCCGGCACCCCCGATGGCCGCACAGGAAATATCCTGCTCTCCATGGCTTCCCGGCACACCATCCGCCACTACCAACTTTCCATGGACAGTTCCTCCGGCGCCCCGGTTGCCCTGGCCTCCCTCGACTATAACAGCAAAAATAGCCGCTATCTGGTCGCGGCCGTCTTCCCGGATGGGGTCGAAACCTGTATCTCGAACAAGGACTATTCTCTCCTCCGTTTCCTGCATACGGAAGGGTCAACGAAACAGACCCGCCAAACGGATTCACTGGCGATCCCCTCGGACCAACAGCTCTGGCAGGTCTTCTACCAGGACAGCACTTTCTACGCGATCGCCGTGCAAAAACATGCGAACACGCTCTTTATCCACCGGCGGCGGCAGGGAACCGGCACCGAAATGTTCCAAAAAGAAATAGCCGTAAAAAAATGGGGGATCATCTGGTATCACGGTACAAGGAACTTCATAAAGGACCGTGTCGATAATCTCTACGACCTGGCAAGAAGTGTCGGAATGACGCAGGAGGACAGCACGACACCCCCACCCCTCACCTCCGCAGTCCTCCGAAGCAAATGCTATATCCGCCCGGGCATGCTTTACCTGACCTTCGATACCCACCACCTCGTGACGAAAATCATCGAAGTGCCGCTCGATGAGCGCCCCAGCCGCCTGCTGGAATTCAAACCCGAAGACTGGTACCAAAAGCGCGTGCCGCCAGGGTTCAGCACCGGCAATTCGTATGTCTTTGAAAACATCCTGATCACGACGGCCATTGTTTACCACCAACCCTGGCTTTCCTTCTACGATCTTCACACGGGAAAACTCATCACCAGCTACGCACCCGACGCCAAAGGCAATACTTCTTTTCCCCGGAGCCCGATCTGGCAGGTGGGTAATTTCTGGAATAAGGACAAGGTCCATCCGATAAAATTGGCGGACTTCACCGAGAACGTCTTTGACTTCTGGACTATGGGCATCTGTGCCAGGGATCTGGACAGCGGCCGGTTCGCAGTCGAGATAGGCACTATCTACAACCGTGAAAGCTTTGGCCAGCTCATGCTGATCCTCAGCACAGCTACCCCATTCGTCATTGTCTCGGATCCCCTATTACGTTTCGGCCCGGTGCCTATCCATACGATGTACTTTTATTCCTGCTTCGAGAAAGGAGCCTTACGCGCCCTGCCGTATAAAGAGACGATGGATAAATCTGAATTAATCAATACCTTTGCCAGTTCCCAAAACATCTCCCCAAAAGGGTTGTCGGGGTTTCAACACGGTAATGACTACTGGCTCGGCTGGTACGATGCCGATCAACAGAAATATGTCATTTATAAATTCTAGGTTATCCCGGATACAAAAGAAATAAAGAACCGATCGGCCTATCACGATTATTTCATCGAAGACAAATACGATGCGGGCATGGTCTTGGCCGGAACGGAGGTAAAATCCATCCGCGAAGGCAAGGTCAATTTCGTGGACAGCTTCTGCGTGTTCTTCAAGGGAGAACTCTGGTTACGCAACATGCACATCGCCGAATACCGCTTCGGCACCACCAACAACCATCTCGCCGTCCACGACCGCAAACTCCTCCTCACCAAACGGGAACTGCGGAAACTGGAGAATAAGATAAAAGAAAAAGGCTACACCATCGTCCCCCTCCGCATCTTTTTCACCGAAAAAGGCCTGGCCAAACTCGAGATCGGCCTCGGAAAAGGGAAGAAAGAATACGACAAGCGCGAGTCCATCAAACAACGCGACACCCAGAAGGAGATAAAACGCTATCTCAACCGGCAATAATTGGCTGTTAAAATCGTTAGTGGAGTTTGCGCGAAACGGGCTAATTTCCAAAGAAGCCCGTTTCGTGCTTATTGTGGCACGAAAATTTCTGCTTTTTATATAATGCGCCAAGTCATCTATATATGTGCCCTCCTCGCCGTCCACGGCGCCCTGTCCGCCCAAACCGCATCCGGCTCCTGGTATGGTCATGCCGACGTCGACATGGCCGGTGTACACAATAACTATCTCACCGAATTGGTGATAAAACAAAAGGGAAACCGCGTCGAAGGTATCTTCGGCTACTATTTCCGCGACAAATACCAGAGCTTCTTCATCCACGGCCGCTTCGACCCCAAGACCCGCGAGATCACCATCCTGAACATCCCCGTCACCTTCTATGCCTCCACCACCACCGTTAATAGCGTGGACTGCAACACCAACTTCAGAGGCGTCCTCATCAACTCCCGCGCCGGCAGCAGCGTAAAAGGCGCCTTCTACGTGGATGCCAAATACCGCTATACCTGCCCGGACATAAAGGTTAGTTACGCATTAGATAAGTCTGATAATCAAACAGATAGTACTATTTCGGCCGGCCTGGCCAACGCCCGTGTCTGGAAGCCCCAGCCCGACGATGTGGTGGTGGACGCGGTCGCCGCGGTAGCTCCGCAGGTCACGACCGCAGCGCCCCCGCAGACCACGGCCTCCCTGGCCGCACCGGCGCCGGTCATCACCGCACCGGTGACAGGTCCCGTCGTCCCGCCGGTCGACCCTGTCAAAGAAGACAATAAGAAACTGGAAGAATCCTTCGCCAAACGCAAACCCGTCGTCAGCCGCATCGTGGAAGTCGAATCCGATTCGCTCCGCCTTAGCTTCTATGACAACGGCGAGATCGACGGGGACAGCATATCCGTCTTTGTCAACCATCAGGTGGCCCTCTCCCACCAGGGCCTCACCGCGAAGGCTTTCAATCTCTTCCTCCGCCTCGACAGCACAAGGGATATCAACGAGATCAGCATGTACGCGGAGAATCTCGGCAGCATCCCGCCAAACACAGCCCTCATGGTCCTCACCGACGGCAAGAACCGCTACGAGGTCTTTATGAGCAGCAGCATGAGCGAGAACGCCACGATCCAGGTAAAACGCAAGAAGCCCAAAGCAACTTTAGCCGCCACCGGACAATAACCCATCCGCAACGCGGCGCCCGTCTGCGGCACTGTCCTAGAACAATTCCTGCTGCGGCGGCTTTTCCTTCGCCTCTTCCTTATGCCCCCATTCGAACTCCACGCTCTTGCTGAAGTCGAATAATTTACTGCCCACGGCCTTCCAACCCATCACCTCCACAAAACCGGCGATCTTGATCTTCTGCGTCTTCGCCTGCGCTCCCCTGCCCGACTTGATCACCACCACCGGCTCGGGATGCAGGGTCACCAGGTCGAGGCGGTTGCCCTCCCCCTCCTTGATGAACAAAAATTTATTGTGCAGCGTGGTCGTCTCGATCTTGAACCGCTTCACATTGTATTGCAGCTTCTCGTTGTCCAGGTAAATAGCCGTAATGATCCGCTCCGGATCGAACTTCCGGATCTCGAGGATCTTGTCCGCGTCGAAACGTTGCGTAAGCTCGGTATCGGTGAGCTCATAGTTGCCATCCTGATAGATGACCAGGAGCCGCTCCTCCCCTTCGAACATCCCCACATATTCTCCCTTTCCTTCTTCGTTCAATCGCCCAAAGGTTGGATCGAACCAGATCTTCCGGCCGCTGAGGGTCGATTTGCCCGCCTCCTTGAGCTTCACGCTCCGGATCGGGTATTTGGTCACCTGGTTGCCGAGTGAGCTCCGGTTCTTGATCTCCAGCTCCTCGAACGCGAAGTCGAATTCTTTGTGCCTCGCCGTGCTGCTGGCGCTCAGGACAACCCGCACAATTTCCGCCTCGCCATTGGCGTTCGCCGTGAAATAGTGCACCTTGCTTTTGGGATCTTCCTTAGCGAGATCATATTCCTTATCGCGGGTGACTCCCGTCACGTTGAAACGCTTCGCATAGCTGACCCCGCTCTTGCCATCGACGTAGATCATATTATAGGTAGTCCGCTCGTCATTCTTCCGGAAGATGGCCACATGGATGATATCTTTACCGATAAAGGTCTTTTCGGCCACTTTTACCACCTTCATCTTCCCGCCCTTCGTAAAGGCGATGATATCGTCGAGATCGGAGCAATCCGTCACGAACTCGTCCTTCTTCAGACCTGTTCCAATAAAACCTTCGGCCTTGTTGACGTATAACTTCGCGTTGGCAATGGCCACCTGCTGCGCTTGTATCGCCTCGAAGGGCCGCATGTCCGTCCTGCGCTCCCTGCCCTTCCCATATTTCTTCAGCAGATTTTCATAATAGGCGACCGCAAAATCGATCAGGTTGTTGAGATCGTGCTTCACCTGCTTGATCTCGGCCTCCAGCCCTTTGATCTGGGCATTGAGCTCTTCGATATCGAGGCGGTAGATCCGCCGCACCGGTTTCTCGGTCAGCTTCACGATATCCTCCCGCGTGATGTCGCGCCTCAGCTGCTTGCGGAACGGCTCAAAGGCCTTGGCAATCGCCGCCAGCACCTTCTCCCAGGTCTCATGCTTCTTCTCCAGTTCCTTATAGATCTTCTCCTCGAAGAAGATCTTTTCCAGCGAGGTATAATGCCATTTCTCCTGCAATTCCGCCAGCTTGATCTCCAACTCCCGCTTCAGGAGGTCCTTCGTATGGTCGACCGAGAGAGTCAGCAGCTCTTTTACACCGAGGAACTGCGGCTTCTTGTCGATGATGACACAGGCATTCGGCGAGATGCTGACCTCGCAATCGGTAAAAGCATACAACGCATCGATCGTAATATCCGGGGAGATCCCGGGCGCCAGATCGATCTGTATCTCGACCACGGCGGCCGTATTATCCGTCACTTTCCGGACCTTGATCTTCCCCTGATCATTGGCCTTCAGGATCGAATCGATCAGCTGCGTCGTCGTCACCCCATACGGCACGTCCTTCACCAGCAGCGTCTTCTTGTCCTGCTCCTCGATACGCGTCCGCACCCGGACCTTGCCGCCCCGTTTCCCGTCGTTGTAATTCGTGGTATCGATCATCCCGGCAGTAAGGAAGTCGGGATAAAGTTCGAATTTCTTTCCCCGCAGGAATTTTATCGCGGCCTCGCAGAGCTCACAAAAATTATGCGGCAGGATCTTGGTCGCCAGCCCCACGGCGATCCCTTCCGCGCCCTGCGCCAGCAGCAACGGGAATTTCATCGGCAGCGCCACCGGCTCGTTCTTCCGGCCGTCATAGCTCAGCTGCCATTCCGTAGTTTTGGCGTTGAAGGCCACCTCCAAAGCAAATTTACTCAGCCTCGCCTCGATATACCGCGACGCCGCGGCATCGTCACCCGTCCGAACATCCCCCCAGTTGCCCTGGGTTTCGATCAGGAGGTCCTTCTGCCCCATGTTGACGAGCGCCTCGCCGATGCTCGCATCCCCGTGCGGGTGATATTGCATGCTCTGCCCGATGATATTAGCCACCTTGTTGAACCGCCCGTCATCCATCTCCTTCATCGCATGCAGGATCCGCCGCTGCACAGGTTTCAACCCGTCTTCCACGGCCGGAACGGCCCGCTCCAGGATGACATAGGACGCATAATCGAGGAACCAGGTCTTGTACTGCCCGGTCACCCCCGACTCGTTCTCATGAAAATCGTCCGCTATTTTGCTCTTCGCCATATCTTATTTTGATTTATTCTTCGTACAGTTCCAGCGGCTGCCCGTTGGGGTCTGTAAAGAATACAAATTTTTTATTGGTCAATGCGTCGATCCGCACCTCCTCCACCGGCACCCCCTTACCCCGCAATTCGGCCGCCGCCGACTCGATATCCTTCACCGCAAAAGCCAGATGCCGCAACCCCTTGGCCTCCGGATAACTCCCGCGTTCGCGGAATTCCGGGAAGGAAAAGAGCTCGATCTGGTACAGCCCCGCGATCGCCAGATCCAGCTTATAGGATCTCCGCGCCTCCCGGTACGTCTCGCCAATCACCTCGAATCCCAGGATCTCGGTATAAAAGCGCTTGCTCCGCTCGTAATCATCGGTGAGGATCGCAATATGATGAATGCCGCTGATCGTCATACTTGTTTGCCTTTGCCGATCTCCCCTAAATGTGTGTCCTGAAACCCGCTGAAATATTTCAACCCATACCCCATCGCGCGATCCATACAGCTGCCGCCCAGGTAGGCCAGCATCGCGGCTTCTTCGGCTTTTATCAGTTGCTTCATATCGACGATTCTTCGCTAACCTGCGGCATCGCCGCCGCAGCCGCCTTCGACCGGACCTCGAAATCCCTCATCCCCTTCAGCTCCCCCTGCGCATCCAATTCCCCTGCCGCCACCAGCTGCTTGATCCGCCAAAGCATATAGGCATCGCCCGTCGTCTGCTTCGCCTTGTTGAGGAACTGGCTGATCAGCTTGCTGACTTTTATCCAATCTCCGGTAATGAAATTCCGCAACTCTTCGTCGAAATAGGTATAGTCATGCTGAGACAGCTTCTTGCCCCCTTCCAGGATGCGCACTCCCCTGCCTTCCTGGCAAAGCTTATTCCACTCGTCCGGATCGATCTCGAACTCGCTCAGCGTGATCGGTCTGGCCAGCTTCCGCGCCTTGAGGAACTCCCGCGGCGGGATGCTGAACAGGTTCTCGGGATAGAAGATCATTCCCTTCTCATTGATAAAAGGCAGATTATTCAGATACAGGATAAAGACCCTGCCCTGAAATTCCTTCAGCTGCGACATCAGCCAGTAATATCCGCTCACGTCGTGCTTGTTCTGGGCCGCCCAGATCCAAACGATCTCTTTCGTATCCCCGGCCAGCCGCTCCTTCAGCGCCTCCACCTTCGCGTTGTCGTCGGCCACGCTGCCGTTATCCACGATCCCGTCATAGTCGCCGCCGGCAAGGATCTCCCGCCACCACTGCTTTCTCGCCTCCCGCCCTTCGCTCGTATAAATACCCGTCAACGGGCCCACGGCAAATTCATCCTGGATCCCGATCACTTCACCCTGGAACGAAGGGTCCAGCTCGAACGCCTTCTTCAACACCTCTATGTCATTATGCTGAAAAACAATATGGATCATATCCCTTCAATTACTTTTTCTTTTTTCTTGTTCCCTTTAGTACTTTCCTGCCATCTCCGGCTAATCGGCGCTTCACCTTGGCCACATCCTCAGCAGGCGGCAGTTCCTCAGGCCTCACGCCCCGTTCCTCCAGCATCTTCCTTACGGCCTTGTTATTGTCCACATGCTCCTTAGTGATCGGCCTTTCTCCCCGCAAATCCTTCTCCACCACGTTATGACTGGTCAGCTCCGTGGCAAATCCTTTCGCAAGTATGGTGAGGGTCGGCAGGAAATCCGCCACTGGGCGGTTATCCGGTACCGATAGCTTCCTCTTCATCACGATCGTGGAATATCCCCCGAAAAGCGCCTCATCCCCCTTCGAGCGTATGATGGCAAACGATCGCTCATCAACTCCTCGTTCAAAAATGATCCCGGATAGTTTCTTCTCCGCCCTGGAAAGCTTCTCTCTCGCGGCCACCCTTGCAACATCAAGCAAACGCTGCTCAATGATCTCCTGCTTCCGGGTCTGAACAGCAAAATACGTCTGCGCAAAGGCAATCTCCGGTTTCGCCGCGTCTCCATTCTGCGCCACCAGATAACAGGCATACCTTGTCAACGCAAAATCCCCCACTTCCCGCTGCGCCCCCTTCGCCAATTCGATCATTTTGTTGGTTTCAACAAAATGATCCAAAACCGCTACTCCACTGTGTTTGCACGCCTCCATCGCCTTCTCCACTACCTTAACAAAATTCCTCCACTCGGCATAATCAAATATCTCCTGCAACTCCCTCGCACTCCAACACTCTATGCCCTCTATCTCATAACAAGCTTGCTCAAACTTTTCAAACAACTCACGTATCAATTCTCTTTTACTCACATCCATATACGTCTTTTTTAATGGCGTTCGTGAATGCTTCGCATTTCATATAAAAGGTTTTAAAATGCAACATTAAAACACTTTTATATAATTTTTGCTAAATATTTTCGCACAGGCTACGCCTTCTCCTCCTCCACCAGGTCCAATTCAACCTTCAAATTCTTGATAATGAAATCCTGCCGCTCCGGCGTATTCTTACCCATATAATACTCCAGGATTTGCTGGATATGCGTATCCTGCATCACCATCACCGGCTGCTTGCGCATATCCGGTCCGATAAAGCGGGCGAACTCATCGGGCGAGATCTCCCCCAACCCCTTGAACCGGGTGATCTCGGGCTTGCCGCCCAACTTCTTCACCGCCGCCTGCTTCTCCGCCTCGTCATAGCAATAATGCGTCTCCTGTTTATTCCGTACCCGGAACAATGGCGTCTCGAGGATATAGACGTGCCCATTCTTCACCAGATCGGGGAAGAACTGCAGGAAGAAGGTCATGAGCAACAGCCGGATATGCATGCCGTCCACATCGGCATCGGTGGCGATGACGATATTGTTATACCGCAACCCCTCGATCCCATCCTCGATGTTCAGGGCATGTTGCAATAGATTGAACTCTTCATTCTCATAGACCACCTTCTTCGTCAGCCCGAAACAGTTGAGCGGCTTCCCCCGCAGGCTGAAAACGGCCTGTCGTTCCACGTCCCGGGCCTTGGTAATACTGCCGCTCGCCGAATCCCCTTCGGTGATAAAGATCGTGCTCTCCTTCTGCTTCTCCAGGATGGCTTCCTTATCTTTCCCGGTCGCTTCATCATTATAATGAAAGCGGCAGTCCCGGAGTTTCTTATTGTGCAGGTTGGCCTTCTTCGCCCGTTCGTTGGCCAATTTCTTGATCCCGGCCAGCTCCTTCCGCTCCCGCTCGCTCTGCTCGATCCGCTTCTTCAGGGAATCGGCCGTCGTAGGATTCTTGTGGAGATAGTTGTCCAGCTCTTTGGCCAGGAAATCGTTGATGAAATTCTTCATCGTCACTCCCTCGGATACATTTTGGCTGCCGAGCTTGGTTTTGGTCTGCGACTCGAACACGGGTTCGACGACCCGGACGCTGATCGCCGCGGCAATACTCTGGCGAATATCGGCGGAATCATAGTCCTTCTTATAGAAATCCCGGATCACCTTGACGAAGGCCTCACGAAAAGCCTGCTGGTGCGTTCCGCCCTGAGTGGTATACTGTCCATTGACAAAGCTGTAGACCTCTTCTCCGTACTCATTATTGTGCGTGATGGCCACTTCGATATCATCGCCTTTCAGGTGGATGATGGGGTATCGCAGCTCATCCTCATTGGTGCGGCGCTGCAAGAGGTCGAGCAATCCGTTCTTCGAGACGAATTTCTTCCCGTTGAAGCTGATCACCAGCCCGGCGTTCAGATAGCAGTAATTCCATATCTGCTTGTCGACGTATTCGTTCAAAAAATGGAAATTCTTAAAGACAGTGTCGTCCGGCGTAAACGTCACCAGGGTGCCGTTGGATTCGGTTGTCTTCGTTTCCTTATATTCCTTGGTCAGTTCCCCTTTCGAGAACTCCGCCGTCTTCTCCTTGCCGTCCCGGAACGCGGAGACCTTGAAGTATTTGCTAAGCGCGTTGACGGCCTTGGTGCCCACCCCGTTCAGGCCCACCGATTTCTGGAAGGCCTTGCTGTCGTATTTGGCGCCCGTGTTGATCTTGCTCACGACATCTACCACCTTTCCCAGCGGAATACCCCGGCCGTAGTCGCGGATGGTAACCGTTTTCTGCTCGATGGTGATATCCACCTGCCTCCCATGCCCCATGGTATATTCGTCGATGCAGTTGTCCATGACTTCCTTAACGAGGACATAGATACCGTCATCCGGACTACTGCCATCTCCCAGTTTCCCAATATACATCCCCGGCCGGAGCCGGATATGCTCCTTCCAATCCAAAGTGACGACACTGTCGTCGTTGTACTCGAACAAATTATTTTTTTCTGCCATAATACGATCAGTTGGGCTTCGCCCTGCGGTTTTCCAGCCCGCAAGGGCCGCAATATAATCAAACGATCGCAACCCCCATTTATTTGAATTTCCTCACCTGTGGATATTTCCTATACAACTCATTATCCGCACAGCTGTCTTACATTCGTAGCATGGCTTCTACTTTCCTGACCCTCAAAGGGGTCTCCGTACACATCGGCAACGCCAGGCTCCTGACCGATCTCGACTGGACCATCCACCGCGGGGAACAATGGGCCCTCACCGGCCCCTCCGGCAGCGGCAAGACCGTATTGGCGCATACCCTCCTCGGCTCGCATTTCTATACCGGCACCATCACCACCGCCACCCGCCGGGTCGGGATGGTAGCGCAACAACACCGGTTCCGCAACCGGCCGGGCTCGACCGAGCTCTATTATCAGCAGCGGTTTAACGCGTCCGACGCCGACCAGACGATCACCGTAGGGCAAGAGTTGATCGATGCCGGCTGGAACGGCTCCGACGCCCCCTGGCTCGACACCCTGCATGTTCGCGCACTGCTGAAAAAACCCCTGATCCAGCTCTCCAACGGCGAGAACAAGCGAACCCAACTGGCTATCGCCATGCTCTCCTCGCCCGACCTACTCCTCCTCGACAACCCCTTCCTGGGCCTCGACGCGGAAGGCCGCACCACCCTCCACCACATCATCAACGGCCTCGCCGCAAATCATATCCAGCTGCTGCTCATCACCAGCCCCCACGAGATCCCCGCTGCCATCACCCATCTGGCGGCGCTCGACGCGGGCAAATGGGTATTCCAGGGCCCAAAAGAAAATTTTCACCCCTTCCGGGAAGCGGCGGCCACGACCCTCGACACCGCCATCCTCGCCCGCCTCCGGCAGGAAGCCCTGGAGAACGCCGGCCAGCCGTTCCGGTACGCCGTCCGCATGACCAACACCACGATCCGCTACGGCGACGCCCTCATCCTCGACAAGATCAACTGGGAAGTTAAGAAAGGAGAATGCTGGAACGTGTCAGGCCCAAACGGCGCCGGGAAATCCACCCTCCTCAGCCTGATCACCGCCGACAATCCCCAGGCCTATGCCAACGAGATCTGGCTCTTCGACCGCCGCCGCGGCTCGGGCGAATCCATCTGGGACATAAAAAAGCGCATTGGCTTCGTCTCGCCCGAACTCCACCTGTATTTCGATACGGGCGCCACCGCCTTCGACGTGGTAGCCTCGGGCCTCTTCGATACCATCGGGCTCTTCCGCGCCCTGAACGAAGAACAGGAAACCCTCGTCAGCCTCTGGATGCGCCTGCTGTCGCTGTGGGATCTGCGTTCCCGCCGGCTCGTCCAACTC
>Ga0207003_1043_pt2 | contig 14050 bp, 9 predicted proteins | sample Alteio_BWMinCont_89_FD_153474 | JGI IMG/M metagenome (GOLD analysis project Ga0207003, IMG submission 153474) | Enriched cells from forest soil in Barre Woods Harvard Forest LTER site, Petersham, Massachusetts, United States -... | ecosystem: Environmental > Terrestrial > Soil > Temperate forest >...
ATGTCATCCCCGCGAAGGCGGGGATCCATTAAGATAGCTTCCCGCCTTCGCGGGAATGACAAAGCGCCGCTGCTACTCATCCCAATTCAACGTCCCGCCTGTTTGTGCTCCGTCACCCACCCGCAGCGATGTCATCCCCGCGAAGGCGGGGATCCATTAAGATAGCTTCCCGCCTTCGCGGGAATGACAAAGCGCCGCTATTCATCCCAATTCAACGCACCGCCTGTTTGTGCTCTGTCACCCACCCGCAGCGATGTCATCCCCGCGAAGGCGGGGATCCATTAAGATAGCTTCCCGCCTTCGCGGGAATGACAAAGCGCCGCTACTCATCCCAATTCAACGCACCACCCGTTTGATACTCCGTCACCCGTGTTTCAAAGAAATTTTTCTCTTTCTTTAAATCCATCATTTCACTCATCCAAGGAAATGGATTTGCCGCTCCCGGGAACTGTTGCTCCAAGCCAATCTGCGCACAGCGGCGATTTGCAATGAAATGTAAATATTCTTTGAACATTTCTGCATTCATACCCAAAATACCGCGCGGCATCGTATCGATTGCATACTGATATTCCAACTCGACGCCTTCATGAATCATGCCAATGGCTTCTCGTTTAAACGATTCCGTCCATAAATGCGGGTTCTCAATTTTGATTTGATTAATGACATCAATCCCAAAATTTAAATGCATCGATTCATCACGCAAAATATATTGGAATTGTTCAGCAGTTCCTGTCATTTTATTGCGACGTCCCATCGATAGTACTTGTGTAAATCCCACATAAAAGAAAATCCCTTCGAAGATGACATAAAACGCGATGAGATCACGCAATAAACGCTGATCATTTTCAGGTGTTCCCGTATGAAAATTAGGATCGCCCAAACTTTGTGTGTAGGGCAATGACCAGGCGGCTTTGCGTGCAACTGCCGGTAATTCCCGATACATATTGAATACTCTCGCTTCATCCATTCCTAAACTTTCAATCACGTGTTGATAAGCATGTGTATGTAATGCTTCTTCAAACGCTTGACGCAATAAATATTGACGGCATTCAGGATTGGTAATGTGTCGATATACGGCGAGCACTAAATTATTTGCAACCAGTGAATCCGCTGTCGAGAAAAATCCTAAATTACGTTCGATGATCATGCGTTCATCTTCAGTCAATCCGTTCGGATCTTTCCATAATGCAATATCAGCAGACATATTAATTTCATTCGGCATCCAGTGATTCGCACATCCAGCCAAATATTTTTCCCACGCCCATTTGTATTTGAATGGAACGAGCTGATTGAGATCAGCGTGGCAATTGATAATACGTTTATCATCCACGCGAATTCGCGCAGCACCCATTTGCAGGGCTTCTAAACCGGTTGCACCGCCAGCAGTAATTTGAGCGACAGGCATAATCATAATGAGTTTCCCCTTAAAAATAATGTTATTGACAGGCTTCGCACGTGGGATCCGTAATCAAACAAGTCTTAGGAGCAGAATCATTTTGTACGGCATTGAGTGTGTGATCAGTGACCGTGGATTTTTCCGCATTCGTTGCACCCATGCTGCGGAGATAATATGTCGTCTTTAATCCACGTTCCCATGCTAAACGATACAATTGATCTAACTTTTTACCTGACGGTTGCGCCATATAGAGATTCAATGATTGCGCTTGATCAAGCCATTTTTGTCGACGAGAAGCGGCTTCAACTAACCAGGAAGGATCGATTTCGAATGCAGTGGCGTAGCGTTCTTTTAAATCGTTAGGAATACGATTCACTTTGGAAACACTGCCATTGTAGTATTTCAAATCATTGACCATAACATCATCCCACAAGCCCAATTTTTTCAAATCAGCAACTAGATACGGATTGATGACAGTGAATTCGCCCGACAAATTCGACTTCACAAATAAGTTTTGATAAGTCGGTTCAATCGATTGTGAAACACCGGTGATATTTGCAATCGTTGCAGTCGGTGCAATTGCCAATACATTGGAATTACGCATTCCGACTTTCATGACGCGTTTGCGTAAAGCATCCCAATCCAATGTTTGACTACGATCTTGTGCTAAATATTGACCGCGTTGTTTGGCTAATAATTCGATAGAATCGATCGGTAAAATGCCTTGGCTCCACAACGATCCTTCAAAACTCGAATATTTGCCGCGCTCTTCCGCGAGCAGAGTGGAAGCTTCAATCGCATAATAACTGATTTGTTCCATGGAACGATCAGCAAATTCAACAGCGGCTTGTGATGCGTAAGAAATCCCTAATTTATAGAGTGAATCCTGGAATGCCATCAAACCTAATCCAATGGGACGATGTTTGATGTTGGAGTTACGCGCTTGCGGCACGGAATAATAATTAATATCGATGACGTTATCGAGCATGCGAATCGCAGTGTGAATCGTGTTGCGTAATTTAGTTTGATCCAAACCGGTTTCGGTCAGGTGATTGGTCAGGTTAATGCTTCCTAAATTACATACAGCAATTTCATCGAGCGATGTGTTTAATGTAATTTCAGTGCAGAGATTGGAACTGTGAATTACGCCCGTATGTTGTTGCGGTGAACGTATATTGCAAACATCTTTGAATGTGATCCACGGATGTCCTGTTTCAAAAAGCATACCGAGCATTTTTCGCCAGAGAGAAAGGGCAGGTATTTTTTTGAAATTGTGTAATTCGCCGCGTGCGGCTTTGGCTTCATAAGCGGTGTATGCTTTTTCAAATGCCTTGCCGTACAAATCATGCAAATCAGGCACTTCATCCGGCGAAAATAAAGTCCATTCGCCATCTTCCGTCACACGCTTCATGAATAAATCAGGAATCCAGTTTGCGGTATTCATGTCATGTGTGCGGCGACGTTCATCACCTGTGTTCTTGCGTAATTCCAAAAATTCTTCGATATCTTTGTGCCAAGTTTCTAAATAACCACACACAGCACCTTTGCGTTTTCCACCTTGATTTACAGCGACAGCAGTAGCATTGGCGACACTTAAGAAGGGAACCACACCGAGCGATTTTCCATTCGTGCCTTTGATGCGAGCTCCCATGGCGCGAACCGAAGTCCAATCATTTCCTAAACCGCCTGCATATTTTGAGAGAAGGGCATTGTCTTTGATGGCTGCAAAAATGCCGTCTAAATCGTCTGGAACCGTGGTGAGATAACAACTCGATAATTGTGGGCGAAGCGTGCCCGAATTAAATAAAGTCGGTGTCGAGCTCATGAAATCAAATGTCGACAACAAATTATAAAATTCAATCGCACGTTTTTCTTTATCTTTTTCACCGAGCGCCAATCCCATCGCAACGCGCATAAAAAACATTTGAGGTAATTCAAAACGAACGCCGCGGCTGTGAATAAAATAACGATCGTACAGTGTTTGCAATCCTAAATAATTAAATTGCAAATCACGTTCGGGTTTGATGGCGGCCGCCAGCACTTTAGAATCAAATTCTTTTAATTTGGGATCTAACAATTCTAATTCCACACCGCGTTTAATATAAGCTTGCATGTAGGGATGATATAACGCAGTCATTTCTTCAAAGGTTGCACTTTCCTGGATATCTAAAAAAGTGAGGGCTTCGCTGCGAAGATCATCTAACAATAAACGGGCTGCAACTAAACTGTAGTTGGGTTCTTTTTCGATGAGGACGCGCGCAGACATGATCAATGCTTTGCTGACATCTTTCATGGGCACTTTATCAAATAAATTCCGTTGAGTTTCATCGATCATGTGTGGTGCAGATACATCTGTTAAATGGGCACAGGCACTTTCGACTAAAGCAGTTAAGCGTCCAAGATCAAGGGGAACCACTTGTCCATCATTGAGTGTGACGTGTAATTTTTGTTGGGCGGGTTCAGAAGCTTGTTGTTCTTCACGTGCTTTGCGGCGTTCTTCTCGATAGAGAACATACGCGCGAGCCACTTTGTGCTCGCCGGCGCGCATGAGTGCGAGCTCGACTTGGTCCTGGATATCTTCAATATGAATGGTGCCATCATGGGATAGATGACGGGTAAATCGGTCCGTCATTTTTTGAACCAGACTGGCTACGGTTTCATGAATGCGATTGGATCCCACAGCTGTATCGCCTTCAACCGCTAAAAAAGCTTTAGTCATGGCAGCGGTCATTTTAGTTGGATCAAATGTAGCTAAAGTGCCGTTGCGGCGAATCACTTTCAAGTGACCCGGGGCGGTGAGAACGATATCAGTATGAAAAGGTTTAATTGTGGCAGTAGCGGTGCGATTGGGTAACGTTTCTGTTTCCATAAGCTCCTCCAGAGCGTCGTTAGAATATTGTTTTGGGTCTGTACAAGTACTATATTGTGTAGATTGGTTTTTTATAAAACACAATATATAGCAGGTGGTACGGTTTCGATATACAAGATAGTGTATATTTTCAAAGTATGCAATAGAACAAGATGTGGGTGAGTTGTGGATATCTTGTGGGATAGCCTAAAAATGTATTTTCCGGCACAATGGCCGCGAAGGTAGGGTGGATTAGGTGCGTTTTTTGCACCGTAATCCACCGAATAAAAATAAATTTTTTATATTTTGGTGGATTACGGTGCAAAAAACGTACCTAATCCACCCTACAAAAGAAGAAGGATGAATAATGGAATTAGAACATAATCAAAAAAATCGACCCCGTGGCATTTATCTTTTGCCCAATTTATTTACGACAGCGGCATTATTTTTTGGGTTTTATTCGATTGTCGCCGCGATGAAAGGTCATTTTGATATGTCGGCCATCGCTATTTTTGTTGCGATGGTATTGGATGGATTAGATGGTCGAGTCGCTCGCATGACCAATACGCAGACGGCATTTGGCGCAGAGTATGACAGTCTCTCGGATATGGTGGGATTTGCGGTTGCGCCTGCACTGCTGGTTTATAGTTGGTCTTTATTCACTTTAGGGAAACTCGGGTGGTTAGTGGCATTTGTTTACACGGCTGCAACGGCTCTTCGTTTAGCACGATTTAATACACAAGCCCATGACACCGACAAACGGTATTTTCAAGGATTACCTTGTCCTTCTGCGGCAGCAGTATTGGCTGGCATGATTTGGTGCGCGAACTATTACGATATTTCAGGGGCGTTCATCGCGATTCCTGCGGCTATTCTGACTGTTTGTGTAGCAGGTCTCATGGTCAGTCGTGTGCGTTACTACAGTTTCAAACAAATCGATTTGAAGGGAAAAGTGCCGTTCATGATGGTGGTCATCGCTGTTTTTGTGATTGCAGGCATTGCGATCGAACCGTCGCAAATTTTATTTAGTCTTTTTCTTTTGTATGCGGGCTCAGGCCCTGTTTGGACGTTGTGGCAAATTCGTAAGATGCGACGACGGAGTAGGAAGGAATAGATGTTACTCAAAAACCCCCGTATTTTGGCTGTTGCATTGTTCGGATTTTCGTCCGGACTGCCTCTTGCATTGACGAGCTCAACGCTTCAAGCGTGGTTTACACAAGCAGGAATCAGCTTGATGACGATCGGCGCATTATCGCTGATTGGAGTGCCGTATGCGCTAAAATTTATCTGGTCTCCCATTATGGACAAAGTCATTCCACCGGTTTGGGGTAGACGGCGCGGCTGGATTGGCATCGCTCAAGTGAGTCTTTGCATTGCATTATTGGTTTTGGCTAACTTAAACCCAAAAGTACATGCCATTGTCATGGGTCAATTAGCATTATTGATTGCTTTTCTTTCCGCGTCTCAAGATATTGCGATCGATGCGTATCGGACGGATATCTTATTGCCCAGTGAGCGAGGTTATGGTTCCGCATTTTTTATTTTTTTGGCGCGTCTTTCGATTATTGTGTCGAGCGGTTTCGCGCTCATTCTCGCAGATCACATCGGCTGGAAAATGACTTATCAACTTATGGCTGTTTTAATGGCTCTTTCAGTGACGATCACTTATTTTGCGCCGGATATTCCAGCGAATATTCAGCCTCCCAAAAATTTTACTGCCGCCATCGTCGAGCCTTTTAAAGATTTATTTCGACGCGATGGGATTTTTTTGATTTTGCTTTTTATTATTTTGTATAAATTCGGTGAAGCGCTGGCTTTGCAATTGATGAGCACATTTTTATTGCGCGATTTAGGATTCACCTTGACGGATGTAGGGGTTGCTTATAAAACCGTTGGATTTGCGGCCAGTATCCTCGGCGCCCTAGCGGGAGGTGCGTGGTTAGCGCGTCTGGGATTGTTTCGTTCATTATTATTTTTTGGGATGGCGCAAGCCTCTTCGATTTTATTGTTCATGCTGTTAGCGATCATCGGTAAAAATTATTTTCTCATGATGGGTTCCATGTTTCTCGAAAACTTTTTTACAGGCATGAGTACAACAGCTTTATTGGTTTTTGTAACAGCATTGTGTAACCAAAAATACAGTGCAACGCAATTTGCGTGTTTGTCTGCTTTGTTTTCCATAGGACGAATTTTTTTAGGGCCTCTGGCAGCCGTCATGGTGGAATATTTGGGATGGGCCAGTTTTTATGGCTGGACATTTGTGATTTGTTTTCCCGCCCTGATTTTATTGGTTTTAATGCGCAATAAGGTAACTTTTAATGCTGAAGCGATTGCCTGATTTTAAAATAATTTTTTTATTGCTGGCGAGTATTTTTTGCCTGATGTCGATGGCTTATGCTGATAATTCAACGTCAGATGAAGATCTCTATGCGGATAAAACAAAACGAGTGACGCAGCAAGTGGATTTGTTAAAAACCCGCTTGGCACAAGCGCAGTCCGAGCTGCAAATTTTACAAAAACAACAAGATCCTGCGGAGTTGCACGCTGCTTATGTGAATCAGTCCGTGCTTGAAGAGGCGGGACTGGATATTGCTGTTGCTAAATCCAATGTGGACAGTATCAATATTGAATTAACTGAGCGTCAACAAGCAGTGAGTCAATTGGAAAAAGAGTCGCAGGAAATCCAAAATCAATTAAACGTATTTAATGTATTTGGGGTAAAAATCGCGCGCTATGGTTCTCCTGATTTAATTCATTTGCGTGAACAGCTGGATAATCAATTGACGCTACTTAAACTAGAAAAAACACGCGTGAGTTATTTATTGAGATTGCAAAATGATGCTGACACAGCGTTGCAATTGTATAAGATCAGATATGCTCGCATTGGAGCGATTTTAAAATCTCAAACGATATCCTTGCTGAAAGAGCAGCAAGTCAAAACGGAAATGGATTTTGAGCAGCAGCAAAGTATCTGGCTTGAGCGATTGAATGATTTGAAGTTTCAGTTGGTCCATGTCAAAAAAAATAAACATTTATCCAAAACCGATTACGATAAATTGCAAAATGAAATTTTTTATGTCAACGAAAATGTGAATTTGACTTATTTGCAAATGCTCATCGCGCGCTATCAAGATCAAATTCAACAATTAAAAATTTCAATCGTGCATGGCGGCTCAATTACTTTCTTTAATAAGACAAGTGATCAAGCGCAATTGTTAGGGAAACAGCTCGCTCGTTTGAAATCCTTATTGACAGAACGCACAGCGATTTTAGCAAAACGCAAACAGTATTTTTTGCACTCGGCACTGGCGGATGAATCGCAAAGTGAGTTTGCTCATTTGGATGAGCAGTACAATGCGGCTATCGCGAAAGTAGAGACCTTAAATCAAAATTTGGTAACATTGCGCACCAATCTGGATCAGCTATTACAACAAGAACTTTCTTCGCGTCAGGGATTGCCGGGTTTTGCTCTGAAAGCGTGGCTGGATGTGGGTGCTGAATTGTTATTGCTTCCCAGTTTGACATTTCAAGTCTTTAAAAGTTTGGCTCATGGCGTGTTAAAAGGGATTGTGAGTATCAGTGCAGGAGGATGGGCCACTTTATTGCTGTTGCAGGCGGGGTGGGCAGCATTGTTTATTTTTCTCAATGGATTTTTAAAACGAATTGTCGTGGGAATTCCCGATCATGAGTTTGGGCACATTAATTTAAAATGGTTATTCATTAAATTAGTGCATCGGAATTTGCTCGATATTTTTTTGATTCTCAATTTTTACTGGTTATTGTCTTTTTTAGATGTGCCTCTGCAAAATTTCATGATACTGATTCATCTCGCATTCGTGTGGCTTTTTTTCAAAGGGATTATTTTAATTGCCCGATTGTGTTTGGTCGAAACAGTGCATGATCGTGCAGGGCATGATGTGCGTCTTTATCATCAATTGAAATGGATTTTTTTGACAGGCGGTGTGATCACGGCATTGACTGTTTTTATGCATCAACTGCCGGTAGTTTATGAAGTCAAAGATTTATTTGATCGTGTCTTTTTATTATTTTTATTTGTGGCTTCTGTTTTTTTGCTGAAACAATGGCAATTGGTTCCCGGTCTTATTTTGCCGCACATCGATGATCGGCGGACTTATTTGAAGCGCGTCATTATTTTGCTGGGGCTGCTCATTCCACTGGTGTTGCTGGTGAATTCTCTGATTGGTTTATTTGGATTTGTTAATTTAATTTTAACGATTTCATGGTATGAAAGTATTTTTATTTTAGTGTTGGTGGGTTATTTGCTTTTACGTGGATTGTTGAATGATGCAATGGAATGGGTTTCGAAAGTGCTGATTCGCCATGTGACGAATGGCTGGTTGTGGACAGAAGCGTTTTTGAAACCGATTGATAGAGTGTTGCATATTTTTTTATTTCTTTCGGCTTGGGCTGCATTATTTTTGTGGTACGGTTGGGATCAGCAATCGCCGGTGGTCGAACGATTAAACAAGATGCTGCACTATCATTTGGCGGATGTGTTGAACACCACGATTACACCGCTCAGTATTATCGAACTGGCTGTTGTCATTTCACTTCTTTACTGGGCTGCGCGTTGGACACGTGAATTTATGTATCGCATGTTGTTGTCGCGTACCAAAGATTTGGGATTGCGGAATAGTCTCGCAATACTCAGTCAGTACGCCATGATTGTGGTGGGTGTATTTGTCAGTTTGCGTTTGCTGGGCATTGATTTCAGAGCATTGACCGTGGTTGCAACGGCATTTGCATTTGGCGTGGGTTTGGGTTTGCGTGATTTGGTGAATAATTTTGCGTGCGGCTTTTTACTTTTACTGGAGCGTCCACTGCGTGTGGGCGACATTATTAGCATTAATGGATGCGAAGGCGATGTGACGCATATTGGTGGGCGTGCAGTGACAGTTCGTACGTGGGACCATATGGAGGTGATTGTTCCCAACGCTGAAATTTTCAGTAAATCTTTTACGAACTGGACAGCCAAAGACAATATCATTCGGACTGTGCTTTCAATCAAAATCAATCGACACGATAATCCACACGGTATTCAAACGATTATTCATGAAGTCTTGGGCCAGCATAAAGATGTGTTAAAGGATCCAGATCCTGAAGTATTTATGACGGAATTTGCAGATGAATTGATTGAATTTCAAGTGCGTTATTATATAAATGTGCGTCAAGTGAAGTCGCGTTATGCATTGCGTTCGGAAGTATTGATTGCTATTTGGGATGTGTTTGAAAAGCATGGTATTAAAGCACCTCATCCACAGCATGAAATATATGTGAAGGGTGGGGTGTTGACGTAATTGAAGAATCGATACAATTTTCTCTGACTTCATTATAAAAAAACTTAGCACGCCTTCCTCCGCAGGGCATAGGCGTCAAGCTAAGAGAATTTTTTGTGAGTAGCACAGCTGTCACCCCGCGCTGGCACAGCTGTCACCCCGCGCTGGCACAGCTGTCATCCCGCGCTAGCACAGCTGTCATCCCGCGCTAGCACAGCTGTCATCCCGCGCTAGCACAGCTGTCACCCCGCGCTAGTCGCGGGGTCTGGGCTTTAATCAATTAAAAAAATGAATAGCCTATTTTTATATTTTCAAGCCCGGACCCCGCGACTAGCGCGGGGTGACAGCTGTGCTAGCGTGGGGTGACAGCTGTGCTAGCGCGGGGTGACACGTCTGGCGCACAGGGTGATACAACGACGTAGTACTAAGCAATAGCTTTAGAGGGATACGCAATTACCTTCCCAATCACCGCATTATTCAAATGCTTCACATCAATGATCGCATCACCGCCCATCGCTGCAGCGAGTGTCCGCATCGCATCATGAATAATCGCATTTTGTCGTTTGATGCCAACCATATTGTATTCAGATATACTCGCTTCGCCGATAATCGTGTAAGGATTGCTTAAACTTTTTCCGCTGGGATACAAAGAAACTTCCATCGGGTTTTTATTTTTGTGATACTGAGAAGCCATCGGTGTTGCTGCAGCGACCTGCTGCGTTTTTTGATGGGCGGGGTGAACTGTATTCATCGAAGAGCAGCCGAGCAGTGTGCAGTAAAGACAAGATACCATCAGCAGGCGTGACATTCTCATGATTACGTTTCCTTACGCTGGTTGAGTGAAGAAGATCCTTTTCTGCGTTTCATCGTAGGGTAGTTATCTGAGAAAGGCAAGTATGAACAAATGAGGCATTATGACAAATTTTCTTGAAATTGCGCGACACGATTTATTGGATCCAGCGGGACTGACGGATCAACAATTGCAAACTATTTTAAGCAGTGTGTTGGGCCGCTCTACAGACAATGCCGATTTGTATTTTCAATCGACGTATTCTGAGACATGGGTTTTGGAAGATGGAATTATCAAGGGAGGCAGTTATAACATCGATCGCGGTGTGGGCGTTCGTGTCATGAGTGGAGAAAAAACGGGTTTTGCTTATTCCGATGATATTTTAATGCCAGCGCTTGAACAGGCTGCGCGCGCTGCACGCAGTATCAGTCAATCGGGCGGACATCAAGCGATTGAATCATGGAAATGGACGACCGGACATCAACTTTATTTGCCTATTAATCCTCTTCAGTCTCTCAATGAAAATGAAAAAATTGCATTGTTGCAACGGATAGATGCGTATGCACGTCAGCAAGATTCTCGTGTGATTCAAGTGAATGTCAGTTTAGCTGCAGAATATGAAACGATTTTAGTGATGGCGAGTGATGGTCATCTGGCTGCAGATGTTCGTCCTTTAGTGCGACTGAATGTGAGTGTGGTCGTCGAACAAAATGGACGACGTGAGCAGGGTTATGCAGGCGGTGGTGGTCGATATGATTATCAATATTTTGTGACGAATGATCTGGGACTCAGTTATGCGCGCGAAGCCGTGAGACAGGCGCTCGTCAATCTGGAAGCCGTTGATGCTCCTGCAGGAACGATGCCTGTGGTATTGGGCCCGGGCTGGCCAGGTGTGTTATTGCATGAAGCCGTCGGACATGGATTGGAAGGTGATTTCAATCGTAAAGGAACGTCGGTGTTTAGCGGCAAAATGGGGCAGAAAGTGGCATCTTCTTTATGTACGGTGGTGGATGACGGAACCTTACCGAATCGTCGCGGTTCATTGAATGTCGATGATGAGGGCGTTCCCACACAACGCACCGTCCTTATTGAAAACGGTATTTTGCGAAATTATATCCAAGATAAACGCAACGCACGGTTGATGGGGATGGAGTCGACGGGAAATGGACGACGGGAATCTTACGCGCACGTTCCGATGCCGCGCATGACGAATACGTATATGTTGCCAGGCACATCTTCGCCAGAAGATATTATTGCCTCAGTGAAAAAAGGAATTTATGCAGTGAACTTTGGGGGCGGGCAAGTGGATATCACTTCAGGAAAATTTGTTTTTTCGGCGAGTGAAGCGTATCTCATCGAGAATGGTAAAGTGACACGGCCTGTTAAGGGCGCGACTTTAATTGGAAATGGTCCTGAAGTGCTGAATAAAGTGTCGATGGTGGGAACGGATTTAAAACTGGATACTGGGATTGGTGTGTGCGGCAAGGATGGGCAAAGTGTTCCAGTGGGAGTAGGGCAGCCGACATTGCGGATTGATGCATTGACGGTGGGAGGGACGAATCACGAGTAATAAAAATATCACAAAGCTGCTATCGCTAGGGGAACACCTAGAACGTTACAGAGCCGCGACCGTCAGGGAGCGGTGCTTTTAATTATTTTTCAGTATTTATCAAGGACAGTGACGCTCCCTAACGGTCGCGGCTCTGTAATTTAAGTGGGGAAGTGTTTGGGAGGTTTAAAAGCGGCCCCATGGATCACGGGACCGCATTTTAATTTAGTTAGAAGCTGGAGCTGCGTCAGCTGCTGGAGCGGCATCTGCTGCTTTCTTCGATTTTTTAGCACAATGCTTTTTGTGCTTTTTGCCATGATGCTTCTTTGCTTTCTTCATATCAGCAGGAGCTGCTGTTTGATCGCTGGAAGCCGATGAGCTAGCAGCTGTTGAGCTGTTGTCAGCCAACTGTTGCATTACTGCATCTGATTTATTGTTTGTGTTTGGGGTGGCAGCTTGTTGTTGAGCATCATCAGCAGCAAAAGCAACACTGCTAATAACAGAAGCGCCGATTAATATAGCAATAAGTTTTTTCATTTCTATTTCTCCATGTTAAAGTTCGCCTAATAAGATACTATAAATTTCACAGAATGAATATCGTAGAGAGAAAAAATTATGTCAGAAATTTGGAATAATCCCGAATATTTAAAAAACATCGTTGCAGATATTTTGAAAGAGGCGATTCAGCAGGGAGCCAGCAGTTCGGAAGTCAGTATTGGCTCAAATAAAGGGTTTTCCGTGACCTCCCGCATGAGGGAGGTTGAGCTGGTCGAACATAACCAAGATAAAATAGTCGATATTACAGTCTATTTTGGACAGCGAACGGGTTCCTCTAGCCTGTCTGATTTGCGGATGGAAGCGATTCGCTCTGCGGTACAGGCAGCCTGCAATATTGCCCGTTTTGGAGATAAGGATGAATACGCAGGCCTAGCGGAAAAAGAGTTACTGGCATTTGATTATTCTGATCCTCAGCTATCATTTCCTTGGGATATCTCGGTCGAACAAGCCATTGAGATGACTCTCCAATGCGAAAATATTGCGCTTTCCCGAGATAGACGCATTACAAATTCACAAGGGGCTTCGCTTTCCACAACAGCAGGCTGGCATGTGTATGGGAATTCGCATGGATTTATGGGGAGCTATGGCGCGACTCGGCATGACATCAGTTGTTCTTTGATCGCCCAGGAAAATGCTGAAATGCAGCAAGATTATGACTATACGCTGTCGTGTGATCCTCAATTATTAAACTCGGTTGAATCGGTTGCCCATGCAGCGGCGGATAAAACCCTTCGTCGACTGGGCGCTCGACGTTTAACGACGCGCAAAGTGCCTGTTATTTTTATCGCGGAAGAAGCGCGTGGTTTGCTGGGACATTTTGTGTCGGCGATATCGGGCGGTAATCTTTATAGAAAATCTTCTTTTTTACTGGATCAATTGGGAAAACCGATTTTTCCTGCGCATATTCGAATTGATGAGCGACCTCATTTGCCGAAATTATTGGGCAGCGCGCCGTTTGATGAAAATGGAGTGGCGACGCGACCGAATGTTTTTATTGAAAAGGGTATTTTGCGAAGTTATTGCCTGGGTGTTTATTCCGCTCGAAAACTGGGAATGCAAACCACAGGGAATGCAGGAGGCGTGCATAATTTATTTATCAGCACGGGGAAGAAAGATTTGCAGGGGTTATTAAAAACCATGGACACTGGATTGCTTGTGACGGATCTCATGGGGCACGGCATTAATTTAGTGACGGGTGATTATTCGCGTGGTGCCGTGGGTTTTTGGGTAGAGGGTGGTGTTATTCAATATCCGATTGAGGAAATTACGATTGCGGGTAATTTGCGGGATATGTATGCGAATCTGGTTGAAGTGGGCGCGGATGTGGATACGCGTGGGAATATTCAAACGGGCTCTGTTTTAATTGAAGAGATGATGGTTGCGGGGGATTAACTATTCTGTCATGCCAGCATGCTTTTAGCTGGCATCCAGCGACTTTAAAGACACTGGATGCCAGCTAAAAGCTTGCTGGCATGACAGAATCTTGGCATTTACGCTTATTCTTTCTCACCAAACCGCTCATCAAATAATTTCCTGATCGCATCCCGCGCTTCACATTCATCCGTGCCGGAAATCATCAAATCCAAAACTGTTCCCTTCGTCACGCCGAGCA
>Ga0207003_1147_pt1 | contig 14021 bp, 14 predicted proteins | sample Alteio_BWMinCont_89_FD_153474 | JGI IMG/M metagenome (GOLD analysis project Ga0207003, IMG submission 153474) | Enriched cells from forest soil in Barre Woods Harvard Forest LTER site, Petersham, Massachusetts, United States -... | ecosystem: Environmental > Terrestrial > Soil > Temperate forest >...
GCCTGATTGGACAAGCATTTGTAGACGCATATGAAGGATTTGGAGACGCCAGATATCTGGAGGTTGCTGCGAGCATTTGTGATTGGATACTGAATTTGCCAAGAGAGGAAACCAAAGTTGGTGCATGCTTGAGTTATGTGAGCTATTTTCAAAGTTCGATTCACAACTCGAACATGCTGGGAGCGGCTTTGCTAGCAAGGGTGGGTCGCATAACCGGCGACAAGGAAGCATTGAAAATCGCAAGTGAGGCGATGCTCTATAGCTGTTCGAGGCAAAACTCCGACGGTTCATGGTTTTATGGGGAAGAACCAAAGTATCACTGGATCGACAATTTTCACACAGGATACAATCTCGACTGTCTTAAACGTTATACTGAGAGCATGGGCCAGTCCCCTTTTGATGATAACCTTCAACGGGGATTTCTATATTTTAAAAACAACTTCTTTGAGTCCGATGGCCGGCCAAAATATTATCACAACAAAACGTATCCCATCGATATACAATGTGCTGCCCAGGCAATCGACACTTTGACGTTCTTTGCTGACCATGACCCCGAATCCCTTGGCCTCGCTCTCAAAGTGGCTGAGTGGACGATTGACAACATGCAGGGGCGTGATGGTTATTTTTACTATCGGGATCTGGGGTGGACAAAAAACAAGACTCCAATGTTGCATTGGGGTCAAGGAACAATGTTCAAAGCTCTCGCACATCTATCAGCGAGGCTTTCAACGAATTCAAGTGGCAATTGAAACAATAATCAAACGACGGGATGAAGAGACCGGAAGTGAAATCGAAGTGAAGGCCAACTTGAAATACGTCCTCATTACGCCGGCGCGCAATGAGGAGGCGTTCATCGAAGGCGCTATTCGTTCGGTGGTATCGCAAACAATTAAACCGGCAAAGTGGATTATCGTCAGTGATGGGTCAACTGACCGAACGGATGAAATAGTAAAGCAATACGCTCGGGGACACGGCTGGATTGAATTGCTGCGGATGCCGGAGCACCGTGATCGGCAGTTCGCAGCCAAGGCGCATTGCTTTAACGCCGCGTATGAGCATTTGAAGATGTTTAACTATGACATAATTGCCAATCTCGATGCCGATATAACTTTCGAACCTGATTACTGCGAGTTTTTGTTGGGCATGTTCGCATCGACACCTAGACTTGGTGTGGCAGGCACTCCATTTGTCGAGGATGCCACGCAGTTAAACAAGCACACTTACGCTCATGGAGCGGCCAACCTGAACCATGTTTCGGGTGGCTGTCAGATGTTTCGCAGGCAATGTTTTGAGGAGATTGGTGGATACATTCCAATCAAAGGCGGGGCAATAGACTGGATTGCGGTTACAACAGCGCGCATGAAGGGTTGGACAACACGCACATTTCTGGAGAAAACGTGTTTCCACCACCGAAAAATCGGAACGGGAAACGATAACCCCTTAATGGTGCGGTTTCGTTACGGCCAGAAAGCTTACTACGTCGGCGGGCATCCATTCTGGGAAGTGCTGCGCGGTGTTTTCCAAATGCGCGAAAGGCCCGTCGTTATCGGCGGGCTTTATTTTCTCTGCGGGTTTTTGCAAGCCGCTGTGACTAGAATGAAGCGTCCAGTCACTGCGGAACTTATTGCTTTTCATCAGGCTGAACAGATGGAGCGATTAAAGCGGGCATTGACGGGCCTGGTTTTCCGGAATGTGGGCAAGCAACCAAATGGTAACTCAGTGAAGGAGCCTGGAAAGGCCAAAGCAGGTCCCAAAGAGGTCGGTTGAAACACAATTCCCTATACCTCTCGCCCCCATATGCTAATCATCAATGCGGACGATTTGGGCCGAGACAGGAGCGCCACAGATACAGCTTTGGATTGCTATCAACAGGCCAGAATCACCTCTACGAGTGCAATGGTTTTCATGGAAGACTCGGAGAGGGCTGCGGGACTGGCAAATTCAGCCGGCATTAATGTTGGATTGCATGTTAATTTCACGGAGAAATTCAACACGATCGGCTGCCCGGAGCGGGTATCACGACTTCAGGATAGCCTGAGACGATTTCTCAAGAGCAGCAAATACGCACTCTTGTTGTACAATCCCTTTCTTCGCAGGCACTTTCAGCACGTGTTTGATGCCCAACTCCACGAATTTAAACGAATCTATGGCCGCGATCCTTGCCACTTCGATGGTCATCAACATATGCATTTGAGCACGAACATGCTCGTCCAGAGAGTCATTCCCGGCAGCCAAAGAATTCGCAGAAGCTTTTCCTTTCTGCCTAACGAGAAAAGTCTTCTTAACCGGCTTTACCGCCGGGCAGTTGACAGCCGCCTGAGGTCGCATTATTATTTAGCCGACAGTTTTTATGCTCTCTCCGCCAACCTAGAAAGAGCAAAATTGGAATCCATTTTCGAACTAGCACGGAAGACAAATGTAGAGTTGATGACGCACACATGGAAGCAGACCGAATACGATTACTTGATGAGCGATTACCACATTAAAGAACTGGAACAACTTCCTAAAGGTGGTTATTCTGAACTACCACCTCTAGGCACATTGAAGGCTTGAGAAATATTAAGTGATTAACAGTGTGGGCTGACATTATCATTTGGAATCCATGAGCACGCATAGTACCATCATAATTGACGAAAAAAGCATAACAGTCGCGGGCCGGTTTGTTAAAATGGCACGGCTGGAGGATGAACTGTATGTTCCAGTAGAGGATCCGAAAAACTTAATTGAGAAATTAATTCGATCGAATATAGGTGCCGACATTTTTACTTTCTGTCAAGAGATAGATGAACCGACACCCAAATACGGGTTTCACCAGGAATGGCAAAGCTTGGCAGTTTTAACGCTGACAACTTACGAGGAATGGTTCAACCACAGAATTACATTTAAGCCAAGAAATAAAATACGAAAGGCACACAAATGCGGTGTTCAGACAAGAGTCGTCGGATTTTGTGATGAACTTGTCCGTGGGATTAGAAATATCTATAACGAAACCCCGGTCCGACAGGGTAGGCAAAACCTGCATTATGGAAAGGATTTCGAGACCGTGAAGAGGGAGCATGCGACGTTTTTAGATAAAAGCGACATAATTGGGGCATACTATAAGAGTGAACTTATTGGATTTGCCAAGGTCACTCATTTGAAACATTATTCGATTTTGATGAACATTGTGGCCATGATTTCGCATCGGGACAAGGCTCCAGCCAATGCACTTATCGCTAAAACAATTGAGGTTTGTGCCCAAAAAAGCAGCCTGCTTCTTAATTATGGCATATGGAGTAGGAGGGGAATGAGCGATTTTAAAGTGGCTAGCAAATTCGAGCGCTGCGAGATACCACGGTACTTTGTGCCGCTCACTTGTAAGGGCAAACTGGCCCTGAGACTGAATCTGCATCACAAATTAGTTGACTTGATCCCGGAAAGCTGCTTGGATTTGGCAGCGGATGTGAGGACGCGCTGGAACGAGTTTAAGTACAGGAATTATCGTGTGCAGACAGACGAAATGTCTGCGAGCGAAGTGACGCGGTAATAGTGAAAGCGGGGCTCACGTTCTTTTATATCTGCGGCTGTTTTGGGCGCAGAATAATTGAGGCGAGGAATTGATCTACGAGCCTACTGCTTTTTATGCAATAGTGACGGGCAGCTCATCAGACATTAACTTGCATTTGCCGTAGTTTTGCAGATTAGCTGGTGCGCGCAGAATTTGGTTACCCAGTTGATAGCTTATTTGTGTAAAACTTTGAGGAGAGGTGGCTGAGTGGTTTAAGGCGGCGATTAGCAATAGTCGTTATGCGGTCAAAAACCGTGTCGGAGGTTCGAATCCTTCCCCTCTCCGCCACTTACATTGTATCGTTTGGTCTGATTTATCTCGTGGCACTTAGGCTGAATGGAAAGTCGGATCCACGTAGTAAATTACCTATACTCGGCGGGGTGAGTATTCGCCGAAATGAAATTTCGCGCTTTGAACCCTTGAACTTCAAAATGCGAAAGTTATACATTGTCAACATGGCAATTTTGAGGTTCATGGGGAGGCTGCCTGATAAGGCGGGAAATGGAGTGCCCGCTTCATTGAATGGACAATGAACGAAGCAAGCGTGGTTCGGTGGCTACCATATTCGATATAGTATGTAGTCTGACCGGTGCTTTTGCCCTTCTCGGGCTTATCGGCGGTCTTTTTATCGGAAACTTCAAAATGGCAGGCGTTTGCGTGGTTCCAGCCGCCGCTGCTTTCTGTTTTTTGGCCAGGGGCATTTTTGATCGTAACTAAACTAACAATTGTAATATGTGGCTACCCATGCGCATCACATATTCAAACGCCGCGGCGATATTGGAAATCAACAGATGGAGTGTTCAATTCCTTTCACCGACTGCAATTTGTCTTTCGGATTTTCTAAAGTTTGCTTTTTATGCCGGGAATGACAGGCATTATTGGCAGGGCTGCTTTGGCCGCGGCGCATGGTTCGGTCGAGCCGATGGTTCGATGCATGCTGCATGAGAAATTCTACAACTCGGGAACCTATGTCAACGAGCAGATGGGCGTTGGAGTCGGCTGGGTTTGCCACAAAGAGTCCTTCGCCGATTGCATGCCTGTGTGGAATGAGCGAAAGGACATCTGTCTCATTTTCTCAGGTGAGGTCCACCCGGACGAAGCGGAGCTTGATTGCCTCCGGGCGCGCGGGTGCCGTTTTGATTCGAATCGCGCGTCCTATCTGGTCTGGCTTTACGAACAGAATGGGCTCGGATTTTTGACGGGACTTAATGGCTGGTTCAGCGGCCTGATAATAGATATACGGGAGCAAAAAATCGTTCTTTTTAATGATCGATATGGGTTTAATCGCATCTATTGCCATGAAAGGGCGGAGGGGTTCTATTTCTCTTCCGAAGCGAAGTCACTACTAAAGGTCTTGCCGGACTTGCGCCGACTGGACTATCCGAGTGTTGGGGAAACCGTCTCATGTGGATGTGTGCTGCAGAGCAGAACGCTTTTCGCCGGCGTTTCCCTGCTTCCGGGAGCGTCGCGCTGGACATTTCGCCCCGATCGGGCGGTGGCGAAAGAAACCTATTTCAACAAAAGCGACTGGGAAAACCAGCCCCGCCTGACTGGCCACGAATACTATGAGAAACTGAACGAAACGTTTCCCGGAGTTCTTCGGAAGTATTTGAATGGAAATGTTCGAACAGGCATGTCGCTCACGGGAGGGCTTGATGGCCGGATGATCATGGCTTGGACAACTTGCCCGCCCGAGACTCTCCCATGCTATACATTTGGTGGGGGTTATCGTGACTGCACAGATGTTGCAGTCGCGCGTCAGGTGGCCAAAGCCTGCGGCCAACCGCACCAAGTTATCCCTGTGGACGGTCAATTCCTGCGAGAATTTTCGACTCTGGCCGAAAAGGTGGTGTATGTTTCTGACGGCGCCATGGACGTAAGCGGCTCGGCTGAGCTATATGTAAACCGAATTGCGAGAGAAATCGCCCCTGTTCGATTGACCGGGAACTACGGCTCGGAAATCCTCAGGGGTAACGTGGCATTCAAACCGGGTTCTGCAAAGGCTGGCGTGTTTGATTCAGGATTTGAACGCCTTGTTAATACGGCGCACCAAACATATCAAGAGGAGGCACACTGTCACCCCCTTACCTTTATCGCGTTCAAGCAGGTTCCCTGGCATCATTATTCGCGCCTCTCCGTGGAGCAGTCACAACTCACCCTCCGCTCTCCATATTTGGACAATGATCTCGTGTCGTTGATGTACCAAGCGCCGCCGAATCTTGCCGCGAGCACTCAGCCAAGTTTCCGGCTCATTGCCGACGGGAATCCTGCCTTGAGCCGGATTCCAACGGACCGGGGGGGGCTTTATCGTCCCATTCCGGTTCTCACCAAGTTTCGGAATATATACCAGGAATTTACAATTAGAGCCGAATATGCCTATGATTATGGCATGCCACAATGGCTGGCCAGGATTGATCACGTCTTTGCGCCGTTCCATCTTGAAAAACTCTTTTTGGGCAGGCACAAGTTTTGCCACTTCCGCGTTTGGTATCGTGATGCCCTGAGTCGGTATTTGAAGGAAATGCTCCTTGATTCGCGTGCTCGCGGCAGGCCATATCTTCAGGGCAATCGTTTGGAAAGGATGGTAATCGACCATACGGCGGGCCGCGGGAATCACACTTCGGAATTGCATCAGGTGCTGACGCTCGAACTCATACAAAGAACACTCATCGAGCAGAAATGAGCGGAGCGGATAAGGAATAGTGGCAGTTCGGATTGGAAACAGAAGTCAATTGACGTCAAAAAGCTGAATAAGTCACTGGAGAGGGCAAACATGCAAGACCTGAAACAGATGGCGCGCGTGTTCATAGCGGATTATCTTGCCTTGGAACGTGAGGGCTACAAGCTTTCCAGCACCATTGCCCTCGTTGGTGGAGGGCGGCATGTGAGAGAAATGCTGGCCGTGAAGATGGGGGTCGAATTGCAACTCCGCGAGCGGACGGATGTAAAAGTGGAAGTGGAGGACGGTTCGGCCGTTGAATATCCTCCAAGATACTTGATTGACGTCTGTTATTTTCACAAGGATGACGTGCTTGCGGTTGACTTTGCGAGCTCGATATAGTCATTAAAATGCAAGTTAATGCTTCTTCAATAAAGCGGCGCCACGTCCTCCTGTGTTCTTAAAAACCAATCGTCAAATGTTTCGTGACGGAAACGAATGAAAAATCTGATGTCGGAGCTTTTTAAGCGGGATGTCACAAAGGATCAGAGCCGTGACACGGGCATGGCCATGGTGCTGCTCCTTTTGATCCTGAGCATCATCCTCAAACGGAAAGATTTCGTTTCAGGGGCCATTATTGCCTTGGTGGTGAACATGATTGCCCCGCTCGTTTACTGGCCAGTAGCTGTTGTCTGGCTGGGATTCTCTCACCTTCTCGGGACAATCACCTCAAGAATATTATTGACCATTGTTTTTCTTGTTGTTGTGACGCCCATCGGTCTGGTGCGGAAAATGTTTGGCCGGGATGCCCTGAACCTGAAAGCTTTTAAAGGAAGTGAAGAATCGGCAATGATTTGCAGAAACCATAAATTTGTCGGCGAGGACATTGAAAATCCCTACTAAACGGAGGATTGCATCATGGAATTCATAAAAGACCTGTTTGGATTTTTGAACAAAAGGAAGAAATTCTGGCTGTTGCCACTGATTCTGATTCTTCTTTTTTTTGGTGTTTTAATCGTGCTGACGGCGGGGTCGGCGATCGCGCCGTTCATCTACAGCCTCTTCTAAGAAATGGCCTCGTCTGCCGCCCGGAAGCCTGGCGGCTGGGTTGCTGAAAGGATTACGCTTGAAAAGAATAATTCTCGGAATCTCCGCTTTTTATCATGATAGCGCCGCCGCCCTTCTGGTTGACGGAGAAATCGTCGCTGCCGCGCACGAGGAGCGCTTCACGAGAAAAAAGCATGATTCATCTTTTCCAATTCAGGCTGCTCGATATGTGATCGGCGAGGCGGGGGTGAAATACGAGGATGTGACGGCCGTTGCATTTTATGACAAACCATTCCTGAAGTTCGAGCGGCTTTTGGAAACATACCATGCATTTGCGCCCGGCGGATTGGCGAGTTTTCAATCGGCGATTCCCGTCTGGATCAAGGAAAAGCTGTTTATGAAGCGCATGTTGAACGGTCACCTGGCGGAACTGGGTGGCGCGAAACTGCCAATCTACTACCCGGAACACCACTTGTCTCATGCCGCAAGCGCCTTTTACCCCTCACCTTTCGATGATGCGGCCATAGTGACTGTTGATGGAGTGGGGGAATGGGCCACGACAACGATTGGGCACGGACGTGGCAACCAGATTACGATGCTCAGTGAGTTGCACTTTCCCCACTCCATCGGCCTTTTGTATTCGGCTTTCACGTACTATACCGGGTTCATGGTCAACAGCGGCGAGTACAAACTCATGGGACTGGCCCCCTATGGCAATCCAGATTCGAAACAGGTGGCCGGCTTTAAGGAGAAAATAACCGGCCAGCTCGTTGACATTCGCAAGGATGGCTCGATCGTCCTGAACATGGAGTATTTCAATTATGCGACGGGACTGACCATGATACGGGATGCAAAGTGGGAGCGACTTTTTGGAGTGCCGCGACGGCAGGGCGAGTCAAAGATTGCCCAAGTTCACATGGATTTGGCACTGGCCATCCAGCAGGTTACCGAGGAGGTGGTCATGAGGCTGTGCCGCACGGCAAGGGAAACTACCAAGAGCAGGCATCTGGTGCTGGCCGGCGGGGTCGCCCTCAATTGCGTTGCCAATGGCAAAGTGTTGAGGTCCGGCTTGTTCGAGGATATTTGGATCCAGCCGGCGGCGGGCGACGCGGGCGGCGCGCTTGGGGCCGCTTACGCGGTATGGCATATCCATGAGGGGATGGAGCGCTCGACGAAACACCGTGGCGACTCAATGAAGAACGCCTATTTGGGACCGGAGTTTTCTGACAGGGAGATACAAAGAACCATCAACAGGCATGGGGCCAAGGCCTCTTATCACAAGGAGTTCGTGGATGTTGCAAAGATTGCCGCCGCGAAAATAGCAGAGGGCAAAGTGGTCGGCTGGTTCCAAGGGAGAATGGAATACGGGCCCCGGGCCTTGGGCAACCGGAGCATATTGGGGGATCCGCGCAAGCCGGAAATGCAAAAGAAACTGAATGTGAAAATAAAACACCGGGAAGGTTTCAGGCCGTTTGCTCCGAGCGTGCTGGAAGAGGATATCAAGGAGCACTTTGAGCTGGACCGCCCCTCACCATACATGCTTTTGGTCGCGCCGGTCCGCGCTGACAAAAGGGTTGCGTTGCCCGCCGGCTACCATGATAAAAGCCTTTACGAAAGGCTCTACTTTTTAAGATCGGACCTCCCCTCGATCACCCACATTGACTATTCCGCTCGTATCCAAAGTGTGAGTCGGGAGGGGAATGAAAGGTATTGGCGGCTTATCAAAGAATTTAAGAATTTGACGGGATACGGGGTGATCGTCAACACCAGTTTTAACGTGCGCGGTGAGCCGATGGTTTGCACGCCCGACGATGCCTACCTGTGTTTCATGCGGACTGAAATGGACTGCCTGGTCATGGGGAACTGCATTCTGGACAAGGCGGAGCAACCGGAGCTTGTGGAGCTTGGCGACTGGAAACAGCAATTCAAACTGGACTAGATGATTAAACTGTGAAAATCAAGCAGGTTCTAATCAATCTGGCAATCATGCTGGCCTCGGCAATCGCGGGGCTATTTTTGTGCGAACTTGGATCCAGGCTTTTTCTCGATCCTGTTGACTATCTTTCGCCAATCATGGTTAGGGATGATATTCTTGGAATCAAGCTGCCTGGCATATCGGGCGGCCACGATGAGTGGGGGTTCAGAAACAAGAAAGTGCCAGAAGCAGCCGAGATAGTGGCCATAGGCGATTCACATACTTACGGGAATGCCGCCAAAATGAGCGAGGCTTGGCCGCACAAACTGGCGGAACTAACTGGTAAAAGCGTGTATAGTCTTAGCATGGGCGGATACGGGCCGAATCAGTATTATTACCTGCTCAAAACGAAGGCGCTTGGTTTAAAACCGCGCCTTGTCATTTGCGGATTGTATATGGGAGATGACTTTGACAACGCCTTCCGGATCACCTACGGCCTAAATTATTGGGCATTTTTAAGAGGTGCGGGATTGGGAAACACGGACCCAGACATTTGGGAAAAGGAAACTAAAACGGAGGTTAGCTGGCATAAAAGGATAAGGAATTGGCTCTCAGGCCACAGCATAATTTATAAACTCGTGATAAATGGTGTTTTGGCAAAAATAAAAGGCCGGTTTCAAGTCGAAAACGCCAGCAAGATTTATCCAGACACAACTTCACTAATCTTGCCCGACAAGAATGTTCGTGAAGTCTTCTGGCCAAAAGCAGTGTTGCGCGGTCTTGATCAGGAGTCACCAAGCGTCAAGGAGGGCATGAGAATAACCTTTAAACTGCTTCATGAAATGAATGCGATCTGCGCCAGCAACCACATTGAGTTCATTGTGGCTGTGATCCCAACTAAGGAATCCGTGTTTTCACGTTATCTCGAGCATAACCAAAAGGTGGCGATGAGTGATTACATTGAAAAGGTCATAGCCAACGAGCATCTTGCCCGGCAAGCTTGTTTTGACGCTATGAAGCAAGACAATATTCCATACGTTGACTTGTTGCCGGCGATGGAGAAGGCAAGCGAAGGTGAGCGACTTTATTTTTACGGCGCATCGGACATACATCCAAACAAAAATGGTTATAGAGTAATCGCTGAAACCATTTCAAAGTACGTAGCCACTTTGAACCGATGACCAAATAGACGCCGCGGTAAGTTTATAGTCGGGAGGGTTGTTTTGACGTCGCCGATTTCACCAAAAATAACAGTTTGTATCTGCACTTTCAAGAGGCCACAGTTATTAAAACGCTCTTTGGAAGGGGTTGCTCGCTTGAATACTGGTGGTCTTTTCGCGCTTTCAATCGTGGTGGCAGACAATGATCGGTTGGAGTCCGCCCGCCAGGTTGTGCTTGAGTTCGAGGCATCCTCCCTCGTTGAGGTTTGTTATTGCGTCGAGCCGCGTCAAAATATCGCGTCCGCGCGAAACACGGCCCTTCAGAATGCAAAAGGTGATTTTATCGCGTTTATTGACGATGACGAGTTCCCCGACCGGGATTGGTTGTTCACGCTGTTCAAGGCTTGGGAAATGTATGGGGCGGACGGCGTCTTGGGGCCGGTGAAGCCGTTTTTTGAGTCCGAGCCGCCGGGTTGGGTGATCAAGGGCGGGTTTTGCGACAGACCTGAGCACTCGAGCGGTTCAAAGCTCGGGTGGCGGGAGACTCGGACGGGAAATGTGCTGTTGCGGAGACAGATTCTGGAGGGGCATCAGGAGCCCTTCAGGACAGAATTTGGCAATGGCGGCGAAGACCAGGATTTTTTCAAAAGAATGATGCAGGAGGGCCGGGTATTCATCTGGTCCAATGAGGCGGTCGTTTACGAGGTGGTGCCTCCTGAGCGTTGGAAGCGCCGCTACATGCTCAAACGGGCTTTGCTGCGCGGACAAAACGAGAAGCTTTTGCTGAATTATCGCAGTATTGTCAAGTCTGTCATCGCCGTGCCACTATACACCCTCTTGCTGCCGTTTCTGCTATTAATGGAGCACCATATATTAATGACCTATTCGATCCGACTTTTTGACCATGTAGGCAAATTGTTTGCGGTAATTGGCTTAAGGCCAATTGGAGGCAAATATCTTAAGGGGTGAGCGCTAAGCTTCTAATATAAGCGAGAGCCGTGCGCCGTCACAATCAGCGCAAGCCTATTACTGAGCCGTTCCATTGTGCAACACACAGCACTATTTGTATGCCTTTCGTTTATCCTTTGGCTTTTTTCCAGAGAAATCAAACGGCGAGGCAACACCTCGTTTGCGCTATGGGCCGTGGTTATATGGGCGGTGATCATCGGATCGAGACCCGTCAGTACATGGTTTGATTTTGGTGGTCAGGTGGAGAGCCAAGCCGAGGCTTATGACGAGGGGAGTACTTTTGAGCGAAATGTTTACCTATTTTTAATAATCTGGGGGTTGATTACGCTTCTCCGAAGAGGCGTACGGCTGAGTGAGGTTATCAAAGAAAATAAATGGCTTTGTGTATTCTTTACTTATTGGTTAATGAGTGTGATTTGGTCGGACATGCCTTTTGTCGCCCTCAAAAGGTGGGTTAAGGATGTTGGCAATATTGTCATGGCGCTAGTTATCCTGACGGAAGATGATCCTATCTCTGCGTCCAAGGCCGTATTTATCCGGTGTGCTTGCCTACTTGTTCCGCTCTCTGTGTTATTCATAAGGTATTACTCAAACTTGGGTCGCGCTTATCATATTGCTACTGGGGAAATGATGTACACTGGTGTGGCGACACACAAAAATACCCTCGGCATTATGGTAATGGTATGCAGCTTATTTCTGGCGTGGGACTTCAAAACCCGCTATAAAACAAAACTAGGAGTTTTTCAATGCCTAAATGGAATACCCGAAATAATACTTATGGGAATGACATTGTGGCTTTTGCATGAGTCGCACAGCGCAACTGCCTTGGCATGCACTATTGTGGGATTGGTGCTTTTATTCACACTGCCGATGCAAGTTGTGAGAACTAGGATGGCTCGGGTGGAGGTTTATGCAATAGCCGCAGCACTATTGTTGTGGCTACTTAACTCACAGTTGGGCTTGGCGAGTTTTGTCGTCCAGGATGTTCTGGGTCGCGACATGACGCTGACCACGAGGACCGAAGTTTGGCCTGTGTTATTGGACCACGCCGCCAATCCGGTAGTCGGAGCTGGATTTAATAGCTACTGGTCCGGAAAGCGGTTGGAAGTGTTGTACGAGCAGTTTAGTATAATTCAGGCGCATAATGGCTACCTAGAGACATATTTAAATGGTGGTTGGATTGCCGTAACACTTTTGCTCATCCTTATTCTGTCATCAAGTGCGAATATCAAGAAGGAAATAGTGCTTGGGCTTGATTATGCGATTGTTCGGTGGCTGTTACTGGTAATAGCAATAATTCATAATTTTACCGAAGCAAGTTTCAACAGAGGCGGATTGTTGTGGTTCGCATTTCTTCTGGCTGTGACGCGTCATCCATCAATGCTTCCTCCGACATTAATTGGAAAAAAAGTGGATGATGAATGGGCCAATAAAACAATTGGGTCACCGTTTGGAGTCACAAGTGGCATGACGACCGGTAGGGAAATGGCGAGAGGGGGATTGTTATGGGTTTCGTGAAAGGCATTTGTTCCACGAGTGAAATTCAGAAGAACGGTATAGGTGATACAACCGCGGCAAGTTCCCTTCGCCGACTCGACAAGCAAGTCGAAAGGAATTCAGCGCTTGATTTTACAAAAGGGGTGCTGGTTTTGTTTATGGTTCTCTATCATTGGTTGAACTATTTCGTTAGCCGTCAGGGCGAGTTTTATAAATATTTACGCTTTATAACTCCGTCATTCATTTTTATCACGGGGTTTTTGATTGCAAATGTATACTTGGAAAAATATGCGATTGGCGATCCTAGGCTTCATAAGAGATTGATTATTAGGGGGAGTAAACTGCTTTTGTTGTTTACTATTTTAAATCTGTCGTTGAGCCTTAGTGGTGTGCGAATGCACATGGGAATGCTTGGAGGGGTGAAATCATTTTTACGTGCTGCCCCGGCTATTTACTTAAGTGGAAATGGCGGGGCGGCCGCATTTTCAATTTTAGTTCCAATCAGCTACCTATTGCTGGCCTCCTCCTTGCTGCTATTGCCCTGCAAATGGAATAAATGTTTTTTTCATGCAGTTTGCGTTTTCTCTGTTCTTAGTATTTACATTCTGTACTTGAATGGAACCGGGAGCTCATACTTGGAGCTTTTTACGATGGGTTTGTTTGGTATTGTTGTTGGAATGCTTCCTATTCAGAGGATCAATTGGTTTGCGCGTTACTTGGCTAGCGTCATAATTGCTTATGTTGCTTACGTTATACTATTAACGATATGGAAAGAGATTTATCCGCTCCAAGTTGTTGGTGTTTTTCTGAGTCTGCTTCTAATATACGCTGTGGGTCTGCGGATCGAAGAAAATGGATGGGGTCAATCTCAAATGGTTGAGCTACTTGGAAAATACTCTTTACTGGCATACATCGTGCAGATAGGAGTGGTTTTGGTGCTCTCGAAGACCCTGACACGCTTTAATCTTGGAAAAGCCGTATTTTTAATTTCGTTCGTGGCGGTGTTTTCCGTCACGATAGCTGCGGTGGCATGCGTCGGTTTTGCGCGTTCTAAATCGCACGGTGTGGACAGGCTGTATAGGTTTGTATTCGCGTGACGGACTCTCTGGATTGTTGAGCGGGAAAATCGGCCAGGTTTTGGACGCGATGCCTAATTTTTTGACATCGGCCAGGTTTTCGGTATTTTGGATTGCGGTCAGCTTTTTCGAGCCAGATTGCCTGAAGAAA
>Ga0207003_1149_pt1 | contig 13880 bp, 15 predicted proteins | sample Alteio_BWMinCont_89_FD_153474 | JGI IMG/M metagenome (GOLD analysis project Ga0207003, IMG submission 153474) | Enriched cells from forest soil in Barre Woods Harvard Forest LTER site, Petersham, Massachusetts, United States -... | ecosystem: Environmental > Terrestrial > Soil > Temperate forest >...
ATCTTTGCTCCAAATTACCCCTTATTTTACACACTGCTCCTTCTGCCAAAAATAAAGGACAACAGAAAAAGCACGATGAAAATAAAGAACAGCAGCTTGGCGATAGACGCCGCACCGGCCGCGATCCCAAAGAAACCAAAGGCCCCGGCAATGATCGCGATGATCAGAAAAATTAATGTCCAGCGTAACATGATCAGTCGGTTTAAAAGTGAATAATAACCTACCGATGCCAATCCCATGCCATGCCGCCGGAACCCCCTCCGCCCCACACAACTCCCTCTGCTTCAACGTTCGGATTTTTTTACTATTTTGCCGTCATGACGCTTTCAACATCGATCCGCATCGTACTCCGGGCCGCCCCCAACTTACTCCCAGCCGCCCGCAACATACTCCAGGCCGCCCGCAACATACTCCGGGCGACCCGTATCCTACTCCCGGCCTCGCTCCTCTTCTCCGCCTGCCATTCATCCACGACCTCCGAACCGGCGCCCGCTACCGACACCCCCGTCGCCGAACGCCATCTCCCGGCGCTCAAACACAACCCGGAAACCCGCGAACATGTCAAAAAAGAAGCAATCACGGAATACAAGGTCAAAACCGACAACAAACTCAACGATCTCTACTTCGCCGTCCGCCTCTACGAAACGCAACAAACCATGAAATACCTCGCAAAGGTCGAATACGAGGGTCTCACCGGCGAGGACACCGTCACCCTCCCCGATATCGGCATCCCGCCGCACCCCGTATTGCAAAAAGGACCGGAAAAATACTCCTGCATCATCGGCCTGCTGGATAACAACAATGCCTTTCGCGAACTGAAAAAAGTCTACGTCACCCCGGATGGCTCGGAACTAAAGATCAAAAACCTGAAGCACTATATCGTCACCGAAGGCTACCGCCTCGTCCCCGAATAAACCAGATCGGGGAAGCGTTCACGAAAGCGGAATTCCAAACAGTCGCCGCCGGACCCGGTAGCGTCTGCGGAAATAGAAGGTCAAAGCAGGCAGGATGAGCATATAAAAGAATCCCGAAACGCCCGCGATCCTCGCGGGCAGTACAAGCGCCAGCACTATCGCGCCGGCGCCGATGCCGATCAATATCAAATAGGCATATATCTTGGACTTCGTATCATACGCCTCCAGCGCGGTAAGCTCCAGTTCCTCCCGGCGCCGAAGCGCATGCCGGTACATCAGCAAAAAAAGCACATAGATCGCGATATACCCCAACCCATAGATCACCATCAGCCGGGGCATTTCTTCCAGGGCGATCGCGAAGGGACTCTTGCCCGCGCCGTAGATGAGATCGGTGAACAAAAGCGAGAACAGAAACTTCAAAGGATAGACGTAGAAAAGGACGATAAATAGCAGACACGCATTCAGAAAGATGGTCTTCCCGTCGTCCAGCGCATAGCGCCGGAAGAAAACGTGTTGATCATACCAAAGCAGCACCAGCAGCGCAAAGCAGATCCCAAACGCCAGGAAACCCCGCATCGAGACAAGCAACTCCTCAAAGGTCTTTGGCACCTCGAGCGAAACGATCAGCAGCGTTACCGCAAACGCGAATACCCCATCGCTGAAGGTCTCTATCCGCTGCACGTCTCGGCCGCGCAATCGGAATCCGCTCGGCGGGGATGGCCGGCTCTTAAACAGGGATTTTCTTATCAATGTCGGTGGGTTTTTGGCTGTGCTATGAATGTAATCAAAAATTCCAAATACTAAAAAAGCGGGAGAGAATAGAAGCAATTGTTTTATTTTTATCCAAAACGAAACTATTGCTGGAAGATGGGGATAGGGAAAGTGACGATCAACTGTTGCGCAGGATGGCCGTCGATGACCAATTGGCCTTCACCCGCCTGTACAGGCGCCACTGGGCAATGCTTTTCTTAACGACTGTCCGGGTCATCGGAAGTAAGGAAGATGCGGAAGACATCATCCAGGACGTTTTTGCGTCCCTCTGGAACCGCCGCAGCGAGCTGCAGCTCACCTCGTCGCTGGCTGCCTACCTGCAGACGGCCGTAAAATACAAAGCCATCCATTACATCGAAAAGAACGTCCACCGCCGCCAGTATCTCGATACGCTCAACAAGGTGGCGGAAACCGCCGCCCCGGCCTCACCCGAGATCCTGCTGCAGGCAAAGGAGTCCTTACGGTCGATCCAGGCCGTCATCGGCAAAATGCCGCCAAAAATGCGGGAAGTGTACCGGCTGAGCCGGCAGGAACTGCTGACCCATCGGGAGATCGCCCACCGCCTGGGCATCTCCGAAGAAACCGTAAAAAAACATATCCAAAACGCCCTTCAACTCCTGTCGACGTTCCGGGACCGGTAAAAAAAAATAACAATTTTCTTTACCCCTTCCGCCTCGTTCACCGGACATAGATAGGATCAACCACCCCTACAAAAACGGACATATGGATACAAACGCAGCCAAATCCCTCCTGCGCCGATATCTCGAAGGGGATGCGTCGCAGGATGAACTTATCCTCGTCGAGCAATGGTATCAGGCAATGGCGGAAGCCGGGGACTGGGACTGGGCCGAAGGAGAACAACAACAGCTGCAAACCCTCCTGGAAAACCGGCTGCTCGAACGCATCGCTGCACAGCCGGCCGAAATTCCCTCGCGGGAAACCCCCGCGGTGGTCCGCCCCATGCCGTTTTGGGGAAAAAGGGCCCTGGGCGCCGCCGCCGTTCTTTTCTTGCTCGCGATGGGCGTCTGGCTCCTCTTCATCCGGCAGCGGCCCCAATCGATCGCCGCAGTGGAAAATCCCGGCGTAGGGGTTAAACCCCATAACACGGCCATCCTCACGCTGGCCGGCGGCAAGACCATCCCGCTCGGGGACAGCGCCGCCCATTGGACCGGCCGCCAGGGGGGTGTCATCCTCCGCAATGACAGCGGCCAGGTCGTATACGTGCCGGCATCGGAAAAAGCATCGGACATCGTCACCAATACCCTTGCCACCCCCACCGGAAGTCAGTACCGGCTGGTGCTGCCCGACGGCACAAAGGTCTGGTTGAACGCCTCTTCCTCCATCACCTATCCAACCGCCTTCGCCGGGAGCCAGCGGCGGGTCACGACCAGCGGCGAGGTCTATTTCGAGGTGGCCAGGCAGGATCAGCAGCCCTTCATCGTCCAGCAGGGCGGGATGACGGTCCAGGTATTGGGCACCAGCTTCGATGTCAACGGGTATGACGACGAGGCTGCCCTGAGAACGACCCTCTTGACGGGGAAGGTCAGGGTAGGCTGGGGTGCGGCGGACAGGCTGATAGCCCCCGGCGGGCAGGCCGTCATCGAAAAGGGGGGGAGCGAGATCCGGGTGAACGGTAACGCCGATATCGAAACCATAATGGCCTGGAAGAACGGCTCTTTCGCCTTCAGGGACGCGGACATCGGCTCGATCATGCGGCAGGCCGCCCGGTGGTACGATATCCGGGTCGTCTACGCGGCGAAGATCGACAAGCACTTTATCGCCGACATCCCGATAAACGTGCCCCTTGCGGATTTTCTAAAATTGCTGGAGGCCACCGACCAGGTGCATTTTCGCGTAGAAGGGAAAAGGGTGATCGTCATGCCATAAGATCAGGTTCCGCCAAATCTTCTCTTTATTCCTGATTTTCTTTATTTTGCAGGCACTCCCAAAAGCCTGTTATGCTGCGTACCGTCCTGACGCTACTCCTCGTTATCTCTTTCCTGGTCACATGTCCGAGCCCAAAACCCGCCCTTATATACCTATCAGCAATTGTCAGGCACCTATTTCGCAGCGCAAAAAGATTCCCTGAAAAAGGCCTGGGCATGCCCAACCGTTTCCTCGGACCGGGGCGTCCAAAGGAAGTTCCGGGAGATCTGGGACGAGCGTACCAGCTTCCTGGTCGCCGCCATCGAAAAGCAGCACTTCCTGTACGAGCCCGAACTATATCAATACCTGCAAGCGATCATCAGCCAGCTCATCGCTGCCAACCCCCAATATTTTAGCGCCCGGCCGTTCTTGCTCGTCGACCGGAGTTCCGTTGCCAATGCCTATGCCTTGGGCAGCAACGTCCTGGTCATGAACCTGGGCCTCATCCGTTTCGTCGGCACGCGGGAAGAGCTGGCGCTGAGCATCGCGCACGAACTGTCGCACAATATCCAGCACCATCCCGAGAATGCCATGAAGGAAACGGCCGAATGGCTGGAATCCGCCGAGTACAAAAATTCCCTGAAGGCCGTTCTGGATTCGAAATACGAGCGGTACAGCCGGTTAAAGCAGGTGTTCCAGGTCTATCGGTTTAGCCGCAGCAGGCACCAGCGCTATCACGAAAGCGAGGCGGATTCCCTGGCGGTGATCCTCTTGAAAAATGCGCATATCCCCTTCCGGGCGGCCTACTTTCTACGACTCGACAGCGCCGACGATCAGTACCAGCGGCCCCTGCAACGACCGTTGAACGATTATCTCCGGGACTACCATCTGACGGCGAACGAAACCTGGATGCAAACCCGTTCCCGGGGGCTCTCCACTGCCCAATACGATTTTGCGGACACCGCCGGCATTCAGGATTCCCTTAAGACCCATCCAGACTGTATCGATCGGTATCGAAGAACCCTGGCGCTAAGCGACAGCAACGCCGCGACGACGCCCATCCCGGTGGCCGTTTCCGTCAAGGCGACAAAAATGCTCATCTGGAATATGTTCGACGACAACAGTCTGACGGCCTGCCTGTACTCCATCTGGCAGGAAAAGGATAAGGGGCGCGCCGATGGCTGGTATGATTTCATGGTCTATTCCATCTTCGCGGGCCTGTATTATCAGGACCGCGACCTGCACCGGTTTAGCGCTATCGATATAAAGCCCAAGGAGTACATCTCGAAGGACTACTATCGTCTGCAAACGATGTTGGCGAGGATGCCGGCGGAAGATCTCGGGCAGTATTGTACTACATTGCGGCAGGCCGCGTTTTGGGATCAGCGGCCCGCGGATGAGAAGGCCCTGGGAAAATTCCTGGCCGCCCTTTCCACCACCGGCGAGAACCCCGAAAAAGCGCGGCGCGAATCGGCGGAGGAATTTATCGGCAGCAATGCTGCCAGCATGTATTGCGAGTTCGCGGAGCATTTCCGAAAAAAATAATCAGGAACCCGAAACAATAAAAGTCCAGCATGAAAAAATTAGCCTATTCGATGATCAGCCTGCTTTTTGTCTGTTCCCTGCAAGCCCAGACAAAGGTCTTCAAGGAGGTTGGCGAAGATATCTCGACGCAGATCAAGGCCATCACCCAGGACAATGCCCTGGTCGGCTATCTCGCCTTCACCCGGCTGGAGAAGGCCAGTGCTGATTCGTTCAACTACCGGTTAACCATCATGGATGAGAACCTCAATGACATCGGCGCCGTGAATTTTCGCCAGGGTAACCTCGATCTCCAGGCCGTATCTTTTGAGCAAAACGTCTTATGTCTGGGCTACATCCAGAGCGCGCTCACCGGCGTGGAAAAGGTCCGGACCATGAATGGGTACCGGAAATTGGAGGATGCCGCCAATGCCAGTCATATCCTCTTGCAATTCGTCAACCTAAGCGGCAAGATCATCAACAGCTGGAATAAGGAAGTGAGTCTGAATGTGGGCGCCCTTCCCTCCCGGAATCCGTGGGCGACGGCGGTAAAGGCGATGGGGTATCTGAAATATGGGATGCAGATAAAGAACATTCCCAATCATGGCTTCGCCTTCTTTTATGGGGACGAGGTCAGGCAGGACCTGCTGGTATTCGACACGAAGGGAAACCTCGCCCAGGAACAGGAGATCCCCAGTCTCGGCAACCACTTTTATTTACACACTTCTGCCTCGGAAATTTATCTCATGGTGAAGGAAGACGGGCATATTCCGGAAGGCGGGTACAAGCTCTATGTCTATTCTGCGAAGAACCTCACCGCCGAGAACAACTTCGATCTTCGGGATGGCTACGACAACTGGCTGAAGGTCCTGACCTTTGACAACGACCCCGTCACCGGCGACCCCTTCATAGCCGGCTGCATCATCAACCCCAGGCGCGAGAAGCAATTCGCCACCGCTAACGACTATTCTTATACGCCCTATCTGGGTTTATTCACGCTCGATCTGGGAAATGCCCGCAAGGAAATGCATGCCAATTGCAGTTATTGGTCCAAGGACAATATCCCCGGCATTTCCGAGGATGGCATGTTCACCGACAAGGAATTTTACGTCAAATATGCGACGGCGTTCCGGGACTATAGCGGCAATACTTTCTTCGCCGGCACCGCCTTGCTGGGCAAGGGCTATGTGGGTTCCGCCAAATACAAACTCTCTTCCGGCGTCTTCGTCCGGCAGGAGGCGGCCGGCGGCATCGTGCTGGACAATGCGATCCCCTGCGACGAAACAAAGTACTTCAGCTCTACGGGCATCCTCTACGAACTCGACAAGAAAGACTTCTATAAGGTGGTGAACCCCGACTCCAAAAGCAACTACATCATCATCGATGATGAAGTAAATATCTACATCTACAATGTCAACGCAAAAAAGACCGTGCGCACCATTCCCCACAAGGACGGCAACGTAAAGGTCAACGTCTTCCCCGCCAAAGAGGGACATATGATGGTGTCCGAATACAATCGCAAAGAAAAATACACCCGCTTCTCGATCGAGGCGCTCTAAATGGCCCCCTGCCCCCTCACCGCCCCGCCCCAAAAAACCTCCGGTTGATCCAGTGCGCCAGGTACGCACTGCCGATCCCCACCGCCGCGCCGGCCAAAACATCGGACGGATAATGCACCCCGAGATATACCCTCGAATAGCCCACCGAAGCAGCCCAGGCATAGGCCGGTACGGTGACATACCATTTCCGATATTGGATCGCAAGACTGGCGGCCGTGGCAAAAGACAGGCTGCTATGGCCGGACGGAAAGGATTGGCCATGGGTGGGACGATAGGGAAAGATCTCGGTGGGATATTTGTCCCCAGGGCGCATCCGGTTGAAAGAATACTTCATCGTTTCCGACACAATCAATTCCACGGTGACGGCCGCCACCATCTCGAAACCCGATTTCTTCAGTTTCGGGTCCTTCTTCAACAATCCGGCAATGACAAAACCTACGGGAATACCCGCTCCCAGATAATACGCCGATGCACTGGTAGCCTTCCAATACCCGGAGGTCGGATACCTCGGATTGATGTCCTTTGCGAGATCGACGTCCCAGTTTTGCGCAAAACCCGGAATGACCCAAATCATCGACAAGAAAATAATAACCAGCTTCTTGAATTGCATATGATCAGCTCTCTCGGTGTAAAGTTGTAAAGCTAGGGCCCTAAACCGTCTCCGGCAATGTACAGATGATATAGTCTTTTGTACATTTGTAGCCAGCCACCCCCTCCAATTTGGTAAATGAAGCTCTCAAAAAAATAGAATAACCGTATATTCACAGGACATGAAATACTGGCTTCCGCTTATTTGCTGCATCATCGCCACCGGCATCCTCCGGGCCCAGCCCGCCTATACGGTCCTGCATTTTTCTTCCCCCCACAATTGTTTCCCGGACACGGCCCGCGATCATGGCCATTTGGACGGCGACAGCATCCTTCAACCCCGGGCGGGCCACTACGACGACAGTTCCTTCCTGGTGGTAGTCCCACGGGGATTCCACCCGAAGAAAACCGTCGATCTCGTCATCTGGTTCCATGGCTGGCACAATAATATCGACACCGCCTTGCAATTTTATGGGTTGGCCGATCAGCTCGCGGCCTCGGGCCGCAATGCCCTGCTGGTGCTCCCGGAAGCGGCTAAGAACGCGGCCGATACCTACGGGGGAAAATTAGGCCGCCAGGGAATGTTCAAATTACTGATAGAGGATGTGGTAGCCGACCTCAAACAAAAAGGCGTGCTCCCGCAGGATGCAAGCGTGGGACACATCGTACTCGCGGGGCATAGCGGCGCCTACGGGGTCATCGCCGGTATCTTGGATTACGGCCAGCAACCCGTCGACGAGGTCTTCCTCTTCGACGCCCTTTATGGCCATGTCGACACCTTTAACCGTTGGGCGGAAGAGAAGGATCATCATTTTGTGCATTGGTTCACCAACACCGGCTATGGGCCAGACAGGATGAGCGATACGATGATGTTCCGGCTGCACCGGGACCGCAAGCCCTATGGACTCTGCGAGGAAGCATCCGTCGACGCGAATATTCTCAAAGCCAATCGCATCCTGTTTATCCATAGCCCGCGACAACACAACGTGATTATCAATAATCCCGATGACTTCGCGACATTGCTGAGGAATAGTTTCTTTCTGCAATAGAAAGGCACCCGGCCGCCCGTGTCATTCCCATTCAACCTAATTTCACGACCCGGCGGGAGCCTGCTTTATAGAAAGAATAAACAAAATAGGCCGTTACGCCCAGGGACAGAATAAAATACCCGATCACCGCATTGTTTAAGAGCGGGGAAACGGCCCCGATCCCAAACCAATCGCCGGTTTTGAAAACAATGGCAAACCCGAATACCGTCTTCGACAACTCCCAAAAAAGGGCATACACATTTCTGTCCATCAGTTCGGTAAAACTGTAAACACTGAGAAAAATAAAAGCCCCGTACAAATAAACATAGCTTCCATTCATCTCGTTGATCCGCGCAATATGGGCAAACCAATAACTGACGAGCAGAATAAGGGAAAAGAGTTGCACCCAACTCCAGGCCTGCAGGGCAGCGGAAGCGGCAGGGGCATATTTTTGGACTTGATAGACATTGCCAATTTCATAAGCCGGATATTTTTCGGCGACATCGGCGGGACGCCATCCCGTAGGCATCAGCCAGATCCTCCATTTGTCTTTCCAACTCTTGGCTCGCCACGCATCTTTAACGAGTGACCAGGCATGCTGAAAATTGATTTTTATCGGGTTCCAGGTTTCGGCCGGTCGGGTGATCCCATAAACGGGTCGTACGTCCGGCAATTCCTCCTGGAAACTTCCAAAAAGCTTATCCCATAAGATAAAGATCTGGCCATAATTTTTATTGATGTATTCAGGGTTGATGGCATGATGCACCCGGTGATGGGAAGGAGTGATGAATATCTTTTCCAGGAACCCCATTTTATGAATGTGCTGGGTGTGATACCAAAAGCCCGCAAACAAAAAGAACGGTCCGACGAGTACAATTACTCTTTCCTCCACGCCCAGCAACGCGGCCGGTAATAACAGGAACATGGATATTTTGATGAAAACAGAAATGCTCTCGCGGAGCGCGCAAGCCAGGTTGAACTCCTCGCTGCTGTGATGGACGACATGGTTATTCCAGAAAAAATTCCGCTCATGCTCGATCCGATGAACCCAGTAACTCGAAAAATCGAGCGAGATCAGGGCAATAAAGTAGATCAAAAAATTAGCGTGAAGATGGACGATAGCAAGATGCCTGACCAGCCACCCATACGATAAGATCACGAAAGTCAGGCCCAGCACCTCCTTGGTAACCTTGGTAATGCCCGAACTCAGGCTGGAGATCATGTCCATATTCCGCACCGTGTCCTTGCCTTTAAACCAGCCATACCATTTTTCAAACAGCACAAGGGCCAAAAAGACCGGCATGGCGATCAACAAAATGCTTCCGTACGTTTCCATAATAATAGTTTTAGGGAGTTAATTCTCCAAAACTATTGCGGTTAAAAGCCGATGGCTAATTGACTCCTGCCGGGTGGTTCCCAAAAATGGTGAATACTAATAATGGATACTTCTGGAAGGAAGGAAATGGTAAGAATTAGTCAGCAGCGGGCATCTTGCATGGCAAAAAAGTAATTTCTGCAAAAATTTCCCTTGAAATTCGGGACTTTTGAAAAAATAAAGGAGTCGACTCCCGGCACGGATAACAGTCTTGACGGGCACAGTAGGGCCTTCGGATGGCCGAATTCCGGTCTCGGTAAGCTTACCATGGCTGGTATCGGTGAATTTGTATCTTAAGAAAAACCATCTACTATGCTAATACTAACTGCCGGCAGGCGCCTGGCCACCCTGTCGTTACTCTCCCTCGTACTGACCACCCACGCCCAAAACATCACCACGCCCCGCACCCCAAGCCCGGCCGCAACCATCTCGCAGACCATCGGCATCTCCACCGTCACCGTCAACTACTCCCGCCCCTCCGTCAAAGGCCGCAAGGTCTGGGGCGCCCTGGTTCCCTATGGCTATAACAAACAAGGCTTCGGCGCCGGCAACGACGCGCCCTGGCGCGCCGGCGCCAACGAGAATACCGTCATCCGGCTCTCGCATCCGGCGACGATCGAAGGCCACGCGGTGCCGGCCGGCGAATACGGCCTCTTCTTTGTCATCAATGAAGACAATACAGGCGAAGTGATTCTTTCGAAGGACAGCCGCTCCTGGGGCAGCTTCTGGTATACGGCCGATCACGACTTGTTCCGCGCGAAGATCGCCACAAGAGAGATCCCGCCGACGGAAATGCTGACCTACGATTTTCAAAACTTGACGAAGACCTCCGCGGAACTGGCCCTCAACTGGGAAAAAAAGCAATTCCCCGTAAAGATCGAATTCGATGTGGACAATATCGTGATGGCAAACGCTATCGAAGAGCTGAAAGGCCCCGTGGGCTTCAACTGGCAGGGGTACGCGAGCGCCGCAAACTACGCGCTGGCGAACAAGGTCAACTACGACCAGGCGATGCGCTGGATCGATCGCGCCATCCTGATCAGCCCCAATTTCAATACCCTTTCCACAAAAGCCGGCTTGCTAAAGGCAACGGGAGATCCGACCCGGTTCGACAGCCTGATGCGGGAAGCAGTGGCGGTCGGCACGGAGAACGATCTGAACCAGTATGGGTATCAACTGCTGAACGACAAAGAGTACGACCGGGCGATCGAAGTCTTCGTCCTGAATACGCAGAAGCATCCCAAAAGTCCCAATACGTTCGACAGCCTCGGCGAGGCCTATGCCACCAAAGGCGACAAAAAGAACGCCATCCTCAATTTCAAGAAGTCGCTCAGCATGAACCCTCCGCAGGCAACGAAGGATAATTCGGAGAAGTTTCTGAAACAACTGGGTGCGATGTAGGCTGGCCTCCAAAAAAACTATGCCCGCTGGAAACGCCGTAAGAACCGTATTTTTATCCCAAATCCCTTCTTATGCGCGCAAAAGCAGCCGTTTGGTTCACGATCATCATCTCATTGACATCCCTCTCATCCTGTGCCGCCGGCGAGTCAGGCAGGGACAATCAGGTCAGGGACAGCCTCCCGCCGGTCGAGAAAAATTCGCCTTACGCTAATTATACCCCCGCCTTCGCAGGACAGACCAGGATCGCCGGCGCCAAAACCACCACGCCCTATAAGGTGGAGAAGGTCGCCTCCCAACTTGGCAATCCCTTCGCGATCGTAACGATGCCCGACGGCCGGCTGATGGTGACCCTCAAATCGGGAACAATGGAGATCCACGATAAGAATGGCGCCCTGGTCAAAAAGATCACCGGACTGCCGGCGGTGGTCTATGCGGGGCAGGGTGGGTTGCTGGACGTGGCCTTCGACCCCGATTTCAACACCAACAAGCTCATCTATTGGAGCTACTCGGAGCGGGTCGAAGGCGGCAGCGCGACGGCCGTCGCCAAAGGGAAATTGGATGAAGCCGGAGGCAAGGTCGACAACATCACCGTGATCTTCCGCCAAACGCCCGCAACAAAAGGCAATCTGCAATTTGGTTCCCGGCTGGTGTTCGCCAAAAACGGCGATCTCTACGTCAGCCTCGGCGAGAAATTCGCTCCCGAGGTCCGGGTCCAGGCGCAGCAGTTGAATTCCTATCTGGGCAAGATCATCCGCATAACGCCGGCCGGTAAGCCCGCCGCGGGTAACCCCTTCGCCAATCGGCCCAACGCACAACCGGAGATCATCTCTTACGGCCATCGCAATCCGGAGGGCCTGGACATCAACCCCGAGACCGGCGATCTCTGGGAGGCCGAATTCGGTCCCCACGGCGGGGATGAGATAAACCTTATCCGTCCCGGCAAGAACTATGGCTGGCCCGTTATCTCCTATGGTCTGGAATACTCCGGCGACAAGGTCGGCGACGGCATCCAGCAGAAAGCCGGAATGGAACAACCGGTCTACTACTGGGACCCGGTCGTCTCGCCAAGCGGCATCTGTTTTTACAACGGCGCCGCCATTCCCGAATGGAAAAACAATTTATTCGTCGCCTGCCTCAGCGGGCAGCACCTCGATCGCCTCATTATCAAAAATAACAAGGTCGTCGGGGAAGAAAGGTTGTTGACGGACAAAAATCAGCGTATCCGCGACGTAACCTATTCGAATAATATGCTCTATGCGATCACGGACGACGGGGATATCTATCGCATCTCTAAACAATAAACAATGGAAAACAATCAGCAAGAATCTTTACTCCAGATGCACGTGGACTACGACGGCGGCAATATCCTGCACGAAACCGTCCGCTGGTCCCGCTTTCTTTCTATCGTAGGCATAATAGGGCTCGCCATCTGCCTGTTGCTCCTTGCGCTGGCGGCTACGGCACTAGTTGGGCTATTCTCCAGCGTATTGCCCGGCATCGAAGGGCTTGACGGCGCCCTGCTCTTCGCCGCCATCCTGGCCATCCTTGCGATCTTTGGCTTCGTTGTGTTCATGCTCTACCGCTTTTCCACCCTGACGCGCAGGGCGATCGACCAGCAGGACCAGGCCCTTTTTTCCGAAGGCATGAAATGCCTAAAACTCTACTTTATCGTCAGCGGGATCCTGGCCATCGTAGGCCTGCTGGGAAACCTCTACTCATTGACAAAACTATTTAACTCCTAAACCATGGAAAACGAACAAATACCTCAGCCCCCCAATCAACTGGATAATTTCTTCAACATAACCTTCGATACCGTCACGCGCGACCAGATCAGGCAGGCGGCCGTATGGGCAAAAGTCTGCGCCTTGTGCGCCTTTGTCGGCTATGGCATTACCCTGGTGCTGGCTTTTTTCCAGCGGCTGCCGACTATGGCAGGTGCAGAAGGGGTAGATTTCAGTTCTTTCCGCACCCGCATCGTCCTCGTCGCCCTGCTGACGGTGATAGTAGGGGGCCTTATCAATTATTCCCTTTATCGCTTCGCCACGTCGACGATCAAAGGGATGGACGCCCTGGATAACGTCAACACCAATGAGGGATTCAACAACCTCCGCAGATATTTCAAAATATACGGCATTCTCCTGATTATCGTACTTTCATTCTCCGTCCTGGCTTTCCTGGCCGCGCTCTTAGGCATGGGGTTGGGCCAGTAATCGAGGTAACGCCATAATTGCCGATCATGAGCATGGATCATCGTACATTTGAGAAGGAGTTTTATAAGATAACCGTAAAAAATACGAATATGGGAATGAAGGAGGCATTGGCGGAAATACGGGTTATAGAGATCGACCGGACTGTCTGCGGCAGAGGTGGAATGGATTCGCCGTGAGATCCGGGCCAGAAAGAGAAAATAGTCCGAACGATATAGAATTTGAGCTGCTAACCGCCGACCGGGGCAATAATTCCCCATTTTTCCGGAACGCCTTTTGCCCCCATTTCTACCGGTTTGCTCCCACACCTAAATACATGATATGAAAAGAACCCTCGGGCTTGTCTTGCTCGTTATCGGCATCGTTATGCTCATTTACACAGGCTTTTCCTACACCAAACGCGAAAATGTCATCGACGCCGGCCCCCTCCATATTTCGGCCGACAAGGAAAAAACGGTCAACTGGCCCCCCTACGTCGGCGGCATCCTGGCCCTCGGCGGCATTGTCCTGCTGGTAACAGGAAGCCGGCGGACGGGATAACTCCTTTCTCCCGCTGGCCCCCCGAAACCCCCAAAGCGCCATCGTTGAATTTCCCCAATGCTCAATGCTATCACCCTTTCAGACAGGGGCACTACTTAAACCTCTTTTCC
>Ga0207003_1151_pt1 | contig 13776 bp, 17 predicted proteins | sample Alteio_BWMinCont_89_FD_153474 | JGI IMG/M metagenome (GOLD analysis project Ga0207003, IMG submission 153474) | Enriched cells from forest soil in Barre Woods Harvard Forest LTER site, Petersham, Massachusetts, United States -... | ecosystem: Environmental > Terrestrial > Soil > Temperate forest >...
CCGCGACGGCCTGGCCCCCGTCTACGTCCGGATCACCGTTAATGGCAACCGTCTCGAACAAAGTATCCAACGACTCGTCGACCCCGCGCAATGGTCGGCCTCCGCCGGGCGGTTGAAAGGAAACACTCCCCATGTCCGGCAACTAAACTTGTATCTGGATACTCTATCCAGCAAAGTTTTGCAGATGGAGCGGGAAATGGTGATGGACGGGGTTGCCGTCGACTTTTCAAATTTCCGGGACAAATGGCTGGGGCTACCGGAGCCGACCCGGATGCTATTGGAGGTCTTTCAGCAACACAACGACCAGATGGCGGCGCTGATCCGGGCGGGAAAGGATTATTGCCCGGCAACCCTGGATCGGTACAATACCTGTCGCGATCATGTCCGGGGATATATTCAATGGAAATACGGAACCATTGACCTTGACATAAGAAAGCTGGATTTTGATTTTGTCGCGGATTTGGAGTTTTGGTTGAAGACCCACCGCAACTGCGCCCACAACACAACGCTCAAATATATCAGCAACCTGAAGAAAATCGTGAACGGCTGCCTTCGCAAGGGTTGGCTCGCAAAGGACCCTTTTGCCGGATTCAAGCGAACCAAGCAGGAAGTCGAACGGGAAGCCCTGACGGAGGCCGAGCTGGAAAAAATAAATAGTAAGGTTTTCCCAACCGACCGGCTGAACTACGTCAAAGACATTTTTCTCTTTTCTTGTTACACCGGCCTGGCTTACGCGGATGTCAAAAAATTACGCCGAAGTGAAATTGCTCCGGGTGTCGATGGGAATTACTGGATCTTCACCAACCGGCAAAAGACCGACACGCAATCCCGGGTTCCATTGCTTCCCCCGGCCCAGGCAATTGTTGAGAAATATAAAGATTTCCCGACTTGTTGCGATTCCGGCCATGTTCTGCCGGTTTTAAGCAATCAGAAGATGAACGCCTATTTGAAGGAAATCGCCGATGTCTGCGGAATTGCCCGGAATCTCACTTTTCACATTGCCCGCCATACTTTCGCGACGACGGTCACTTTGAGTAATGGAGTGCCTATCGAGTCAGTCAGCAAGATGCTGGGACACCGAAACCTGAAGACGACTCAGCATTATGCAAAAGTGCTTGATAGAAAAATTAGTAATGACATGGCTAGTTTGCAACAGAGGCTGCTGACAAAATCAGTCACGAAGCCGGATTTATAGGCTGGGCAATATTGTATTTTCATTCGCCGGAAATCTTCCATTATCCAAGAAGTAACAATATTTCCTTAAATCCGTTTCGGCTTCGGAGTTGAGATAATTTATGTATAACTGCTCCCTTCCGCCGTTCATCTTCTTTACCTCCGGGTGATTCAATTGTTCAATTAATTGGGATTTTTGCTTCCACCACCGTTTGCAAAGATCAATCGTCCAACGAATATTTCCGTTGCAGGAATAACTATCAAAAACTTCAACCGCAGCTGCATCGATCACACATAGCAATTCAGCGTAGGTTTTGGGTTGTTTAAAAATATATTCGCAGCAATATGAGTCATACATGACATTCGCAGGAGCCTCTGAATCTCCGGTTCCACAAGTATCGGACTCGCCGGTATAAAATGGACCAGGAAAGTTAAATGGATGTCGCTTCCCCCAATGATCATCATCCAGAAAATCCCTGTTCTTTTCTGGAAAATCCAAAAGAGGTATCACCTCAAGTCTAATTACTCTATCGATATCATGCTGAAAGAGGAAGAACCTAAAATCCTTGCCATAAACCTGTTCGATTTTCGGATACTTGTTTTCTACATTTTGCAGATGATTGGCAATGTAGGCTTTTAGATCAAATTGGCTATAGTCCATCGGTCTGGAATCTATTTCGTTCTTTTCTTTAAATATTTTCTGAATGTAGTAGAATACCTATCTCCGAATTGTATGACGCTTATAGTATCGAGTTTTATTATTGTTGCTTTGTCATCAAGATTTCCGGCGGGATCATAGTTTTGAATACTCATACTTTTCTCTGCGACTCTTGTAATTGGCCCAATCCAAAAGTCAAGAGAGCCATTTTTAATATTCTCTATAATAACGTGTATATCATACTTTTTTAATGTCTTTAAAATATCAGCCCAACTTGTTAATGGCAAGCGATTTTCAAATCCATATCCGTTGGTCAAAAGTCCCTCAGCGTGAAATATTTTTCGTCGAGTCCGTTCGTAGTTGGAATGCCTTATGCTATCAAAGTCGTCAAGTTTAATCACTGCGTATCCATCAAGAGTGAATTCATTGTCAAGTTGCAAAAAAAGGAAGTTCCTTGACATTCCGAGAATAAACCCGGATAAATTTCCCTCCTCGTCGCATATAGTTCTAAAAATCTTGACATAGGATTTCTTGTTGATGTACTTCTGCAACATCACATTGTATTCTTTAGCTTTTTCTTCCTCCTTGCTCATAAAGCTGCCTTGTAATTAATAGTTTTTTCATGAGACGATCCGCTTGCGTTCAAAAATAATTCCCGTACTTGAATCACACTCTGATATGACCGGTTCATCGGATGGTAAATTAGTTCAAAAAAATGGGCAAACTACTTTATCTTTCGGACAATGATCAAAAACCAGCGCCCTCACAGCTGGTCACCGTCAAGGACCTGGAAGAATTTCGCACGAAGCTATTGATGGACATCAAAATGATGCTGGAAGGGCACCTGAATAAGACAAGTAAGCGTTGGCTGAAGTCCCATGAAGTCAGGAAAATGTTAGGCATATCACCAGGTACCTTACAGACCTTTCGTAACAACGGGAAAATACCATTCACCAAGATGGGCGGGTTAACATATTACGACGCAGCCCAAATAGACCAATTAATGACGGCCCAAATCAAAGGCTCGAGGCAGTAGGTCGCGCGGGAGGGTCGCGAAATTGGTAGGCCGCTATACGATACTCCAGCTTTCTTTTTTGGCTAGTTGCGGGTATGAGTGCGCCAAGTCGCGCACAGCAAGATGTACTAATGTATACATATTATGTTTTTTTTAGTCATATAGGGAGGTCCAGTTTGGTTTGAGGACGCATATTTTCGCGCCCAGCAAGATGTATTTTTCGCGCGAATTAGCCCTTTTGTTGAGCAACTTTGGGCACTTAGAGACTCCAATTAGCCTGTATAGCATGAGTATTGGAGGCTGCATTAACCGAGGTTTAGAGTGTTTTTGACCCTTTTTTGAGAGCATGGCGGGGTACTCAATTGGAAAACCGCCTATTTGATTGTTGGCCTGCCCTAGATTCGGGTCGCAATGTTACCCGAATTGCTATGCCAGCAGGTGAATATCCGGCCGCAGCCGATCGACTGGGGAATAATGCCCAACTGCCGGCCCGGCCTTGGCGCTTCGCAAGGAGGAATGTTATTGCTCGGCATCGGTACTTGTTCAGCAGATAGGAAGGAATAAGCAGAAGATCATAGTTCTCCATTTTTGCAAACAATAACATACCTCCCCGCGAAGTTTGTGTTTTTCCGCAAATTCGCTTATCCATTACCTGAAAAAATCCGACGCTACTGTGCCGGATCGCTGCCAAACATCAAGAATACCTGTGGGGCAAGCGCATTTGTCTTTTGACTGATCAGGTCATGTAAGCTTCCCCTAAAACTACGCCACCGTCAGTTAGAGTTTTCTGGTTTTTCAAGTACTTTATCCACTAAACGGCTCCCTTCAATTTTTGAAGGATTTCCGTTCGCCGTTTGTGGATAAAGCGTCAGTGCTTCGGCCCGGCTTTGGTAATACCGTTCAGCAAATTTGACCGGGGAAAGATACCCCAGGGATTTGTGGGGTCTTTCAGTATTGTAATCCAGCTGCCATTCTTCGGCCATCAGCCGGACCTCGGCGAGGCTGTAAAACAAGTAGGCGTTCAGCAGTCCCCGGCGCATGGTTCCGTTTTTACGCTCGATGTAGGCGTTCTGAGTTGGCTTTCCCGGCTGGATATAGACCAGCCTGATCCCGTTGGCTTCGCACCATTCCTGGAGCAAATGACTGATAAATTCCGGGCCGTTATCTGTCCGGAAGCAGGTCGGCTTGCCGCGACGGGCGATGATCCTTTCCAGCACCCGGATCACTCGCCGCGAAGGCAAGGAAGTATCCACCTCAATGGCCAACGATTCCCGGTTAAAATCGTCTATGACGTTCAATACCCGGAACTTTCTGCCGTCTACCAGGGCGTCACTCATGAAGTCGATACTCCAGACCTCATTAGGCCCCTCCGGAATGAATAGGGCCTCCCGGATCCGGGCCGGCAGCCGCCTTTTGGCTCTTCTTCGGATGTTCAGTCTCATCTGTGTATAAACCCGGTAGACCCGCTTATGATTCCACATAATCCCTTTATTCCTTAATCGATGATAGGATTGCCAAAACCCAATGTCAACGTGCTTATCCGTTAAGGCGGTTAGCGCCTCCTGGACCGGGGCATCGTCTTTGGGGATGGCTTTATACTCGTAGGTGCTTCTGGGAATAGCTACGATCTTACACGCCTTGCGAACACTCAGTTGTTCCTGATCAACCAGGTAACCAACTGCTTCCCGTTTCTCCGCAGGCGTTATAGCTTTTTTTCGATCAGGTTTTTCATGGCCCGGTTCTCTATACTCAGCTCGGCATACATCTTCTTCAACTCGGCATGCTCTGCCTCCAGATCCTTCAGCCGCTTGACGTCGGAGGCCTCCATGCCCCCATACTTCGACTTCCAATTGTAAAAGGTAGCTTCGCTAATCCCCAGGTCCCGGGCGATATCCTTAACGGGAATGCCCCCTTCCTGCTGCTTCAGGGCTGATACAATCTGACTTTCTGTAAACTGTTTCCGTTTCATAATTCAAGTTTAAAGTTAACAATTCATTCAATTGGTAACTCCAATTCTTGTGGCCGGAGATCGGGGGAGCCGACAGTCATTTCTTCCTTTTCTTCTTCTTAGGGCAAGATTTTTTTTCCTTGCTGATCACACCTTCTTAAAGTTTTTTCATGTACACCACCAATATCATCGAAGGCTTTCACCGCCAGCTGCCAACCGTTACTAAATCGAAAGGCGCTTTCCAGAGCGTGGATGCCCTGATGAAGCTATTGCCCCTTGTCCAGGAGACCGTCGTTGCCAAGTGAAATAAGCCTCGTTCACAATTGGAACCAGACTCTTGCGCGGCTGTCAATTATCTTTGGGGATCGATTAAAATTGGGCATTTAAATGAACCCTCATTGCCAAATAATATTTTGCGCAGCAACGATATAATATGGCCAGGCGCTAACCCGTCAAAATATCAATTGTCAATGAGGTCTGACACACTTTTTGGGAATTCACCCGTGAGTTCCCAAAAAGTGTTAAATTTTTAGCCACGCATAGCTTTTAGAAGGCACAGCCAAAATCTGAGCCAGCATAGAAAAAGAAATTGACTGGTTATTTTTATTCGATGGGAAGTACAGGAAGTGTTGAATTTTGCAAATAAGAGCCACGTAATTGGGTATATAAAATACCCCTTGTAGTAGCTATGGAAATTCTGCTTACCGCAACATTTAGATCGTGAGGGATTACAAAATCTCCATCTTTATCCTTTTTAATGAGGCTTTCAAAAGGAGAAATCTCATAGCCACAGGCTACCTGCAATTGAGCCAGAATCATATCCTTTTCAGTTTCCCTTATAGTAACAGTTGTAAATACAATGATTAGGCGTTTTTCAACGTTTGTTTTATGCTCCTGCTGAATATTGAACTCAAGAGTTTCTTTGCGATATTCTCTATACTGCTGAGGCTGAATAGAAAAGGATATTAGCTCTATCCCGTGTATTTTGAAGGGCTTTTCTAATCTAACTTCTCCCATAATTCCGATTAATTCAATAAACGATCGCAACCGTCGTAGGTTGTATACCACCGGCTTCATCGATAACTCTTTGAAGCGGTTCATAAATGTCTTCGCCCAAAGAGGCCGGCTCTACCAAAACGGTAAAATTTACTTTCAGAGTTGGAGCTTCATTTGACAATTCGATATCCAATAATTTTATATCAAGTATACGTTGGATATCAATCAAAGTATCGACGGTAAAATTGTGTGTTCCACTCAGCCACTTTGATACAAGGGAAGGGCTTTTTAAATGCAAAGCGTCCGCCAAATCAACGCTTTTCCATCCTTTAGCTTTTAGACCAGCGAAGATTTTAGCGGAAATCTTCATTTTGTAGTCTATTTGTTCTTGCTCTTCCGGTTTAATACTATCCAACAAATCATCTATCAGATCGCTGGAATAATTTTCATTTATTTCATCAAAACTTGCCATAAAAAACATTTTAGCGTGTAAGCATTAAATCGCCTTCAAACTTTAAACCATCCTCAGATATTCTTAATGAACCGTCTTCTAATTTTGTCCGGATAATCTTCGAATAATGCATAATTTCATTCACTTCTCGGCTAAGTTTAGGATCTTCCTGCCATGTTCTTACATTTTTCGGCCCTCCATTCCCAACAATAACAATATTTTCGCTTATCCGGATACAGTACAGCCTAAGGTGTTTATCTGGAATATCATAAAACGCACAAACTAAGTCATCCCATTCTAACCCTTCATCCAGCTTAAAATAAGGCTCCAGAGCCCCCACTTCATTTCCCATGCTTTTTAGGCGGCCCAAAATATTAAGCAGGTCCTGGAAGCAATCCTTACTGTGATCAGCTATAAAATGATCCAAGAAGGTCCCCACCTTTTTTTCCGTCATTATGCTATAAATTGACGCCTTATCTCCCGATAATCTAGTCAAGTAAACTAACTTTGATTTCACCTGAAGAAGAACATTTTCAAATTTACGAATAAAAAATCACTTATAAGTGATGTTTTTTGACACTAACGATTCAGCCTGGCTAATAAAATTAATTATCAACCAATTACATATATGATATTTCACCTAAATTAAAGAGACAATAACGTTACTCGTCATTGATATTTAAACACAATTTCTTCGACAACTTCCTGAATATATGTCACCACTTTTATCTCCCGGAAGGTTGTACTATTAGGATGAGCAGCAGAATTTCTTATATCTAATTTTTCATCTAACAACTTCCGTTGCTCCTTGCTAATAATGCCCGAGGACTTCATAACTTCAATAATTTCGGACTCCTTGAATTCCTCAAAGTCAGATTTACAGCTAACGAATTTCTTTTTATTCCTTTTTTTGAGTTCATCGTTAAAATCCTGAAGTCTCGACGAAATAACATACTCAAAAAGAACATCCATAGTAAGCAACCAAGTCATTATAATTGATGCTCTGAAGGTCTTAACTTCAAGACAGGTAATTGCTTCTTCCAAAAACTGTCTTTGCTCTTGGGTTTTAGTTTTGGGAATGAGAGCCCTGAGCATTGTGGAAGTCTCAACGGTGTGCTTATTTTCAAAAAAAATATCATCAAGTTGCTTCTTAGCGGACCTCTGAAATGAATATTTATTCCCCTTTTTTAAAAGAACTGGCGGTTTCCCGGATGCTAGGGCAAGCAATTCCCTAGGAATATTCGAAGGTTTTTCCAAAAATAATTGATCAAAATAATCATCTACATCTGAAGGACCGAATGCCTCAGTCATATTGGATACGCAATGAAAATATGAAATATACTTTACCTTTTCCTTTTGAGTAAGTAAATCAAAATCACCTATCTTTTGAATTAAAGCGTCAACCATAGCACGCGATTTTTAATCTTACTTATTGTTGCCCAATAAAGCCTTAATATAAGACATGCCAATATCTGATATCCGAAAATTTTTTCCAGAAAGTTTGAAAACTCGTTTAGTAGCAACATTTGACTTATTGAATGCATTTGGGTTTGACAACTTGATGCCCTGATCAAGGAGCAATTCAGTTCCTTCCACAACAGTATACGTGTTATTCTCGTTGTGGCTCTGAATATAAAAACCAGCTAAAAGTAGTTTGTCAACATTACTGATTGACTTGGGAAATTTATTGAAAAGTTCTCCAAAGGAATCGGGTAGTTGTTCTACGTCAAACTCCGTCGTCGTCGCATTACCGTTCGAAGGCTGGCTGCCAGTTTGATATTGATTGGGCCGGTTTGGAGTCTTAGGTTCCTTTTTTATAATATCAAGATAATCGTTTAGCAACTGCCCGAAATTTTTGAATATGATTTCATGGTCGCCATCCACTTCAAATTCTCGAGAGTTAAGATTTACCTTAATTCGTATATTATTTGATTCCATTTGATGTGTTTTAATTGTCAGAATGGTTTAACTCCTCAATGAGACGTTCAGCCTCCTTCACGCCAGGGCGAATCAATTTGGCCGTCAAGACCCTCCCTGTACCATTAATTATGAAAAACCTTTTGTTCAGATGCATTTGTTTGGCAAAATTTGGTTTATCCAACTCACCATGTTTTTCGCAGGCTTCCCGCAATTCGGAGAAAGCTACTTCATCCTGCCCTAGATGAAGTTTAATCCATAAATAAATTACTACCAAATTGATCATTCTCTTGGCAAGAGAAGCACCAGGTATATCTGTTATAATTTGGATCTTATCTCCGTCGACGGCGAATACATTCTCAAATTCCTGAATTTTGATTTCTTCAAATTCGGCATACTCTTTATCTCCGTCTGGAGGCTTAACTTTTGCAACATCCCCGTTGCTTGGCACATTTCTACTTTTCGGCGGCAGTAGGGCTTTAGATCCTCCAGCTTCCACGGATCGTAAGTAAGAACTCAGCATCTCATATAAGAGTGGCTTAAACTCCTGAATTTGGTTTGATACAAAGGTTTCGCTCCCGGAGATTTCAAGCTCTCCGTTTGTAAATTTGAATTTGGCGGAAAGGCCCAGGTTAGAGGAGTCCATAATCCTTTTATTTAATTTAGAGATTTAAATACCTGCACTGCTGCCCAGCAAAGATATTAATTAAAAATGCGATCCAAGAAAAAATTTACTTTCTCATGAATTTGTTGATAACTCGTGAATAAATTAGTCGTTAAAATCTGACAGAAGTACTACCCAACACGGAATTGCACAAATTGAAATAAATATCGAATATGGCAAAAAATATAGGGTTGCGCTGTTAGCAACTGCCTACGCCATTTTAAGTTATCAAACATTATCTGGGCAGATCAATATTATTAAACTCATTAAGTGATTGAAACAATATATTTATCTAATAACGTTCATATCATTCTCTATATCAATTATTTATGATATTAATGAAACTACGTCTTTCTGTGCTTTAATAATGTTAATATTTGCGTTCTGGCTAGGTAATATTTTCTAACTTAAAATAGCTTAGGCAGACGCCGGAAAGGGATAAACGCGTGCTGTCTTTCCAGGGGACCCAAATTAGTTGCCAGACAATATAGCTATGGGAGAATTAGGCTGTTTGCTTCTATAAACTACCACAAACTTAGAGGAAAAAAACTATAGGGTGACAAAGCCCTATACAGAATTGGACGGGCGAGCATCAGAAATAGTAATGATGAGGCCTTTTTTCTGAAATTGATACCTGGGTGCCTCTGCGAGTTAGAATGATCTTAAACTTAGTTTATCGATCCCAATCGTCAGGAAATCTGTGATCGGTCCTTTCAAATGTAGTAAGTCCAGCAAAATGTGCACAAAGCCTTCTAAAAGCGACAATTAATTTTCGTGGGTTTTCTTACCTTTAATGCACCGCCGCGCAAATTGATGGTGGAAAATTCGGTGCCCGCCCGGCTATAATCGAGCCCAAAACATTGAAAATAAATGCGGAAAACGATAAGGTTCGAATCCCTCCCTCTCCGCAAACAAAATGGATGTCCCCGCCCCCAAGGCGGGGCATTTTTGTTTGGAACGGACGGTCGAGCTTGCTCGATCCGAAAGTGGAAAACAAAAATGGAAGTGAGCGTCAGCGAACGGACATCCATTTTGTTTGACGCCCCCACTTAAGGGATCGGCGAAGCCAATCCCTCCCTCGACCACCTTTATCCGAACGGGAAATTGAATAAATCCCCTCCTTGAGCCGAGCAATGATATAATTTCTACCTTTGTGCGGGCTATTTTACAATCGAAAAGGGACATATGAAGAAAATAGGATTTTTATCGTTCGGACATTGGTCGAATCATCCAGCCTATAAAACCCATACAGCCAGTGACACCTTACTTCAGTCCATTGATTTGGCTGTTGCTGCCGAAGAGATCGGTTTAGACGGTGCGTATTTTCGGGTACATCATTTTGCGGCTCAGTTAGCATCCCCATTTCCTCTGCTTTCGGCTATCGGCGCCAAAACAAGGAATATCGAGATTGGAACAGGTGTTATTGACATGCGTTATGAAAATCCCCTTTATATGGTGGAAGACGCCGGAGCCGCTGATTTAATTTCGGGCGGGCGATTGCAATTGGGAATCAGTAGAGGTTCGCCGGAACAAGTAATCGAAGGGTGGCGTTATTTTGGTTATGAACCAGCTGAAGGAGAAACAGACGCAGAAATGGGACGCAATAAAGCGTTGCAATTTTTGGATAAACTCAAAGGTGTTGGATTTGCCCGGCCTAACCCGTCCCCGATGTTTCCTAATCCACCGGGCTTATTACGATTGGAACCCCACTCCAGGGGATTGCGGGAACGTATTTGGTGGGGAGCTGCTTCTAATGCCACAGCCATTTGGGCAGCCGAAAACGGAATGCACCTGCAAAGTTCTACTCTAAAATTCGACGAAAGCGGCAAGCCTTTTCATATACAGCAGGCAGAACAGATCAGGTTGTACAAAGAAGCATGGAAAAAAGCAGGACATCAGCGTGAGCCAAGGGTTTCGGTGAGCCGGTCTATTTTTGCACTGATAACTGACCAGGACAGATATTTCTTTGGGCAGGAAGCCAATGAAGTCGATAAAATCGGTTTTATTGAAAAGGACAAACGCGCCATTTTCGGAAGAAGCTATGCTGGGGAACCGGATCAGCTCATCAGAGAGTTAGCACAGGACGAAGCCATCCAGGAAGCGGATACGCTCCTTTTGACGATACCAAATACGTTGGGAGTTGACTACAATGTACACATTCTGTCTTCTATTTTGAAGCATGTGGCACCCGGATTAGGCTGGCGCTAAATTTTAGCGCCGGCTAACGCGATTTTGCTCCGCTCGTAGCTTTGAATTATTCCTTAGATGCCTGCTCCTGAGTCTACTCAAAAACTCGGGCGATATGCCAAGGTAAGATGCAATATAGTGTTGCGGCACGCGCTGGGGAATGGCAGGGTATCGTTTTACAAATTCGAGATATTTTTCAGTGGCGGTATGTGTGATGGTGTTAAACAGCCGGTTTTGAACCGCCGAAAGATGACGTTGTATCATCAGTCTGAACATCCTTTCCAGCTTGGGCACTTCTACCAGGAGCTGCTCTTTTGATTGCCGTGACAGCATTAAAAGCTCGCAATCTTCCAGTGTTTCAATATACATATTGCTTACTTTCTGATCCTGGAAGCTGGTAATATCGCTCACCCACCAATCTTCAACAGCAAACTGAAGTGTCACCTCCGACCCATGAGGGTCTATGTAATATTCGCGTATGCACCCCTTTACCACGTAGGCTTCAAAATTGCAAATATTGCCGGAATGTAACAACATCGTTCTTTTGGGAATTGCCTTGTGCTCCAGTATGGAATTGAAATAGTTCAATTCCCGGGGGGATAGGTCGACACATTTTGAAACGTATGCGTTAATATTTTGAAACATGGGTTTATAAATTTCTTGTCCTGGGTCAATGGATAGGCGCAACAATCATCCTTAAATTTACTTTATAATTAATTTATAAAATGGAAAACCAAAAACTGGCGGCAATCATCAGTAAAATGTTTGCCGAAATGGAAAAGCTGATACCGGTTTATATGCAAAATGCTGAGGATAAAGACATTGCCGGTGGAAACGTAGCTGTTTGCATCATTGATGAAAATGGGATGCTGTATGGCAGAATGTTCGGAACGAATAAACCCCGTTTAAGGCAGTCCTTCAAAGTCGCCTGGACAAAGGCAAGCCAGGTTTGGCTAACCGGCGTCAAAAAGGGGGAATACGAAAAAATGGTTTTCAACCAGCTGGTGGAAGAAAATGGCAACGGCATCGAGGCCCCGGATTTAATAGGATGGCAAGGCGGCCAGCCAATTACCTTACCTGACGGCGCAAAACTTTCTGTCGGGTTCAGCGGCTTTAGGGGGGTAGTTGACTTGGAGATAGTGGTAAAAGCCCTTGATAAGGCACTGAATATTAACTAAATATAAATAATCCTTCATTTTTACGAATATGACCTATTTACCCAACCCCGCCCGTTACAAAGAAATGCCTTATCGCCGTTGCGGCAAAAGCGGCTTACTGCTGCCGGCTGTCTCGCTGGGCCTATGGCATAATTTCGGGGCGATTGATAGCCCGGAAAACGCCCGAACGATTTTAAAGCTGGCTTTTGACAGCGGCATAACACATTTTGATTTGGCTAACAACTATGGCCCGCCGGCCGGCTCGGCGGAAGAAACCTTCGGTAAAATTTTTGAGGAAGACTTTGCAAGCTACCGCGATGAGTTGATCATCTCAACAAAAGCAGGATGGGGAATGTGGGAAGGGCCCTATGGGGATTGGGGATCAAAAAAATACCTGGTAGCCAGTTTGGATCAAAGCCTGAAACGTATGGGCCTGGATTATGTAGACATATTTTATCACCACCGCCCCGATCCCCAAACACCGCTGGAAGAAACTATGGGCGCCCTTGATCTTATTGTACGCCAGGGAAAGGCTTTATATGTGGGTATATCAAGCTATAGCGCAGCTGAAACCGAAGCCGCCGTTAAAGTTTTGAACCGGCTCGGTACGCCTTGCCTGATTCACCAGCCAAAATATTCGATGTTTGACCGCTGGATAGAAGGCGGTTTGCTGGACCTGCTGGGTGATAAAGGCATTGGCTGTATCCCGTTTTCGCCATTGGCACAGGGCCTCTTAACCAACAAATATTTGAAAGGCATCCCCGAAGGTTCAAGAGCCGCAAGCCATAGAGGGAACGGTGCAATAGAGGAGGATGCGATTACCGCCGAAAAAATTGCCAAAGTAACCCGGCTCAATGAACTCGCCGGTAAACGCGGCCAAAACCTGGCTCAAATGGCGCTTTCGTGGATCCTAAAAGACGACCGTATAACTTCTGTACTGATCGGTGTAAGTAAACCTGAACAGGTTACAGACTCTCTTAAATGTCTCGAAAATGTATCCTTTTCAGCGGATGAACTCAATGCAATAAACAGCATTTTAGGATAGATCATGAAAAACATACTGCTCATTATAGCGGCTTTTATCCTCTTTACATTCTTTGCCTGGAACAGTTCGTATGGTCAACGATATCCGGGTAAACCGTTTAAAGATTCTTTGCACCAGGACATTCAAACGATACCTGGCAGATTACAATGCGCACTGTATGACCTTGGAGGCGAAGGGGTAGCTTATCATGATATCGATAGTATTAATCAGGGTAGCGGGAAGCTAAATCCTGCCGACGGCACTTATTTAAATGAATTTCGAATGAAAGAAGGCGTTGATATATCCTACACAAAATTCCGGGAACCGCCTATAGACAACAATGCCTATAATTTGGTTGCGCCGTCAAAAGATCAACTTTATGTCGGCTGGACCTCCCCGGGCGAGTGGATAAAATATACCGTTCTCGTGAAGGAGACGGGAACATACACACTGGGCATGATGTACACCGCCAGTCAGGGCGGGAAGATATCGATTTCAGTAAACGATATTGATGCAACAGGCCTCGTTGAAATACCATCGACTTATGTAAAAGATGATACTATACATTGGCGGCAATGGCACCACT
>Ga0207003_1152_pt1 | contig 13589 bp, 10 predicted proteins | sample Alteio_BWMinCont_89_FD_153474 | JGI IMG/M metagenome (GOLD analysis project Ga0207003, IMG submission 153474) | Enriched cells from forest soil in Barre Woods Harvard Forest LTER site, Petersham, Massachusetts, United States -... | ecosystem: Environmental > Terrestrial > Soil > Temperate forest >...
TTCGCCCCGTATGAAAACTGGCGAGCTTCAGCGCATTCTCATTGGCCTCGGCTCCGGAATTGCACAGAAAAAGCCGGTAATCCTGCCTGCCCGAGACCTTTCCCAATTTGTCCGCCAGTTCCTCCTGTAAGGGAATCCGGATCGAATTGGAATAGAAACCCACCTTATTAAGCTGGTCCGTGATGCGTTGAACATAGTGCGGATGGGTATGCCCGATGGAAATAACAGCATGCCCGCCATACAGATCGAGGTATTGCTGACCGTCCTGATCCCAGACATAAGAGCCTTTCGCCTTGACGACGGTGATGTCATTGATAGGGTAAACGTCGAATAATTTCATATACTTCTGTTTTGACCAGGCCCGCACACGGCAGGGCCGGCCGGTTAAAATGCGTTTGGTTTCAGCCGCAGGCCCATCGCCTCGTCAAGGCCGAAAAGAAGGTTCATATTTTGCAGGGCCTGTCCCGAAGCGCCCTTCAGCAGGTTATCTATCGCCGAATGCACCACCAGTTGCGACCCCTCCTGTTCCAGCTGGATCAGACACTTGTTCGTGTTGACAACCTGCTTCAGCGAGATCGGCTTACGGCTGACGATCGTAAAAGGATGACCGGAATAAAATTCGTCAAAAAGCGCAAGCACTTCTTCCGGTTTCTTCTCTACCCGGAGCTGGCTGCTGACAAAGATGCCGCGCGTAAAGTCTCCCCGCCATGGTGTAAAATGCACCGCGGGCTGGCCCGACGGCTGTAACTGCCGTAGCGATTGGCCTATCTCCCGAAGGTGCTGATGCGTGAGCGTCTTATACGCCTGGATATTATTGGCCCGCCAGGAAAAATGTCCCGTAGGCGAGAGGGCCTGTCCCGCCCCAGTGCTACCCGTGATCCCCGTTGTATACACATCGCCCAGCAACCCGGCCTTCGCCATCGGCAAAAGCCCTAATTGGATGGCGGTCGCAAAACAGCCAGGATTGGCCACCGCCTGAGCGCTGCGGATCTCTTCCCGGTTCAGCTCCGGCAGCCCATATACCCAACCCGGAGAACCCAATCTAAAATCTTGCGAGAGATCGATCACCAACACCCCGTCAAAGCTACCCCCGTGCTCCTCCATGAACTTCTTCGCCTCACCATGCCCGACACAGAGGAACACCACATCCACCTCGCTATGCCATTCCGCATCGAAGGTTAACTCGGTGTCCCCGGCCATGTCCTCGTGAACATCCGCCACGGGCTTACCTGCATTGCTCTTGCTATGGATGAATTTAATGTCGGCTGCCGGATGATTGATCAACAACCGGATCATCTCCCCGCCGGTATACCCGGCGCCGCCGATAATGCCTGCTCTAACCCGTCTCATTTGCCAGATTCGTTAACCTTGTTAAAAATAGCGGTCTGGTTGCCGAATATCTTCGCAAACCCCTTGACATCGTCGCCGCTCCAACCCTTGTTCATCTCCCCATAGCTGCCGAATTTGCTGCTCATCAGGTCATGGGCGCTCTCGATCCCCGTGATCGTATAGCGATACGGCTGTAAAGTGACAAACACCTTCCCGGTAACGGTATCCTGCGTGTCTGCCAAAAATTTTTCAATGTTCCTCATCGTCGGATCGAGCATCTGGCCCTCATGAAGCCAGTTGCCGTACCAGTTGCTGAGCTGATCCTTCCAATATAGTTGCCATTTGGTCAGCGTATGTTTTTCCAGCAGATGATGCGCCTTGATGATGATCACCGGGGCGGCGGCCTCAAAACCCACCCGGCCCTTGATCCCGATGATGGTGTCGCCGACATGGATGTCGCGGCCCACCCCATAGGGCTGGGCAATCGCCTGTAAGTGTTGGATCGCCTCCACCGGGTTGGAGAAAGCTCGTCCATCCACGGACCTCAGCTCCCCTTTCTCGAAACCTAATTCCGTCTGCCGTACGCCCGTCGCCGTCACGGGTGTCGGCCAGGCATCCTCAGGCAGATAATCCTTGGACGTCAGCGTTTCCTTCCCGCCGACCGACGTTCCCCACAAACCTTTATTGATACTATATTTTGCCTTTTCCGCATTCATTTCCACGCCGTTCTCCTTCAGAAAAGCAATTTCCTCTTCCCGGCTCAGCCGCAGGTCGCGGATCGGAGTGATGATCTCGACGCCGGGCAGCATGCTCTGGAAGACCATGTCAAATCTCACCTGGTCGTTGCCGGCTCCCGTACTGCCATGAGCGACAAAGGAAGCGCCCACTTTCTTGACATGATTGGCCACCGCGATCGCCTGCACCATCCGTTCAGCACTCACACTCAGCGGATAAGTGGCATTCTTCAGTACATTCCCGAAGATCAGGTATTTGATGCAGCTCTCGTAATACTCCCGGGTGACATCCACGCATTCAAAGGATGCCACACCGAGGTTCTTCGCCCGCGCGGCGATCTGATCGACCTCCGCCTGGCTGAACCCGCCGGTATTGACGGTGAGGGCATGGATCTCGAGATGTCTCACCTTGTTCAGGTAAACGGCACAATAGGTAGTGTCCAATCCGCCACTGTAGGCTAAGACGACTTTATTGCTCATGACTGATAAATGGATTTTTAGAAATTAAAAACTGCGGGAGATGCGCTTTCTGAAAATTAGCGCATCTCCCGCAAAGCGCTAATGTCTGGCCTTCGGCCAACGGACCTTCGGTCCGTTTAGAACAGGTGAAAGAAATGGAACAGAGACCTGGTCTTGCCGCCGCCTCCGCCGCCATTTCCATCCTTGCCCACCGGCGAGCCGTTGTCTTCACCATGATGCTTGAGAAAAGGGGCCAGCAGCTTCCACTGCTTGATACGCATGAATCGCTCGTATAGCTTGGAATGCTTTTTAAAATCCTGCGTGGTCTCCTCGGGCTCGTAGTGGTCCTTGGGATCATACAACATGGCCGTACACATACAGATCTTCCGCTCCTTGCTCATCAATATCTCATAGTTGACACAGCTCTTGCAGCCGGCCCAGAAAGCATCGTCTTGTGTAAGCTCGGAGTAGGTCACCGGCTCATAACCCAATTCGGAATTGATCTTCATAACGGCCAAACCCGTCGTCAGACCAAAGATCTTGGCATCGGGATAGGTCTTGCGGCTAAGTTCGAAGATCTTCTTCTTGATCTGCTTCGCCAGACCGCTCTTCCGGAACGGCGGGGAGACGATAAGTCCTGAATTGGCTACGTACTCCCCATGGCTCCAGGTCTCGATATAACAAAACCCGGCCCAGACGCCGTCTTCCGTAAAGGCGATGACGGCCTTTCCCTCCCGCATCTTCTGCTGGACATAATCCGGGCTCCGCTTGGCGATGCCCGTACCCCGGGCCTTCGCCGAAGACTCCATTTCATCACATATGATCTTGGCGAAATCCTGGTAGGATTCGTCGGCAATAACTATCTTAAATTGTTGATGTTCCATGTTCTTAGGATAAAAACTCCCCAATACAAATATTCGAAAAAACAAAAACGGCCGGACGGGAATTGGCGTTTTTACGACTGATGTCGATATGAAAGTGCGGTATCAACGTCGTACCCAAAAGGGAATGGGGCGGACGGAAAAAACTGTGCACAGGGGCGCAGCAAAAAACCCACGCTTATTGAAGGCGTGCAATATCACCAGGATACGTGATATGGGTGGATTTTTTTTCATTTCAATGATTATGAAATTGTTGTTTGATTCTTATTCCAACGATAAAGATGCAAAATTACATAGTTAGACCAGAATTACTAATTAAATTTTATGTAAATTTTAAGGTGTTCCAGGCATCCCGGCGCGGCTGCCCCGCATTCAGAAGGTATGCTGAAACACTTCCTCAAAACGGCCGCCAGGAATCTTCTTCGGAACAGGACCTACACCCTGATCCATATCCTGGGTCTCGCTACCGGCATCGCCTCCTGTCTGCTCATCTATGGCTATGTCCACAACCAGCTTACGTATGACGCGTTCAATCGCCAGGCCCCCCGCATCGCCAGGGTGACGACCGTCCTTCACGCCCCGGAATCCCAAATATCCATGGCCACCAGCCCCTATCCCCTGGCCGCCGCCCTCCGGCGGGACTTCCCGGATGTCGTCGCCACGACCCGGATCGAATCGGCCGACGTCCTTGTCCGGGAGGAAACCCAATATACCAAAGCAGAGAGCTTCTGCTTCTCCGAACCTTCCGTATTCACCATTTTCACCTTTTCCTTTCTCGAAGGCTCACCGGCGACGGCCCTTTCGGCACCCCATTCCATCGTTCTCACCCGCAGCACGGAGAAGCGTTATTTCGGCAAAACCCCGGCCTTTGGCAGGACCCTTATCTGCAATGACCAACCCTGGCGGGTCACGGGGGTGATCACCGACCTTCCCCCGAACTCAGATCTCTCCATAAACGCCCTCCTCTCGAAAGACTATACCCGGATGACAAACTGGATGGACGATTTTTCCGTCTTTACCTTCGTTCTCTTCCATGACAAACCCGATCTGCACCGCTTCAACGCAAAACTTCCCGCCATCGGCCGGTACGCCCGCGCCGAGCTGGATTCCAGCGGGGCCGCCGGATATAGCCTCGCCTACGAAGCCGAAGCCCTTACCGATGTCCACTTCAGCAGGGAAAAACTGCAGGACAACCCCAAGGGCAATCGCGTCTTCAACACCGTCTTTTCCTGGCTCGCCGCCCTTATCCTGCTGCTGGCCCTCCTCAACTATATCAACCTCTCCACCGCCCGGGCGGCCGAACGGGTAAAGGAAGTGGGTATCCGCAAAGCCATCGGGGCAAGACCCATGCAACTGATCCGGCAGTTCCTCAGTGAATCCTTCCTCCTCCTGACCATGGCCTGGCTCCTCGCCATCGCCTTCGTCCTGGCCGGTGAGCCACTCTTCAGCCGCCTGCTCTCCACCCGTCTCTTCCTTACCGATACCTCCACCGCCCTCTTCCTCACCGGTCTCTTTCCCCTTACGGGACTGCTGGCGGGAGCCTGGCCCGCCTTCATCCTCTCCCGTTTCCACCCCGTAAAGGCGTTGAAAAACGAAATGAACAACCACCGCGGACTCGGCCTGCGGAAGATATTCTCCATATTACAGTTCATCATCGCCCTGGCCATGCTCGCCGGGACAGCCATCGTCTACAGCCAGATGCAATACATCCGGAATAAAGATCTGGGTATGAATAGAAGCCATATTGCCTGCGTTAATCTTCCCACGGATTCCCTCAAACGAAAGGCCGACACCGCCTTCTGCCTGGCCCTCCGCCGGGAGTCCGGTGTCCACGGCATCTCCATTGGTAGCGGGATGCCTTCCGATGGGGTCGCCATGGCCACCACCATCGCCTGGTCGGGAAATAAGAAAAGGGAACTCATGTGCAACTACTTTTACATCGACCCAGCCTTCCTGCCCCTGCTCCGGATGACCCTTCTTTCCGGGCGTAATCTCACCGACAGCCTGGGCACGGACAGGACCGGCGCCTTCCTCGTCAACGAAGCCTTCGTCAAAGAAATGGGCTGGCGCACTCCAGTCGGCCAGCCCATCGAGGGTTTCACGCACAAGGGCAAGGTTGTGGGGGTCGTAAAGAATTTCTTTTACCGGTCGCTCCACAATACCATCGAACCCGTCGTGCTGATCTACAATACCTTTCCCCTGGCTGCCGCGATGGTAAATATCTCTCCACAGGAATTGCCCCGGATAAAGAGGCTTTGGAAGGAATATTTCCCTTCCACGCCGTTCAGTTATTATTTCATGGACGAGAATTTCGACGCACAATATGCGACCGACAGAAGGACCATGCTGCTGTTCGATATCTTCACCGGTCTCGCCCTCTTCATCTGTATCATTGGCCTGTATGGGCTGGTATCCCTGATCACCCTGAAAAGGACAAAGGAGATCGGCATCCGCAAGGTCCTGGGCGCCTCCCTCTTCCAACTGCTGGCCCTGCTGTCAAAAGACATGCTCCTGCTAATTGCACTGGCCGCGGGCATCGCTTTACCCCTCGCAGGTCTCGCGGGGAGCCGCTGGCTGGCCACCTATGCCTATCATGCAAACTTGTCCGCTGGAATTTTTTTGTGGTCCCTGGTCACGCTCCTGTTCCTGACCCTGGCCGTCACGGGCTACCGCATCTTCGGGGCCGCAAGAGCCAATCCCGTGGAATCCTTGCGTAGCGATTAGGCTCCTAAACCTCCCTCACCGGAACGGAATGTATCGCCGCCGACATCTCCCTGATGAGCGAAGCATCTTTTTCGATGGCGTTTCCCACCACGATGATATCGGCCCCTGCCTTACAGTTCCGGTAAGCCTTTTCTGGCTCCCGGATTCCACCACCGACTACGAGCGGAATTTCGATATGACCCGCTACAGCAGCGATCATCTCCTCCCGGATGGGATGACGCGCACCGCTGCCGGCATCCATGTAAATAAGCTTCATCCCAAGCATCTCCCCCGCCATTGCGGTACAAAGCGCTATCTCATTCTTGTCGGCCGGGATCGGGCTCGCATTGCTGATATAGGACACGGTCGTCGGAGCGCCTCCGTCGATGACCATATAGCCCGTGGAGATGATCTCCAGCCCGCTTTTGCGCACCTGTGGCGCGGAAATGACATGTTGACCGATAAGCAGTTCCGGATTCCTGCCCGAGATCAGTGACAAATAAAGAAGTCCATCCGCAAATGGCGACACCTGGGAAGGCGTACCAGGAAAAAGAATGATCGGAATGGAACAATTGCCGCGGATATGCTGCACCACCTCATCGAGATGGTTTGAAATGACCAGACTTCCCCCGACAAACAAATAATCCACCTCCGCGTTCACCGCCAGGCCCGTCAATTCATCTATCTTTCCGGGATTCACATTGTCCGGATCGATCAGTACGGCGAAGGATTTTTTCCCCTTTCTCTTTTTGGCCAACAAGTGTTCATAGATAATTTGCTTCATTCGCTGTTCCCGTTGGTGATACAAAAATGCGAAAAGTTTCGGCTGCATACATTCGTAAAATCCCTGAATATTTACGAAAATAACACATATATCCGATTTTTGGGTATGGAAAAGCAACCCTACGACGTAATAGACAACCGCCAGCGCCAGCAATTTCAAGTGGAGGTCGATGGAGAGATAGCTTCACTCGAATATCGATTTCACGACCAGGCGTTGGTCCTCATGCACACGGAAGTGCCGGAACGATTAGGCGGTCGGGGCATCGGCACGGCATTGGCAGCCGCGGCATTCGACTATGCCCAAAAACATCAGTTGAAAGTGAAAGTCTATTGTCCCTTTGTAAAGATATACCTGCGCCGCCATCCCGAATTCAATTCCTTATTGCTCCCACCATCATAGCCGCTTCCCACCTCCGATGTTCCGGTAGATTTCCGGTCACCCCGGCGCTTATACGCTGTTGCGGGATAAATGCATACCCCACCAAAGCATTCATCTGCTGCACCTGCGCCTGGCTTTTTGCCGGTCTCGCCCAGACAAAATATCAAGAGAGTGATTAGCAACGATTTAACTAGCTCAACAAAATGGTAATTTTACGGGTGTGAAAAGAATAACCAGATTCCTAAATGTGCATAAAAAAAAATTGACTTGGTGGTTGTAAGAGGGATAATGCAAAGCCAGTGGGTAATGCAAAGGAATTTTGCGTGTTTTTTCCACAGATTTTTATGGAATGTGCAAAAGATGAAATGGAAAATTCAACATCAAAAAATATTTTCGTTATCCGCCACTCTTCCGAAAACCAGATACGATGCTGAATAAAAAGAGCCGATGACAATTTCCATTTAACATATAAAAGGTACTGACTTATGCCTACAAAGAAGCAAAGCGCAAAGGGCTTGCAATTCAACCGCCGCTTTACAAAGGAAGACATCAACGTATTCGATCAGTTCACCTACGATTACCGCACTTCCGTAATCCGGAACCCAAGCGGCGAAGTGGTGTTTGAAATGACCAATGTAGAAGTGCCTGCACAATGGTCCCAGATCGCTACAGACATCCTCGCTCAAAAATATTTTCGCAAGGCGGGCGTCCCGCAATCCGATGGCACCCTGGGCCGCGAAACATCGGTCAAACAGGTCGCCCACCGCATGGCCAACTGCTGGCGTGTCTGGGGCGACCGCTATGGGTATTTCGCATCGGAAAAAGACGCACAGATCTTCTATGAGGAACTCGTCTACAGCATCCTCGACCAGGCCTGCGTCCCCAACTCCCCCCAATGGTTCAACTCCGGTCTCCATGAGAGCTATGGCATCACCGGCAAACCACAGGGCCATTACTTCGTGGACCCCGCCGACAGTCAGTTAAAGAAGTCGACCTCCGCCTACGAGCGACCTCAACCCCATGCCTGCTTCATCCTCAGTGTCGAGGACGATCTGGTAAATGAAGGAGGCCTCATGGACCTCTGGGTCAGGGAAGCCCGGATATTCAAATACGGCTCCGGCGTAGGAACCAACTTTTCCCAAATTCGCGGCGAGGGCGAAAAACTCAGCGGTGGCGGCACTTCCAGTGGCCTCATGAGCTTCCTCAAGATCGGCGACCGCGCGGCCGGCGCCATCAAATCCGGCGGCACCACCCGCCGGGCCGCAAAAATGGTCTGCCTCGACCTGGATCATCCCGAAGTGATGGAATTCATCAACTGGAAGGTGGAAGAAGAAAAGAAAGTGGCCGCCCTCATTGCCGCCGGCTATCCCAGCGACTACGAAGGCGAAGCCTATCGCACCGTATCCGGCCAGAACTCCAACAACTCCATCCGCATCCCCAACTCGTTCTTCGAAAAATTGAGGCACGACGAAGATTGGGAACTCACGGCTCGCAGCGACAGAAATAGGATCATGAAACGCATCCCCGCCCGCGAGGTTTGGAACCAGATCTCCTATGCCGCCTGGCGTTGCGCCGATCCGGGTACACAATACGATACCACCATCAATGAATGGCATACCTGTCCCGCAGGCGGCCCCATCCGCGCTTCCAATCCCTGCTCGGAATATATGTTCCTCGACAACACGGCCTGCAACCTCGCCTCCTTCAACCTCCGCCGCTTCTACAACGAGAAGACAAACACCTTCGGCGTCGACGATTTCGAATACTCGGCACGACTGTGGACCGTCGTTTTGGAGGTTTCCGTACTGATGGCCCAATTTCCCTCAAAGGAAGTAGCTCAGTTGTCCTATGACTATCGCACCCTGGGGCTCGGCTATGCCAATCTGGGCTCCATGCTGATGATCATGGGTATCCCTTATGACAGTGAAGAAGCCCGCGGCATCGCCGGCGCCATCACAGCCATCATGACCGGCATCGCCTACAAAACCTCTGCGGAAATGGCCGGCGTCCTCGGCGCCTTCCCCCGCTATGAAGAGAACAGGGAAAGCATGCTCCGCGTTATGCGCAACCACCGCCTGGCAGCCTATGATGCCGACGAATACGAAGGACTCGCCATCAAACCCCAGGGCCTTAAAGCAAAATATTGCCCCGACTACCTCCTCAAGGCCGCCACAAAAGCCTGGGACGAGGCCGTGCAACTCGGCGAAAAATATGGCTATCGCAACGCCCAGTCCACCGTCATAGCGCCCACCGGCACCATCGGCCTTGTAATGGATTGCGACACCACGGGCGTGGAACCCGATTTCGCCCTCGTGAAATTCAAAAAATTGTCCGGCGGCGGCTACTTCAAGATCATCAATCAATCAGTTCCCACCGCCCTGAAGAACCTGCATTACACCGACAAACAGATCGACGCCATCGTGAAGTATGCTGTCGGATCGGGAACCTTTGCCGGCGCCCCTGCGATCAACCACCAATCCCTTAGCGAAAAAGGCTTCATCGCCGAAGAGATAAAGAAACTGGATGCCGCCGTCGGCTCCGCCTTCGAGATCGGCTTTGTGTTCAACGTCTACAACCTCGGCGAAGAATGCCTTCAACGCCTCGGCTTCAAGCCCGAACAATACTACAACTTCGATTGGAGCCTCCTCGAAGCCCTCGGCTTCTCCGAAGACGAGGTCGAGGCCGCCAATAACTATGTGTGTGGAACGATGACCGTCGAAGGCGCCCCCTTCCTCAAAGACGAACATTTGACGGTATTCGACTGCGCCAACAAATGCGGGAAAAGAGGTCGGCGCTTCATCCATGCACACGGCCATATCCGGATGATGGGGGCCGCCCAACCCTTTATCAGCGGCGCCATCTCAAAGACGATCAATCTGCCAAACGAAGCATCCGTAGAAGATATCGCCGACGCCTATCTGTTGAGCTGGCAGCTGGCGCTAAAGGCCTGCGCCCTCTATCGCGACGGCTCAAAGCTCTCCCAACCGCTCAGCACAAAATCGGACAAGAAAAAGAAAGAAATGGAAGCCGAAAAGGAAAGCGCCACCCAGGAATCCGCCGCTTTAGCACAGCCGGTTTCGGATTCCACCATCGTCGATCTGAGCAAATTGACTGTACAGGAACTCCTCGAAGAAGTGCACAGACGCGTCCAGGCATCCCCCGACACGAACCTCAAAAGAGCCCTGGCCACCATCGTCGAGCGCCGCACCCTGCCGGCAAAACGGCGCGGCTTTACCCAGAAAGCAAAGATCAACGGCCAGGCAATCTTCCTGCGAACCGGGGAGTACAGCGATGGCACCGTCGGCGAGATCTTTATCGATATGGCCAAGGAAGGCGCGACGATGCGTAGCATGCTCAACTGCTTCGCCATTGCTATCTCCATCGGTCTGCAATACGGGGTACCGCTGGAAGAGTTTGTAGAAAAATTTGTCTTTACCCGGTTCGAACCCTCGGGCATGGTCGACCACCCTAATATCAAGAGCACAACCTCCATCGTCGATTTCATCTTCCGGTCGTTGGCTTATGAATATCTGGGCCGCACCGATCTCGTACACGTACTCGATCGCCCCGAAGTAGCCAACACGGGCGCCGAAGACTGGGACCTAACCGCCGATCCCGCCAAAAAACCCGAACTAAGCGACGTCCGAATCGTGGCAAAAGCGGGGGGAAATACCCCCTCCGGCTCCGCTCAGCCCCAGGCCGCCGCCAGAACCCCCAGGGTTGCCGCCGCTGCTGCCCGTGCCGATAATGGCCTGGAAGCCCTCAATGCCGCCGCCAGAAGCATGCAAAGCGATGCGCCGGCCTGCAATACCTGCGGTCATATCACCATCCGTAGCGGAACCTGCTATAAATGCCTGAACTGCGGCAATAGCATGGGCTGTAGCTGACCCACAACTTCGTCTCAAGGACGGTATTTAACCATATATTCGATTCCCCCATGTCCATGGGGGAATTTCATTTCGTGGCCTTATGCAACCAATTCTGGATCAATTGTTTGACAATTTCGGCCTCTCCGGGATATGCGAATGTCCCCTCCCCGGGGTACCCTTAGTAATTCGGTTATTTTTCCTCCCGGGGAAGAGGTATCTTGCGGAATACTAATCTTCGCATTAGTTCGTTTTATAATAATCCCAGTAAACCCTAAAATGAAAGACATGAAACGTTTTTTTGTAGCCATGATCATTGTAGTTATTTGTAGCTCTTTGTTGTCCTCCTGTGCCCGTAGCGTGACTCCTGACCAGGCCGCCAGCCACCACTATTCGCGTTGCCGCGACATGCGCTAAACAACGTCCAAAAAACTCTTTGAAGCCTCCGCCAGCCAGCGGGGGCTCCCCGGGAAGCAAAGCTTCCCGGACATTACGAAAAAAGAGGCCGTCCACTTTTGAATGTGGGACGGCCTCTTTTTCCTTATTTTTACCCGCAACAATCGCACATTAAAATGTCGGGGATGACTATTCAATTCGGATATAATAAAAAGCAGGTACTAGATGGATTACGTGGACATTTTTTTAGCAGACCGGAGATCCGAACCATGGTCATCATGATCAACGTATTCGCCATTTTGTCCGCTATATTATTCGCATTCAAGAAGATACAAGCTCTGCCCTTCCTTGTCTTCTCCGTTCTCTGGTTTTGTCTCTGGGTGTCCGTACGCCGCCTCCTGCCCCTCAGTATCTATAAACGGTCAGCCACCTTCCAGGATACGTTTACGCTCAGCCTCGAAGATCGCGGCATCGTCCTGGAGACGAAAAAAGGCCAGCAGGTCTGGGCCTGGGAAGACTTTACCGCCTTCAAAGAGACCCTCTATTTCTTCCACGTCTATTTCAGCCCCCGCTCCTTCTTTCTGATCCCCAAGGACTCTTTTAAGGACATCACCGAGATCCAGGCCGCCCGCAAACTGCTGAAAGAAAGGATCGGGAAATAGCCTCCCGCCTGCTTATTTCGGCTTATACTTCGCCTCTTCAAAAAGGCTCCGCGCCGGCACTACCATGAGCTGCGCCGGCGTAAGCTCCCGATGCGCCGCCGCATATTTCTTTACGATCTGCCAGCCAACCCAGGCGCCGATATTGCCTGGCGACGCATCGGGCATCCCAAGCGTCTTGGGACCCTCGCCAATATAGTTCTTGATGATGTCGGGGTCCCTCGCGTTCAGATCGGTACCCTGCAAAAAGAAATTCCATACCGCCACCTCATTCTCCTTGCACCAGGCCAGTTGCGCCTGGGTATATCCCGTTCGGATGCTGTCCGGCGCCTCGGGCGACAGTTTGCCGGCCAGCCAGAAATACCGGCCCTTGATGATCATCTGCTCGATAAGCGGCCGCCCGTCGCTGCTATCCGGGAATATGTCCTGTGCGATCGCATTCAGACAATTGGCTTCGATATACTCGGGCTCAAAACGCCGGGACACATATTGCGGATACAGGTCCTGCCCCTTGCCCGTAAGATAAAAAGGGAAATTTCTCCCTGCATAGGACTGTAATCCAATTCCCAACGCATAGGTAGTGATGGCAACGCCCGGACCATCGAACGGACCTACAAAAGCCACCACCTTCGTCGGCAGCTTGTATTGTGGGAAATAGTACTTCACATAGCGGAAACCCTGCTGCAGCTGATCTTCCAGCCAACCCAACCGCGGATATTTTCGCTTCAGCGAATCACTTACGCCCAGATAGCTCACAAGGAATTGCCGGGCCGCGGCAAAAGCCACCCGGCTCGTGTCGGTCAGCCGCTCGCCCGCGCCAAGGATATTCCCCACGAAATCGGTCGTGAAATACGGATACTGCCGATCCAGCCGCCGGAGCCCCGGGACGATGGCATTGGAATCGATATCAAAAAATGCCGTATCGAAACGCTCGATAACTATTTTCCCGACATCGACACCCGAAACATCCGGCTTATCACCGGAGCCGCCACAAGATACCAGAACAACACAAGCGAATAGGAACCACGCGAAAGATCTCATTTCTTTTTTTTAGCGACTTTTTTTGAAGCCTTTGCTTCGTTGTTGAAGGCAAGTGAGAGCTGTACCCAGTATTCAAAATCTTTTTTCTTCTTTATGCCTTCCTCACTCACAAAAACAAATCCCGTCATCGTTCGCCCGTTGTGGATCATCGGCCGGCAATGATCCATCTCCAGCGCCTCGGCATACCGCTGAGGCCCGATCCGGCAAAGCATTTCGTCAAGCCGGACGCAAAGACACATCTTGCCCTTCACCATGAAACAGATGCCATGGAACATCTTTTTTTCCTCCACATCCGGTAGATGGGCCAGGGCCTCTCTGATCCGTTGGGCAAGTCGTTCATTGAAAGCCATAAGCCAAAT
>Ga0207003_1157_pt1 | contig 13500 bp, 15 predicted proteins | sample Alteio_BWMinCont_89_FD_153474 | JGI IMG/M metagenome (GOLD analysis project Ga0207003, IMG submission 153474) | Enriched cells from forest soil in Barre Woods Harvard Forest LTER site, Petersham, Massachusetts, United States -... | ecosystem: Environmental > Terrestrial > Soil > Temperate forest >...
GATTCCAAATAATCAGGAATTTCTCTTCCATCCACTTCATGCATCCAGTAATAAGCAAAATCTTCTTCGCTAGAGAATATGTAAGTGAGTGACTAACAAATTTTCTTTAATTTATTACACTTCAATTTTTAAAAAACAGGAGGCATTATTGCTAGCAAATGTTAGACCACTCGAACTTCAGCGAGTCGTTTAACGGCGAACTCGTCGTCCCAGCAGACAGCGGCTTCCCATGCAGCCGATGCTTGTGCGGCGATGTCGAGAGCAACGTCGTCGAGATCAGCAGCATTATGGGGCAAGACCAGGTCGAGGTCGGGGACGTCGACATGTGCTTCGTCCCAGTCGATTAGCCCGATCCGATCTCTGGTTATGCGGATGTTGCCAGGGTTATGGTCGCCGTGGACGACACATGTCTGCCGTCCGGCTAGCCGTGCCCACGCTGCTCGGCATCGAGCAACACCTTCGGACGGCATCGCGCGGAGGTCGATCTTCGTCCCAACTTCAGCGCGCAGGAGGTCGGTCGATGATCGCCAGTCAGGACGCTGCGGCCAGCCCTGCGTCAAGCGGTGCAACTGGCGGAGCGTGTCGGCCACGCGATGCCAGTCAGCTTGCGATTCGGGTGGTTCGCCTTCCACGTAAGTCATTACCACAAGACCTTCGGCAAACAGCCGTCCGTCCGTGGTCGGGATGGGAAGCGGCACAGTCAGACCTTCACGGTCAAGGTATTGGAGAAGTTCAGTCTCCCACGCGAGATCAGCATCACTCCTGACACCGAGGCGAGCAACCGAAAGTTGCCCATTGACGCTCACACTCCACACGTCGTTGGCGACTCCTCCTGCGAGCCGCTCGATGCGAGCGACATTATCACCCCACTGCTTGAGAGCCTCCCAACCCGGTCTGCTAGCTGGCGTATGTTCGGTATCTTTCACTGTGCCTCCTTAAAAGCTGATGTTTCTATAATTTCGCGCGCACGAAGTTAGGCAACTGTGAGCATATTAATATACGACAGTTTAATTGATCTAGCCCCGACTTCACGGACACCCTTTTCTTAAAAAGGCAAAGTCGAATTATTCAAATAAACTGATTGGCGGTATAGTCAATAAATTCAGTTGTTTTTCTGACATCATTTTCATGTACTATTGGAGTTTGATTACTATTGGTAATAGCTTCTTTAATCAATTTATGCCATTTTTTTTCTAAATTCACTAGTGCCCATTGTGCAGAGAATTGTTTTGAAGCAATTTTTCGTTCAGATGCGAAATGAAGAAACCTGCAAAGAGTTAGAACCACAAATACTTGCTCATCTCTTTGAATTAACCAGCCAGCTTCTTGTTCATCATGCGCTTGTTCCATCCATAAATTAGCAATTGATTTTACTGCTTGAAGAATATGATTTTCATCAACAGGATCAAAAAGATTATGTGGGTCAGGTCCTTCAATTACAATACCGTATTCACGCAACGCATAACATTGAAATGGCCATCCCATTTCTAATTTATCTTTGATAAGCTCTCTTCCTTTTTCTATCTGAGGATAAAGCGTTAGTGTTTTTTTATAATTTCCAAGTTCTTTTTTCGCTATATAGGCCGCCTCAATTTTTTTTGACCAAGGCGAATCACTTGAATAAAATCTTTCGTGTATAGCATGAGGTGTATATTGATTATTTAACTCAAAATGGATGGATTGTGGTTTTGGCGCAGAATCAAACGAGAGGAGTTCTATCTAAATGACATTGAAATACACACACCCTTTATCGAAGCAAGAGATAGATAACTTTATTGAGAATGGCTTTGTCAAAATCGAAGGTGCATTTGACGCTAAGATCGCTGAGAAAGGACGTCAAATTCTCTGGTCTGATATGAAAAAAAATCCCCTTGAACCCCAGACATGGACGGAACCAGTGGTGAGACTTGTACCATCGATCGACGAACCTTTCGAACTTGCCGTCAACACTCCTCGTTTGCATGGAGCATACCATCAGTTGGTTGGCGAAAATTGGATTAAACGATCGAATGCCGGCTATTTTGTTGTGCGCTTCCCATCGCCGGTCGAACCAGATGATACAGGCTGGCACATTGACGCATCATTTGAAATTGATGGTGAATACAGTGTGAGTCTGTATTCGCGAGGACGAGCATTGCTTATGCTGTTTCTGTTTTCAGATGTGAATGAGAATGACGCACCTACCAGAATCCGCATAGGTTCCCACCTCGATATTCCGCCACTTCTGGTTGCGGCTGGAGATGCTGGTCTGAAATGCAAGGACATACAGTTGCAGGTGGAAGAAGTGTCAAGAAATCGCTCTATAGGTTTTGCGACTGGCAAAGCCGGAGACGCTTATCTTTGTCATCCTTTTCTTGTTCATGCGGCGCAGAAAAACATCGGTAAGAATGTGAAGTTTATGGCTCAACCTCCTTTATTGAATAAGGCTCCGTTTAAGATTGAAGGTAAGACGGATGCTTTTTGCCCAGTTGAGCTCGCAATTCTCAAAGGACTAAAGGCTCTAGGTCAACCATAAAGTCGAGGGAAATAAAAGGGAGCCGGACTGGAATAAATTAGCTGCAAATATTCTGAAAACCGAACTAAAACGTAGAGGGATCACATACGATCTTCTACATAACAACTTACTGATGCTGTGCACTAAAAATGGAAGGCTTACCCTAAATCTAAATAGGAAATCCCAACATGTTTGTCGTCATTTTAACTTATAAAAAACCGCTCACAGATATTGATAAACATCTCACTGAACATAGAGCATTTTTAGATAGTGGCTATAAAAATAATTTTTTTGTGGCATCTGGGCCGAAAAATCCACGCGATGGTGGTGTCATCATATCTCAATTAAAAAACCGTGATGAATTGGAAAATATTTTAAAACAAGATCCATTTAGTATTCATGATGTGGCTGATTATGAAATAATCGAATTTGACCCAATCAAATATCACGCTGATTTTCGTTCATTTATTTAAAACTCGACTATTGATAATTTACGCAAAAATATAGGCTAAAAGTATGAGCTCACACAATAATGTTTTAGTCAAAAAAGTCTCTTCAGAATTAGATATTCAAGCTTGTCTTGCGATTCGATATCGGGTGTTTGTGGAAGGACAGAACGTTTCCATTGATGAGGAAGTTGACGGGCTGGATTCAAGCAGTGATCATTATCTTCTATCGCTTGATAACCTGCCTGTAGGCACCGCACGAGTTCGTTACGTAGATGATGACTTCGCCAAAATTCAACGCGTGGCAATTTTGGAAGCTTGGCAGAGCCGCGGATTGGGCCGTGTGTTGATGAATTTTATAATCGAAGATTTAAAACAGTGTTCTAAGGTTAAAAAAGCAAAGCTTGGGGCTCAAACCTATGCCATTCCATTCTATGAAAAATTGGGATTTATAGTTTGTAGTGATGAATATTTGGATGCAGGGATTCCACATAAAGACATGCAAATTGAATGGTAATTAAAGCAATAGCTTTTTGACATATTGAATAATATTTAAATTAAAATGAAGATACGTTTCTGATTTAATGCACTCCGTTTTTTTATGCTGTAAAAAATTGCTAAAATAATAAAATCAATCGCAAGGTACCTGCCCAAACAGAATTTAGATTATTACTTTCGCCTGGTGTGGGGACATAAGAAATGACGGGCTCTAAATAAATACCCTGCATTAGTTTAGCTTGATAATATGCTTGGTACATTAATTCTGTAGCACGTGAAAACCGTTGTTGATTCAGCCAAGACAATGCAACGCCAGCGCCTAATGAATCATGCAGTCTTGTTGAAATTAATCCAAAACCAGTTAACCCTGCACCTACATATTTTTTAAAAGGTAAAACAGCTGAATTGTTGATGCCGTATTGATAGAAACTTGAAATACCCACATTATCAATACCTGGATTTTTGTACCATAATCTTTGTGTAGCAAATACATAAGCGCCGGATGCAGCATTTTCAAAAAGGGTGTCTGATGCTTTAATCAAACCATCTTGATGCCAAACACCAATACCAAAATCCCCGGGCAACTGATTTTTTCCTAATAACCAATCAAAACCAGTTTCAGCAATGTGAAAATAAGTGCCATTTAAATTAGGCGCAGCTTGTTCGCCAGTTTGTTGGCCTTGCGCTAAGCTGCCATTGTAAAGCCCATATAAAAAATACCAGCGCTTATTTGGTATAAAACTAAAAGTAATTCCGTAGATAGAATTATAAAAACCAGGTAAAACACCAATCGTGGTTGGATTAAGAAAAACTGGAGTATAAATTAAGCTGCTAACAGCAGGAATCGCAATATCTTCATTAGCGAGTGGAATAGGTCTAACGACATTTCCAAAATCAATTGTAGGGACTTGCTTGCCGATGCGAATGTAAAATTTATTATTAAAAAGGGCTTGTCTAAACCAAAGTTCATAAAGCTCAGTGCGATTAAAAGGAGGCGAAGCTGGTAGACTGTTATAACCTTGCAAAACACCTGCTTGCCCATTTGTATTTTGACCATTAAATTGCAAACCCTGTACACCGAATAAACCATCTTGCCATCCCATTAGTTTTTCTGTATCAAGGGTCATCCCTAATAATAAAGCGCTATTGTTAGTCCAACGAGTTGCATCTTGAATGCCGCCAGAAAATAAATCATTTGTATCTGCAATCCATGAACCCGTAAATTCGATACCGTGATTATTTATAATGCCCAGCTTGTTTTCTAGGTAACGTTGCAGAGCTCCTGTTCCCGGATTGATATTAACTGCTGCCGGATTTGAACTAATGCTATCAGGTGCTGAAAATGACGTATTTTCCGCGTGTGCAGATAGAAAAATAAAATAAAATAATCCTATTTTCCATAGCAATTGTTTTATCTGTTTCAAGCTAATTACTCGGTGGGTTTTATGTTAAAAAAGATGTTATCATAAATTCGTTAGTACCTCGTCAAAAAATTTTTCCGAATGCTAACGAGGGACGTTGCGACCAGGACGCGGGGAAGCATCGAGGGCAGGATGCCCGTTCCCGAGTGGCATTCGGAAAAACTTTTTTGACCGCATACCAGGATGAATTATTAATTTCACAAGGAGAGGAAATGTTTAAAAAAATACTGATGTTTTGTTTGATGCTTGCTGGATTCCATAGTTCGTTGGTGATAGCTAAAACCTACAATGTTCCAGCCACCGATAAAACCACAACCTTAGGGCTTTTCGATCTTAATAAACAACCCGTAGTGAAAATTCATTCTGGAGATACTGTTTCATTGGAAACCTGGAATAGTTGTTTGCATGCGATGGTTTACAATAAAACCACTCCAGCGGATGTTGCAAAATTTTATGAAGAACATGATATTCAAAAAAGACGAGGCATGCATACACTGACAGGTCCCGTGTATGTTGAAGGCGCAGAGCCAGGTGATGTATTAGAAATTAGAATTTTAAAAATAGAACTCAATGATTGGGGTTACAATTTTTTAAGTCCGACTCAAGGAATTTTATCGGAATTTACTAAACCACAAATTAAATATTTTAAATATGACAAAGTCCATAATTCCACAGAGTTTACCCAAGGAGTTTGTTTACCATTAAAACCATTCCCAGGTATTATCGCCGTTGCCCCCGCAACTGATTGGCCAACCGGATGGCCGGTTAACATTGATGCGGCTGCTGGTCAACCAGTGAATGGTGAGTTTAACTCAGTTCCTCCAGGGCCTTTCGGCGGCAATTTAGATGAGCCTGAACTTCAAGCAGGTTCGATATTGTTTTTACCGGTATTTCAAAAAGGCGCGCTGGTATGGACAGGCGACTCTCATGCTATGCAAAGCAATGGAGAAATAGATATCACTGCTTTAGAAACCTCATATAAATCGATCACTTTGCAATTCATTGTCAGAAAAGATCTTAAAGCAAAAGGCGTTTTTGATAAGAGCAAAAGAACTGGTGGTGATGCATTTACTTGGCCAATCACAGAAAATAAAAATGAATGGATCATTACAGGTTTAAATGTTGATTTATTTGAAGCGATGAAACTGGCTTCGAGAAATGCCATTGATTTCTTGGTGCAAACACAAGGATTTACCCCTGAACAAAGTTATCAATTTTTAAGTATGGTCGGTGATTTTGAAATTCCAGAAGCAGTAAATGTTATTAAGCATGTGAGTGTGCATATTCCGAAAAAACTTTTTAAAATAAAAGGGAAAAAAACCACTCTCTGCACTGAAGGTGTTTTTCCTTTAAAATCACCTGATGTAAATTTAAATACAGTTTGTGTTCGGCAAGAAGGAATAATAGTGAAATGAAAAAAACCTTGGCGGCTTTATTTTTGATCCTAATCTCTGTTTCAGCCATTGCAGACAGTTTGATACTCAATAATCAAGTATCAAAACCCACTAACAATAAAAAATATAAAACTGTCATTCAATGGGCAAATTCAACAAAAGATGTGGAAGAAAATAATATTCAATTAAAAGAAGGCAAGCCATTAAATCCCCACTCGTTAAAAACGATATCTGGAGTGGGGAAACTTAAGATCACAATCCCAAAAAAAGCAGGATATTTTCGTGTCTTGGTATGGACAAAAAGTTCACGCGATCCAGCATTTCTTACTAATTGGGTTTATGTTGTGCCTGAAAAAGCTTATACATTAAATAAAGATATTTTGATTCCTTTTGTTCTTATCTCGGGGATGGGGTGTTGAAAAGAAAAGACGAGACGAGCGCGGATTAATTTGGGGAGTGAGAGGGCTGTAGGATGGGTTGTTGCTTAAGTTAGCACCTATCTCATTACATACAATGTGTCCGATGCAGAGTGCATACAGGGTGCGGAATAAGTGCATCTTCGTAGCTTCAGCAAACCTCGGCGATAAAGAAACCAAAACACAAAGAAAAAATCATGGCTAAAAAAACTGTAACCCTTGGCAAGTATCGACACTATAAATCAGGTGACTTGTACGAAGTTATTGGGACTGCCCTTCACAGCGAAACTCTTGAGGAGTTGGTGGTTTACAGAGCTCTTTTTCATTCCGAAAAATTTGGCAATAACTGCATCTGGGTACGTCCAAAAGAAATGTTTCTTGAGGATGTAGAATTCAATAACATAACCACCCCACGTTTTCAGCTCATTGAAACCGCAGAAAAGGAAAAGTGAAAAGGTATTCATATGATTAATATATTATGTTACGGCGACTCGAATACTTGGGGAAACATTGCTGGGTCTAGAAATATCAAATTCATGTTAGCAAAACGATTTGATAAAAATACGCGATGGACTGGAATTCTGCAAAAAAAATTAGGTAACGAATTTAATATCATAGAAGCAGGATTGAATGGAAGAAATACATCATTTGATGAAACCAGATACAAACGTCCCTCCCGAAATGGATTATCTACACTACCGCTTATATTGGAAATGAATTATCCGCTTGATTTGGTCATTATCATGTTAGGAACTAATGATTCGATCATTGATTTTAAAGCGACACCGCAGCAAACAACAAACGCTATTCAAAAAATGATTCGGCATATTAAAAATTGTCATCTAGGCTCGGAATTCACAGCACCGAATATCCTTTTAATTTCTCCTGTACCGATCCAAAAAATTGATTCGGAAGATTTCAATTTATTTTTTGATGATGAATCTATAACGAATACCAAAGCATTGGCAAAGTGTTATGCTGAATTAGCAGCAAAAGAAGGTTGTGATTTTTTAAACGGGGCTGAAATCGCCGATTTTAGGCTTGACGATGGAATACATCTCGACAAAAAAGGGCATTCAGATTTAGCAAATGCGATTGCAGTTAAGATTCAATCTTTTTTCTCGGAAGAATTTCAATCTAAATGAAAGGAAAGTGGGATTATGAAAAAATCACCATTTCGCTTTACGTTTAAACCAGCAATGGAACCACAAAGAGAAATGATTCACCAGTGGCTTCAACAAGATTATATTCGCGAATGGGTTCATCGACAGGGATTACAAAATACGTTATCAGAATTAGAAAAATTCTTTCATCATCAATCTCAGCATAAAAAATTAGACCCGCACACCAAAATAACTCAGCACTGGATTGGTTATGATAACGATAAACCATTTGTTTATTTGCTTACCTCAAATGTTTTTAAAGATACATTAAACGTGTATGCACAATGGTGTGAGTCGAATGGTTTTGCAATCACTTTAGATATTTTTATCGGTGATAAAGACTATCTGGGGAAAGGATTCGCCACTACCATCATTAAAGATTTTCTTCTAAGTCAATTTTCAGATGTATCGAAAGTTTTTATTGATCCTGAAAAAACTAATTTAAGAGCAATACATGTTTATCAAAAGGTAGGATTTCAAATCGTAGGGGAATTTGTAGCTCCTTGGCATCCTGTTCCTCATCACGTTATGAAAATTAATATGAGAGATCTTAGGCAGCACCTTATGGATAATTGACCCTAGTTCGTTTCTATAAATAAGCGCTTATTAAACCGGACAATTAGCGTCGTGCTGCCGCGCGCAAAAATCCTTAATAACATGTATCACATTGAATTATAAGGATCATTAATGTACAATATTGGGCAATTAAGCATCAAAGTAGAAATCGAGAGGAGTAAATTATAACATGATGAATTCAATAGACAAAAAATTACTATTTGACAAAATTGAAGCTATCGCCACACAACTCGATGCTTCTTCTTATTCCATGCTTAATAACAAGCAACGAAAAGCTGCGATGATACGCATGGCTGCACGGAGAGCAATATCGGAACTAGAATCTAAAAAGCATCAATCACAAGATTTATATAATTATACTATTACTGACTTATTATCCTATAAAGCCCCTGGACAAATTAGTTTGTTGGATGCCTTAAATTACAATCGTCCTGGTATTACAAAACCCGTGACTGAAGAATTAATTAATTTTTTGCGGCCGAGTGGCCTTGATAAATTGATTCTGCTAATTAAATCAAAATTCGATATTCAATTAGGTATGAGTGATGGTGATGTCAGTTTTGATATGCCACTAGGTTCAGAAACTGTCATAATTGAGTCAGTGGAAAATGGAATAGCTAAGCTCAAGATAGTTAATCAAGGAGCTGGATGCAATGAAGATATAAATAATGCAATTAATGAAACAATCGTGGGGAAACAAATTTCTGGTCTGACAACAGAGGTTATCTGGGGTGCGCGATGCAACGCCAAAGGTGTTAGCTTAACCGTAGATCTTAGTAAGTGTGAAGAAATTGTTGAAAAACTTAGAACAGTACAAGAGAAAAAATTCCTCCATTCTCAGCAAGTCAACAAGGCGATGGGAGGATTTATATTTGGTTTTGAAGGGCCGAAACCATCTGAGAAGCCTAACATCTCTCTCCTTTTTGGTGAGTTTATATCTGAATTATTACAAGGTATGTCTGAAGAAAGCCGGTCATCTTCTAAGGGAAAGATTATGTCATCTTTAAAAAATATGATGAATGTTGGATCAGATCTGCAGGCCTTAAAAAACGCATTACATAATGTACTTGCTTTGGCGCTGCAAAGAGATCGTAACGCCTATTCATTGTTTTCTACAACAACAACGGGGGACGCTGCACTAGCTTTGCTGAAACAAGAGAAATATCGTCCATTAGCTGAGCTTGTACGAAGTGCTACGGATCGAACAGATCAAGAAATACGTTATCGCGATTTGCGCAAATTTGTTATGGGTAAAAACCAAAAGGATGCTTTTTATACCAGGCATCGTGAAGAAACTTATCACGTTTTAGGTGATTCGTCGTTTACTGCAAATAACCAGCCTAGTCCCAGCTTTTTATCTAGGCATACTTTAAAGCAAGCGCTTGCTCAATCTGAATACCAGTCTTATATAGCAGAAAAGTTAAATGTTAATCCCGAAGATTGCGAGGACAACTCAAGGCGCCGGATGAGTTTAAAATAAAGCTGGAAAATCAATTAACAATTGGGGCAAATTTCTCTATGTAATTTTGGTACGAAAAAATCGCGCAGGTCAGTATCCCTGATTTTTTTGCTGGCGTTATCTCTGCATGGGACATGAAAAATAAAAAGATTTTATCTCAAAAAACAAAATTCATCCTAGAACATTCTATAGTGGACAATCCAAACATTGCGATTATCTTAGCTGATCAATGTAATGAAAAAATTAATTTCTCACAAGTAGTTGTCTCGAAGGCTGACCAGACCCACAACAATGCGCCGGATTAATTTAACAACCTTCATGGATTACCGAATTTATCGATGCAAATTAGCGACTTAAAGTTTTTGTAAATCATTTCAGCTAATCACTATCGATTTAATATCTTTATTCTTATGATTGTTCCCAATGGCTACATCACTATTCAAAGCAGAAATAATGTATGCCTTCTTTGGCGCTAGCGAATAACTTATAACACCATTACTAAGCGTGGGCGCAAGCTCAAATATAGGATAGCTCTGCCCATAAAATTTTTTGATTAAATTTTTGATATTTTGATTCATAGAAGAACCCAAAACAATTCCACAAGGCTTAAAGAAATCAAAAACGTTTAATGGTAACAAATCTTCATTTGATTCTGAGTAACGATTAAACGCAGTTAATCGCCATTCTACTTCGCTCTTCGAACCGATAGCTTTACTACTAGTTAATAACCATGAAAAATCATCAGCCCAACTCTGTTCGTAATGTGCCATCATAAATTGATTAGCAGGGTAATTAACTACGATAGGAGAGTAACACACCTTCTGAAGCCCAAAACGAACGATATCTCCATTCTTATCAGAATATTCAAACCTAAAACCAGGATCATTTATAATATTTTTTATGCTATCAACTGATTCTGTTATATGTCGTTTTTTTAATTCCGAAATAATTGCTGCCCGATCTATCTTAAATATTATACAAACACCGCTATGGCCTCCGCCGTAGTAAGACCACATTTCACTATTGTCGGGATCTTCACATAAACTGTAAATTCCAAATGGCAATGGATTGCTACTTACCAATGCTGGATGATAAAAGTGACTCATTCCTTCCCTTTTATAACGAGACACCTCTTCTTTAAGCTGAGCAAGAGTTAATTGATGCTGTGGTGCATTTTTTGCAATTTCATGAGCTGCTACAGCATGATACTTCGCTAATATTTCATCACTTACACCTGTGGTGTAGTCAATATTCGCAACACACTCAAATGGATCATTCAAATATGTATAACGACCAAGATATATCATCTTGTGAGTTAAAATCTGCTTGAGAATGATCCATTGATTAAATTCATGACCCTTTGTACAAATCGGTAACGCACTGTCTGACAACATTTCTTCTAATTGTTTGAACTGGCTACCGCTAACGTCATCAACTTTCATGTATTTAAAAAAATATGCGCTATCATTTAAATTATCATCTTGCGATAATTTATTGATATTAAATTTTGCATCACTCATAGAAACCTTATTCAAAAAAATTATAAAAATAACCTAAAACTCACTTTAATACCCTTGAGAGAGATTATCCTTGATAATACGCATTCAAATCCTCGATTAATAATGGATCATCAGGTTGCATATTTTTATATTGCACAAACACGCGTTTCATCCATACAGGCATCTTATCAAGATGCTTAAGCACTTCCACAAAATTCTTATTCTCAATCCGATGATGAATTTTTTTAATGGCTAACGGTGTAACCAAGCTTGCTCCATCACCCCGGAGATACCATAAAGCTGTAACAACTAATCCAGTAACAGTTCCCGGCATTACCAATTTTTTTGGATTAATGTGTACAAGCCTAATGCGAAATTTTTCATTTATTTTTATTTTCCGTGAACGACCTGTTGTGTAATAAACAGCACGCATTGGAACTTGCGCACTCAAACCAACACGATTTACAGCATCAGCACCGTGCTCAGATATGACTTCGCCTGTTTTTTTAGAAATGGCCTTAACTATTTCATAAGATCCTGGCATTAGAATTTCACCTTTCAAATAACGGCATTTCTTGGGTCGAACATACATGCCGCGCATTACACGTTTAATCTCGCCTTTCTTTGCTAGATAAGCCAAAACCTTAACAGCATTTTCAACGAGATATTTTTTATAAATAGATTCTGGGAAAAAAATTTTCCCTCTAGGTATTTTTTTAATAGATTTTTCTATTTGTTCAAATTCATTCATACAATCGACACTAAATTAAAATTTATATAACATTTTCTCAACTTCAGTCCACGGCAAACGACTGCCAGAATCTTTCATTCGTTGAAAAGAAACACGTGCAACTCCAACAGTTATTTGCTTGCTTTGAAGCATTTGTTCAACTAACCATATCGTGCCATGTACATCAACGCTTAATTCTTTAGCAACTTCCCGTAATGCTTTATCGCCAGTCAATAACTGGCACTGTTCGTTTTTAGCAAGCGTCAACGCTAATAAATCATTAACACTCGTCTTAACATACTTCTGTCGCAAGTTATAAGCTTCAGCAACTAACTCTCCGCTCATTGTTTTGCTTATTAAACCAAATTGCGATAAGTGTCCATGTCGATCAGATAATTCTTCTGAAAACAAAATATCTGGTACGGCAAATTTCCAAGGCAAACTAAACATCGCACTTGTTAACTCCCCACATTCAATATCAATTAAAACACTTGCATCACTAATGATGAACAACATCTTGGCTCTCCATAGCACGCAGAGACCTAAATGATTCAAGCGGCATATTCATTAGTTCTGCGGCTTTGGACTCACCAATATATTGCTCAGCAAGGGCATGAAAAATCATTTGCTCGAAAATGTGCGTTATTTCTTTTGGGTATTGTTCGCCAGGCTCTTTCTTCGACCATCCTCGTTCATTAAATTCAGCGCGTAATTGACGATAAACATTATTAGATATAATTCCGGTTTCTTCCGCACGATGCAGAATACTAGTCATGCTAATTCCGAACTCTTGTTTTAATAAACTTAGTTCGCGCGGCTCAATCGAATTACGATGCTCTCCTAAAACATTTATGAGTGATTGTTTTGGTAATAGAAATGCACCCGCGAATCTATTGCAGCAACTCTCTATATCCAAACCATCAGCAAGACGATTATCTAAAAGAAGATGACCCAATTCATGCGCTAAAGTAAATCGCTGTCTATCACCGGGCCGCTGATCACCAACAACGACAACAGGCATTCCATTAACTTCGGCATAAAGCCCATCAATTTTTGGATATTGATCATTATCAATTCCAAATACTTTTATGCCCTGCTCTTCAAATATATCTATTAAATCAGGGATAGGATCAAATCCTAGATCCCATTGATTGCGAATTTGATCGGCAAGTTTTTCTACTTCATCAATATGGCTTATTTTCTTAGGCAAATTCTTTACTGAAAACGACTGCACTGGCGGAGTCGGAAATAAATTTTCAAGCTCAACGCGGCGTTCAACTTGATCTACTATTTTCGCGGTAATTTCTTCTAAATGACGTTCTGGCATATCCGCATGCTTGCGATAGTGAATGTTTTCTAAAGCAAAACGTTCTGGCCTAAAGAAATATTCCACTCTGACATGCA
>Ga0207003_1158_pt1 | contig 13470 bp, 6 predicted proteins | sample Alteio_BWMinCont_89_FD_153474 | JGI IMG/M metagenome (GOLD analysis project Ga0207003, IMG submission 153474) | Enriched cells from forest soil in Barre Woods Harvard Forest LTER site, Petersham, Massachusetts, United States -... | ecosystem: Environmental > Terrestrial > Soil > Temperate forest >...
ACAAAGAAAGGCATCCCGCCAACCGGCATGGAATCCTATGGTGGCCCCCTCGTCACCGCCGGCGGCCTCCTCTTCATCGCCGGCACCCGCGACAACCTCCTCCGCGCCTTCGACAAAACCACCGGCAAACTCCTCTGGCAATACCTCCTGCCAAACGCCGCCTTCGCCACCCCCATTACCTACGAGCTCGACGGCACCCAATACATCGTCATCGCAGCAGGCGGGGGTAGGGGACTCCCGACGGGCGGTAACTACCTCGCCTTCGCCCTGCCTTAAAAAGATCTCACCGGCACCCCTGCGGCCGCAACCTCTCCTTTAAAAAATCTTCTATTAATGGAGAAATTAATCCAAAAATGGCCTGTTTGTTAATAGCCCCCGGCTTTATTTGTGAAATATTTCGTTTATAAAACTCAATTGCTTGTGTATGAAAAAAGTTCTAATGCTGCTATTAGTGGTATCGGCTCTCATAAAAGCCGAGGCCCAGGGTCAGCTGATAAAGGGGACAATATTGGATGAGAGCAACAGACCCCTTTCCGGCGCTACTGTCACCCTCAAAGGCACTACGGTTTCCACTTCTACGGATTCCTCCGGCAATTTTCAGATCAACACGGGCACTCAGGTATCCCCTGTTTTGGTAGTCAGCTATATAGGCTACCTTAATGCCGAATTCCCTGTGCGGGGACGCGCCACGCTGACCGTCCGCCTTGAACAGGATGCCCGAACCCTGGGCGACGTAGTGATCGTCGGGTATGGCACACAGAAGAAAGGTGATATCACCGGGGCAAGTAGCTCGGTGACAGCCGCGGAAATTGCCAAACGACCCCTCGTTCGCCTGGAACAGGCCTTGCAGGGTACGACAGCCGGTGTAGCGGTCACCAGCCCCAACGGACAGCCGGGACAAGGTCTCCGGGTCAAGATCCGGGGTGCAAACTCCATCACAGGGGGCACCGACCCGCTGTATGTTATCGATGGCAACATCGGGAATGGCACAGACGTCAATCCCAGCGACATCGAATCACTGGAAGTTCTTAAGGATGCTGCATCAACCGCCATCTATGGATCGAGAGCATCCAATGGCGTGGTCCTCATCACCACGAAGTCAGGTGGCGTGGGCATGCCCAAACTGTCGGTCAATGCCTGGGCATCCAAGGATAAGATCCCCAGGGAACTGGACCTGATGGGGCCTTATGATTTTGCCCGCTCTGTAAATGCGCAGTTCGTAGGGCAGGGTGGATCGGCCGCTTCCGTACCTTTCTCCGCCCAACAGCTATCGGATTTTAAGTCGGGCGCCGTCCAGGGCACCGACTGGCAACGGTCCCTCCATACGGAGCCCTGGGTGCAGAATTATGAGGCAAGCCTCAGTGGTGGATCGGAAAATGTGCGGTATTACTTTTCCGGCGGGTATCTGAGCCAGCCCGGCATTATCCTCAACCAATGGGCCAGGAAAACTACTTTCCGGGGAAATGTCGATGTTAAGGTAAACAACCGGATGAACGTGAAATTCATCATCTCCGCCATTATCCCCACCAACCATAACACAAACTACGGCGGTGGACTCGGCGACCCGTTCAACCAGGCCGTGGAATGGGACCCTACTTCGCCCATCCGCGATGCCAGCGGCAATTTCATAAAACACTCGAGCTTTGCCTCGATACAGTTTAACCCCATCGCCCAGGCGCTAAGTCAGTCGCATGACAACATGAGCGGCGGCGGCGCGATTACCAACAATTATTCCGGCTCGGCGATCTTTACTTACCGGTTGATCAAGGACCTGACCTTTACCTCGACCAATGTCTATAATCTTTATTACGGCTATGGTCAATCCCTGGATGGTCCGAACACCGGTGCCTATGACCAGCATGCCGACAATGCGTTCACCAATTCTGTCCGTAACAGGAGCTTCTTAAGCAGCAACTATCTTAACTATAAACACAGTTTTGGGGATCATACGATATCGGCTACGGCCCTGTATGAGCTGCAGAATGGCAAGAACATGTCGACAACGGCGACAGCGAGAAACCTGATCACGTATGGCCTTGGTTATTACAACCTGGGGCTGGGCGCAACGCAACAGACAACCTCCTCGTATTCGGCTGACGCGCTGGTGTCCTGGCTGGGTCGGGTTTACTATACCTTCAGGGACAAGTATACCCTTTCAGCGAGCATCCGTGCGGATGGTTCCTCTCATCTCACTAACAAATGGAGCTCGTTCCCTTCCGTCGGTGTCAACTGGAATATGAAGAAGGAAAACTGGCTGGAGAATTCGAAAATATTCTCCGACCTGAAGATCCGGGCTTCCTACGGTCAGACGGGTAACCAGGCCGTTCCAGCCTATTCTTCCATTCCGTTGATCAATGTCGGCGGCGGCAACAACCAGAATAATTACTACTATGGCGGCGGCTCGCCAGGTCAGTCAGGATCGGCTACTGTAGCCACTTCTGTCGGTGCGCCGACATCGAAATTCCTCAAATGGGAGATCAAGACCACCTATGATGCCGGTGTCGATATGGCGTTCCTTAATGGACGGTTGACGGTCACCGTAGACGCGTATACGGGCAAAGTCAAAAACCTTTTATACAATGTCCCCTCTCCTCAATATGACGGCGGGCAAAACTACCAGACGAATATCGGCAGTCTTTCCAATAAGGGCTTTGAATTTGCCGTCGGCGGCACCCCGGTATCCAACCGGGACTTCAGATGGAACACAAATCTAACAGTATCTATCAACCGGAATAAGGTAATAGATCTGGGTGGGTTGGATAACCTCTACTCGATCGGCGGTAATAACACGTTTAATGCCATGTTGAAAGTGGGGCAGCCGCTGGGTGAATTTGCCGGGTACAAATTCCTGGGCACCTGGAAGACAAGCGAAGCAGCGCAGGCCGCACTATATGGCAACGTGCCGGGTGATGCAAAATACCTGGACGTAAATAACGATCACATCTTTAATGCTTCCGACTACCTGCCGTTGGGCAATGCGACTCCAAAATATACCTATGGTTTCATCAATGACATCGGTTATAAGGATTTCACGCTGAGCTTTATGTTCCAGGGTCAACAGGGCAGCCAGGTATTCTCCGAAACGCTGGCCTATCTCTGGGGCGGTCTGGGTGATATGAAGAACGCCACTACCATCGAGGCCGTTCCGGAAAATCTGTGGACGGTCAAGAACCAGACGAACAACCCCGCCTGGAGCAGCTCCAATAGTAATAAAAATGGCAGCAGCCGGTATATATACAACTCAAGTTATGCCAAGCTGAAAAATGTCTCATTGACCTATCGCGTACCAAACTCGGTCATCAGGAGAATGAAGTTGAATAGCCTGGAAGTATATGTCAGCGGGCAAAACCTCTGGACCATTACACCCTATAAAGGATATGATCCGGAGATCGACAATCAGCCTACGGGCAATGCTATTTCGCAGGGCCAGGAGTTTGGTGTCATTCCCAATCCAAAGTCCTATACGTTCGGATTTAGACTTTCATTATAAGGTATAATAAACATATTCAGCTATGAAACCGAGTACAAGATTTTCAACTCCCTCCATCGTCATAGTCAGCCTGCTTGCCGCAGGACTCGTGACAGGAATTATCACCGGCTGTCAGAAACTCACCGAAGATCCAAAAGGCAATTTAACCCCCGGCAATTACTATAAAACACAAAGTGACCTGGATGCGGCGGTTGCCGGGATGTATATTCAGCTGGCCCGGGACGGCGCCTGGGGATTTACCAGCAAGGAAACCTCTTATTTCGGATCGGATGACCTGACGACGGACCCCGGTCTGAACAAGGGCGACCAGCGGGAATTCGACCGGTTGTCAGGCAGCAGCACCAATGGCAGCATGACATCCGAGTGGAATGGCCCCTGGCAGACCATCTACAATGCCAACTATATCATCGCAAACTATCAGCATATCACCACTTCCGATTTAGTGACGAGAGACAACTCTGCGGGTCAGGCTTACTTCTTAAGAGGGGTGTGTTACTACTACCTGGTGCGGACCTTTGGCCCCCTGCCGCTGGTCATCGTACCCCAGGATCCCACGGCGCGCCCTCCCAGGGCCGCGGTGGCTGATATATACGCACAGATCATCAGTGACCTCACGGTGGCGAAGACCATGCTGGGAAAAACCAAGGTCCAGGGCAAACCCAACATCTATTCCGCCAGCGCTATCCTGGAAAACGTATACCTGACGATGGCCGGCTGGCCGCTGAACGACGCCAGCAAATACCAGTTGGCTGCCACCGAAGCACAGCTCGTGATGGGGTCGGGTTTGTATGACGTCAATACGCCCTACGACCAGGTGTTCAAGACAAGGAACAGCTCGGAATCCATCTTCGCATTGGAATACAGCGTCGCCGGCAACCTTCCGAACCGTCGCTTTGGGTCTTCGAATGTGCCCCTCGATGAAGTGGCGATCGATGGCTCCAGCGGCTGGGACGATGTCTACCCCGAGATAAACTTCTATAAGAACAGGCCTGTTTGTCAACGCAGCTATCTTACTTTTTATGATACGATCAAGCTGCGGAATGCAGACAAGAAAACCTTTACACTGGTACCCTGGAACTCGCCGGCTACGCATGCCCAGCATCCCTACTACAAAAAGTACAGGGCCGGTCTGGTTACCAATGGAGTAGGAGATGGAGTGAATGAGGACGCTACCCATCTGTATACGATCCAGCCCAGCACCAACGCGGAAACGATCATCAGCCGTTACCCCGGCGTCCTCCTGGACTTTGCGGAAGCCACCGATATGGGGGGTACCGGCCCGACGGCAGCCGCCTATGCCGCCATCAACTCGGTAAGACAGCGCGCGGGCGAACCCCCGCTGACCGCCGGCCTTTCCCAGACGGCTTTCAGGGATTCCGTCGTGTACGAAAGGGCTTATGAATTTGCGGAAGAATTCGGCGTACGCTGGTTCGACATCGTTCGCTTGCAACTTCTTCCGCAGGTGGCTGCCAGCAGGGACCCCTCGGAAAACCCCATTCCCGGCGGCACCAACTTCAGTCAAAAATATTGGGCGCCCATCCCGTTCGCCGAACTGACGCTGAACCCGGGATGGAAACAAAACGATGGATATTGATCCTTGCTCCCCTTATTCAATTTCTCCGGTTTAACCATGTAAAAAAGGGCATGGTTAAACCTTTTTAAACTATTTTCGATGAAGAAGTATCTATCGGGGGCCATTGTCCTGCTCTTCCTGCAACTCGTGCCCGTTTGTAAGGCCCTCGCCCATCCGCGTATCCTCGCTCATTCGCGTATCTCCGCCGATACGGTCGTACCCGAACAGGCCCTTCAGTATATCGATCCCACCATCGGCAACGTCGGCGCCCTCCTCGAGCCCACCCGCCCCACGGCGCAGCTGCCAAACCAGCCCGTCCGCGTCTACCCCCTTCGGAAGGATGCCCTCGACGACCGCATCACGGCCTTCCCCCTCACCGCCGTCTCCCACCGCCTCGGCGAAGCCTTCGCCCTCCACCCGGCCATCGGTCCCATAACGGAAACAACCCGCTCCGAGCGCATGCCCTATGACAACGAGATCACCCGTCCCTGGTACTACTCGACCTTCCTGCTCAACAGCGGCATCACCGTCGAATTTACTCCGGGCCGCCTCACGGGTTTCTACCGTTTCCACTTCCCGAAGAACAGCACCCCGGCCATCCTGCTCGATAAGCTCAACGGCGGTCCGGCCACCTGGCAGTTTACGGCCAACGGCAAACTCGACGCCACCGAATCCTGGCAGGGCGTCAAAATATACGCCCACCTCGAATTCACCACCCCCGGCCGGCCCGACACCACCGGTGCATCCCCATTCATCAGCTTCGCCGCAGGCGACACGCTCATCAATTGCAAATACGCCATCAGCTTCATCAGCCCCGAACAGGCGAGAGCCAATTTCAAAAAGGAGATCGCCAACGCGAGCTTCGAAGCCGTCAGGCAACACGCGGAGCGTGCCTGGGCAAACGTCATGAACCGCATCCGCGTCGAAGGCGGCACCCCCTCCCAGCGCCGCGTATTCTACACCGCCCTTTACCGTTGTCACGAACGCATGGTGGATATCACCGAGGACGGCCGCTATTATAGCGGGTACTCCAAAAAAATAGAAACCGACACCCGTCCCTTCTACGTCGACGACTGGTCCTGGGATACCTGGCTCGCCCTCCATCCCCTCCGCACCATCCTGCACCCCGCACAGGAAGAGGATATGCTCCAATCCTATGTCCGCATGTACAAACAATCCGGCTGGATGCCCACCTTCCCCGTCCTCTTCGGCGACCACGCCTGCATGAACGGCTTCCACTCCACTATCTCCTTCCTCGACGCCTGGCAAAAAGGACTGCACAACTTCGACATCGCATCCGCCTACGCAGGCATGCGGAAAAACGCCACCGAAGCCACGCTGCTCCCCTGGCGTAACGGCCCCGCCACGACGCTGGATACCTTCTATCGCACCCAAGGCTGGTTTCCCGCCCTCCATCCCGGCGAAAAAGAATCCATTCCCCAGGTGCATCCTTTCGAACGCCGCCAGGCCGTCGCCGTCACCCTCGGCGCATCCTGCGACGACTGGGCCCTCAGCCAGCTGGCAAAACAGCTCGACAAACCCGCCGACGCGCAATTCTTCGCCAAAACTGCCAAAAACTATGTCAACCTCTGGAACCCGGAGAAAAAGTTCTTCCTCCCAAAAGACTCGACCGGCGCCTGGATCGACATCGACCCAAAATTCGCCGGCGGCCCGGGCGGCCGCGACTACTACGACGAGAACAACGGCTATACCTATCTCTGGCAGGTCCAACAGGACATCCCTGGGCTGATAACGCTCATGGGCGGCAAAAAAGCAACCGAACAACGCCTCGACCAGCTCTTTCGCGAAGACCTCGGCCGCAGCAAACAAGAGTTCTGGAATAAATTCCCCGACGCCACCGGCCTCGTCGGCCAGTACTCGATGGCCAACGAGCCTTCTTTCCACATTCCCTATCTCTACAACTACAGTGGCTCCCCATGGAAAACGCAGAAAATGATCCGTCTCCTCCTCGCCACCTGGTTCCCAGATAACATCTTCGGCATCCCCGGCGACGAAGACGGCGGCGGCATGTCGGCCTTCATCGTCTTTTCCTCCATGGGCTTCTATCCCGTTACCCCGGGCCTGCCTATCTACACGATCGGTAGCCCCGTCTTCAGCCGCGTCACCATCACGCTCGAAAACGGCCGGCGCTTTACGCTCATCGCCCATAACAATTCGGCCGTCAATAAATACATCCAAAGCGCCCGCATCGATGGCAAACCGCTCACGACCCCATGGTTCACCCATGCACAGCTCATGGCGGGCGCCACCGTCGAACTCGAAATGGGTCCAAAACCAAATACCCTCTGGGGCGCTGCCGACTAGGCCCGCTCCTTCCGGTTCCCCCCTTCCGCGCTTTCCGCTGAAAATCCGCTATCTTTACCACCGCTTATGAAGAGGATATTTTACTGCATTGCTGCTATACTCTTTTTTCAGCTTTCCACGCGTGCCCAATCCTATGGACTGGCCTTCAGCAGCCATGAAGTAGTACAGGAAAAACGCACCTCCCTCGATTTAACCCCCGATGATTCCCTCTGCCTCGCAGGCGAATTCACGCTCTCCTTCGATATAAATTTCCTCCCCCACCACGAGATCTATTTTGGTTATATCTTTCGCATCATCGCCATCGGCCCGGGCAACGAACAAAACATCGATCTCATCTATAACCAGGCGCTCCACGCCTTCAAGATCATCGTAGGCGAGAACTTCTCCGGCATCAGCTTCTCACTCGATAGCGCAAAACTCTTTCGCGAATGGAACCGCTTTAGCCTCCACGCCGATCTCGGCGCCCACACGCTCCGATTCACCGTAAACGGTCACCCGGTGGGTACCAGCCCTATTCCCGCCATTGGCAGCTGCCTTCGCGTCCTCTGGGGCGCAAACGATTTCCGGAAATATCGCACCCGCGATATCCCACCCATGGAAGTAAAGGACATCGTGCTGACAGGCGGCTCCCGTCACTACGAATGGCCCCTGGACGAGACCACCGGCGAGACGGCCGCGGACAAAACGGGCTCCCGCTCCGCCCGGGTAAAAAACCCCAACTGGCTAAAACCAAAATATCAGCACTGGGAACTCGCCGGCTCCTTCCCCATCAATGGCTATGCGGGAACAGCCTACAACCCGAAACAGGATAAGCTCTACATCGCCGGGAACGATTCCATCGCAGCTTATACATTTACAAAGGATGGCCTCGCCACGGAATGGATCCCCACCCGCCACATCGAATTCCTCGTCGGCCACCAAAATATCTACGACACCCTCACCGATCATCTCCTCGACGTCTTCATCGATCGCAAGACCGTCTCCGCCTTCAACCTCGCCACCCGGCAATGGGATCAGAATTTCAACTACGGCCCCCTGACCGAATACTGGCACGCAAATAAGTTCCTTTCTCCGGGCGACAGCTCGCTCTACATCGTCGGCGGCTACGGCCAGCTCCGCTACAAAAACCTCGTCCAGCGCTATCACATCCCCACCCACCGCTGGGACACGGTAAAAACCACCGGCGACTACCTCCCGCCCCACTACCTCGCGGCGCTCGGCGCCAACGAAAAATTCGCCTATATCCTCGGGGGATATGGCAGCCACACCGGCGACCAGATGCTCGACCCCCGCAATTATTACGATCTCTTCCGTTTCGACATCAAACACCATTCCTTCAAAAAACTCCTCACCCTAAAAACCCCGGCCTATCCCTACACCCTCGCCAACAGCCTGATCCTCGCCCCCGGCGGCAATTGGTACGGCCTCATCTTTCCTAACGACTCTTACAACTCCCAACTGCAGCTCGTAAAGGGTACCCTCACGGATTCTGCTTATCAACCCGTGGCCACCCCCATTCCTTATAATTTCCACGACATCCAGTCTTTTGCCGATCTGTATTACTCACCACTCAGCAATAAGCTCATCGCCGTCACCCTATTCCACTCAAAATACACCGCCGACAACCAAAAAGACAAGAACACCCAGGTCCGCATCTATACCCTCAGCTATCCCCCCGAACCCGCCGGCCGCGCCACCGCCAACCTCACCCCCACGCCTGCCCGCCGCAGCGCCTGGACGCCCATCATCGGCATCGGCCTCCTCCTGCTCATCACCGTCGCCGCACTATCCCTCCGCCGCATCCGCCGCCGCAAATCCGCAACAGCTGCAAGCACCGCCACTTCCGCACCCGCGGGCGCCACCACACCCGCCGCCATAGCCGCACCCGCCATAGCCGCACCCGAACCCCCCGCTCCTCACATAGAGGAAGAGGACACGCAGCAACCGATTGCAGGATCCCCCCCATCCACCATCTATTTCTTTGGCCCCTTCCAAACCCTCGACCGCGAAGGCCACGACTGCACCCGCCTCTTCACCCCATTATTAAAAGAACTCTTCCTCCTCATAACCACTTATACCATCCGAAACGGCCGCGGCATCTCCTCCGAAGGCCTCAACGAGATCCTCTGGCACGATAAATCCGAAAAGGACGCAAAGAATAACCGATCCGTCAACCTCGCCAAACTAAAACCCATCCTCGAAAAGATCGGTACCATCAGCATCAACAAGGAAGCCGGCTACTGGCAACTCCAAACCGGCGACGACATCTTCCTCGACTACAAACGTTTCTCAACGATATTGCTGGAAACCACCACCCCCGACACTCATGGCATCCATGCCCTCATCGACATCATCCGGCGCGGCCCCTTCCTCTTCCAGACCGAATACAACTGGCTCGACGACATAAAATCCGCGGTCTCCAATGACATCATCGACCGCTGTCTCCAGTTCCTCCGCCTTCATGGAACAACAGCGAACCCCGAATTTATTATTGAGATCGCCAACTGCATCTTCTTCTTCGACCAGCTCAACGAAGACGCCCTCACCATCAAATGCAAAAGCCTCATCCATCTCAAACGCCACAACCTCGCCAGCAACACCTACCTCAAATTCGCAAAGGACTACAAGGACATCTACAACGCCGAATTCTCCCGGTCCTTCCAGCAGATCATCGCCTGAGCTGACCTGACCGGTTTAATAAATAGCCCTCGTTAATCGAATATTAAACCCCCTGTTAACCCCCAAAACACATCTTTGTAGCCATGAGCCATCACTATCGCCTGCTTGTCACCATTCCTGTCATCCTGACCCTAGTGTCCACCCGGCCTGTGCCTGCTCCTCCCCTGTATAAAGACGCACACCTCCCCATCGACAAACGCGTCACCGACCTCCTTGCCCGCATGACCCTCGACGAAAAGATCCGCCAGCTCGATATGTACTGGGGAAAAGAGGTCGCCGCGATGTCCGGCCACGAAGCCGCTGGTTGGGACCCGGAAAAAACGGCTGCCAGCCTCGGCACCGAAGGCGCCGGGTCCGTCCACGATCTGTACCCCCTCACCGCCGCCATCACGAACAGCATCCAACGCTACGCTATCGAAAAGACCCGCCTGGGCATCCCCGTCCTCTTCATCGAAGAAGGCCTCCACGGCTATAGCGGAAAAGGCAGCACCAGCTTCCCCATCCCCCTCCAGCTCTCCGCGGCCTGGGATACGACCCTCCTCCACGACATCGGCCGCGCCATCGCCACCGAGACCCGCGCCCACGGCATCGATATGCTCCTCGCCCCCGTCCTCTGCCTCCCCCCGCGACCCGCGTTGGGGTAGGGTAGAGGAGACCTATGGCGAAGACCCCTGGCTCGACGCCCGCAACGGGGTCGCCATGGTAAAAGGCCTCCAGGGCAACGGCGTCGATAAACCGGATGCCGTCATCTCGGAACCAAAACACTTCGCCGTCCACGGCATCCCGGAAGCAGGCAGCAATACGGCCCCTGTCAATATGGGCGAACGCGAAGCCCGCAGCTCCTTCCTCTACGTCTTCGAAAAAGCCGTCCGCGAAGGCGGCGCCCTCTCCATGATGGCAGCCTATAGCGAACTCGACGGCATCCCCTGCGTCGACAACCACTGGCTCCTTACCGACGTCCTCCGCAAGGAATGGGGATTCAACGGCTTCGTCCTTTCCGACCTCGGCGCGATAAAAATGTCCTTCGAGAACCACCATACAGCCGCTAGCCCCGCCGAAGCCCTCGCCAACGCGATAAAGGCCGGCCTGAACATGCAGTTCTACGACTGGCCCCACGCGGAATTCCGGTCGGCCATGCACACCGCCGTCGAACAACACCTCCTCACCATCGCCCAGCTCGACGCGGCCGTCCGCGACGTCCTCCGCATAAAATTCCTCCTCGGCCTCTTCGATCACCCCTATACCGATACCACCATCCTGAGCCACGTCTTCCATGCCCCCCAACACCAACAGCTGGCCCTGAAGGCAGCCGCCGAAGGCATCTGCTTGCTCAAAAACGACAATGGCCTCCTGCCCATAAAGAACACCGTCCATAACATCGCCCTCATCGGTCCCCTCGCCGCCAGCACCTACCTTGGCGGCTACTCCAATGGCGAAGGCAAAGCCGTCTCCGTCCTCGAAGGCCTCCGCCAACGCGCCGGCGACAAACTCACCATCCGCTACGAACCCGGCTACTCCCCCGAAGCCGCCACCCCCCTCGCTTCCGACAGCGCCCAAAACGATCTCCTGCCCACCGCCCTCGACGCGGTCCGCAACAGCGATCTGACCATCGTCGCCCTCGGGGAAGAACCCGCCATCGTCGGCGAAGGAAAAGACCGCGCCCATCTCGAACTCAGCCCACAACAAACGGCACTCATAAAATCCATCGTTTCCACCGGCAAACCCATCGTCGTCCTCCTCGCCAACGGCCGCCCCCTCTGCATCGACTGGGTCGCCGGCCGTGTCCCCGCCATCCTGGAGACCTGGTTCTCCGGCGAACAGGGCGGCCTGGCCGTCGCCGACATCCTCCTCGGCAACACAAACCCCTCGGGCCACCTGCCCATGACCTTCCCCCGATCCGAAGGTCAGATCCCCTTCTACTATGATCACAAACCCACAAGCAACCACCGATACGTCGATGAAAAAGATACGCCCCTCTTCCCCTTCGGTCACGGTCTCAGCTATACGCACTTCGGCTACAGCGACCTCCGGATCACCCCCGGCCCCACCACGGCCGCCGGCCCATCCCGACCCGGCCAGCCGATCAGCCAGTCCAACAAAACCACCTTCAACGTCGAAGTCACCATCACCAACACCGGTTCCGTTGCCGGCGACGCGATCACCCAGCTGTATATCCGCGATGAAGTGAGCAGCGTCACGACCGCCATCATCGCCCTGAAGGGTTTCGCCCGCACCCGTCTGGAACCCGGTGAACAAAAGACCCTCCATTTCCGCCTGGGCCCCGACCAGCTCGCCCTCTGGAACACCGCCATGCACCACGTCGTCGAACCGGGCCAGTTTAAGGTCATGATCGGCGCTTCTTCCGCCGATATCCGCCTCACCACAACCCTCCGGGTCAAATAATGCCAACCCATGTCGACCACTACCAGCCATATTCCGCGTAAAAGACTCCGCCTCTTCCGGCTCATCGCCCTCGTCCTGCCGTTTGCAGTGATCCTCCTGGTCGAAGGGACCCTTCGCCTCTTTCACTATGGGTATGACAGCTCCGTCTTCATCACCGCCCCGGGCAACAACGACTACCTGGTCTTCAACCCCGACGCCTCTAAAAAGTATTTTACCGATACGCGCATCGCCACCAGCGGCAACCGGGAACTCTTCCGCAAGTCAAAAGACCCCGGCACCCTCCGCATCTTCGTACTCGGTGAATCCACCACCATCGGCTACCCCTACTTCCATAACGGCTCCTTTCACCGCTGGCTGCAGTACCGCCTGATGCGCGAAAACCCCGGGAAAAAATACGAGATCATCAATCTTTCCCTCACGGCCGTCAACTCCTACACCGTACTGGGCTTTGCCCGTGAAGTGATAAAACAAGAACCCGATGCGGTCCTCATCTACACGGGACATAACGAATATTACGGCGCCCTCGGCGCAGCATCCACGAACCGCCTCGGCAATAGCCCCTGGCTGATCAATACCCTCCTCTGGCTCCGCCAGTGGCGTCTCGTCCAGCTCCTCACCCGCGCCTGGCGCGGCCTCTCCCGCCTCTTCACCACGGGTCCCCAAACCGGCGGCCGCAACCGCATGGAGCTGATGGTAGCCGACCAGCAGATCGCCTACGGCTCACCGATATATACCCGCGGCATCCGGCAATTCAGCACCAATATGGACGAGACCCTCGCGCTCTTCCACAATAGTGGCATCCCGGTCTTCCTCAGCAACCTCGTCTCCAACCTCCGGGACCAACCCCCGCTCGTCAGCATCGCCACCCCCGGAAGCCCGGACTCGACATCTGCCCTTTACAATTTCAACCTCGCTAACCGCGCCTGGCAACGCGGTGACTACACGACTGCCAAACAGGACTTCATCCTGGCAAAGGACATGGACGCCCTCCGCTTCCGCG
>Ga0207003_1159_pt1 | contig 13398 bp, 13 predicted proteins | sample Alteio_BWMinCont_89_FD_153474 | JGI IMG/M metagenome (GOLD analysis project Ga0207003, IMG submission 153474) | Enriched cells from forest soil in Barre Woods Harvard Forest LTER site, Petersham, Massachusetts, United States -... | ecosystem: Environmental > Terrestrial > Soil > Temperate forest >...
ACGAGGCCGAGCAGGGCGATGATATTACCCTGCAAGTGCGCCGGTTTGTATCCCTGCAAATAAAGGTTGGCGCTCATTCCCACGGTATCGAGGCCCTTCCGCAAATCCCGCGGAAGGTAATCGTCCAGCACGTAGGAGATCAGGCCGGCGATGGTCACACAAACCAATAATAGGATTGTCGCCGAAAAGGCCGATAGTAAGCGATTGGCGAAGGAATTTGCCAGGGAGACCGTGCGGCGAGCGGGGTAGAGGAGGCTGATGAGCGTGTACAGGAGGATGAAGAGCGCCGGCACGAGGATCAGATCGATGGCGACCGGCAGGTGAAGGGACCAGTCCAAGACGATGAGGTTCAGCTGTAGGGACGCCAACCCGGCAAAGCCGGGAAGCCACCTGGGTAGCCAGTATTGGCCCGGGAAGAGACAGACCGGCAGGAGCAGGAACGCGATGACCAGGGCGGGAAATGGTCTTTTTCCGCCAGTGTGAGTAGCCATAAAAAATAATTTGTAAACAGGGACATAATGCTCCGCGTCTTCAACAAATCAAATATTATACCAGACGGGGGGGCTGCGGGGGGACTGCAGAGGAGGGGCTGGAGGGGAATGCGATTATGATGTAGATTGCCGCATGACTGTGATCGAGTTAGAGGTTGTCGATATCCGGCCGGAGGCGACGGAGATGGTGACGATCGTGCTTCGGCGGCGCGATGGGCTGCCCCTTGCCTATCGGGCGGGGCAGTTCCTCACCTTTTTGTTTTTGTTTAGGGACAGGGAGTTGCGGCGGAGTTATTCGTTCTCGTCGACGCCGGGGGTGGATGCGTTGCCGGCTATTACGGTGAAGCGGGTGCCGAATGGGGAAGTGTCGAGGTATTTGATCGGTCGCCTGCGCGTAGGGGATATTTTGCGGAGTTTGCCGCCGGCGGGGAAGTTTGTGTTGGCGGAGGGATTTGCGGGAACGCGGGTGTTTTTGGCGGCGGGGAGCGGGATGGTGCCGGTATTTAGTTTGATAAAAACGGTGGTGGGGTCGCGGATGGTCTTGATCACGCAGAATCGGGATGAGGCGAGTATTCCGTTTCGGGCGGAGTTGAAGAAGATGGTCGATGAGGGGAGACTGGAATGGGTGAGTTTGCTGAGCGGGGTGGCGCCGGTGACGCGACTAAATAATGGGTTGTTGGAGGAAATGTTGAAGGATATCCGGGGCGATGAGCATTTTTATCTTTGTGGGCCGTTGGGGTTTATGCGGATGGCGGTGTTTACCTTGCGGCTGATGGGCGTCGCCGATGAGCAGATCCGGCGGGAGAATTTTACGGTCGAGTACGTGCCGCCGCCGCCGGTTCTGACGGACACGAGTCCGAAGCGGGTGGTGGTGCAGGCGGGGGACCGGGAATTTGTGTATGAGACGGTTTGGCCTTCGACGATCCTGCAGTCGGCGCTGGATAAGGGGATCGCGTTGCCGTACAGTTGCAAGGGCGGGGTGTGCAGCACCTGTGTGGCGCGCTGTGTTTCGGGCCGGGTGAAGATGAGCAAGAATGAGGTGTTGACGGAGCAGGATCTGGCGGAGGGGTTGGTGCTGACCTGCGTCGGATACGCGGAGACGGATGTGGAGTTGGCGTTTGATTGAACGAAAGACGGCTTCGATTGTTAGGGGTGCTATGTTGATCCATTATAAAATAAAGGCCGGCTTGCGGGATCCCGGGCTGGATGCTTTTGAGCAAACGCTTGGGTTCAAGACGGGGTACCGGAATGTCCTGGTGCCGGCGTCGATCGGCGAGGGCCGGCTGGTGGCGATGGATATTGCCGACGGCTTTCATGCCAATTTCCAGTTTTATCGGTTGAATGCGCCGTTGCAGGTGATCAAGCAGGCGACCGACGAGTTGTTCGAGAGTGTTTACATCGTCTTTTATTATTTAGAGGTGCCGGAGACGGCCTATATCCAGGGGACGGAGTTGTCGTATGATCAGGGGGTGAATGTGTACACCCAGCAGATCAATGCCGTCTTTGAGTTTCCGGCGCACACGCAGCGCAATGTCGTGTGTATGCGGATCGACCGGCGGGGGCTGGCGGATCTGCTGGCCGATGAGGAGGAGGTGTTCCCGGAGGAGTTGTTGCGGCAGGCGCAGGATTTCTTTCTTCATGAGCAGTTGACTCCCGCGATGCGGGCGGTGTTGTGGGAGTTGCGGACGCCGCCGGCGGCCCGGAACCTGCAGCGGTTGTTCTACCAGGTGAGGGCGCAGCAGCTGCTATATTTGTTGATGGAGCAGTTGAACCGGCGGGTGGGGACGGCGGGGAGGAGTAGTAGTCAGCAGGAGATAGCCAAGGTCTTTAAGGCGCGGCAGTTGTTGATGGAGGATCTTGCCGAGCCGCCGACGATCGCTATGTTGGCGCGGGGGGTGCTGATGAGCGAGTCGCAGTTGAAAGTCGCTTTCCGCGAGGTGTTTGGGGTGAGTATTTACCAGTATTTTCAAAACGCGCGGATGGAGAAGGCGAGATTATTATTGGCCGAGGGGGGTCGGACGGTGAAGGAGGTGGGGTATGAACTCGGGTTTACGAATATTGGGCATTTTTCGCGGTTGTTTGAAAGGGCGTATCGGGTGAAACCGAAAAAATTTCAGATGGAGCGGTAGTTTGTGACGGATTCGACGATTTTTTTGGCTGGATGGACAGTTTATAGTCGAAAGCTCTTTATTCCTTTGTGGTAAGATGGAGACTGGCTTTCGGAAATGGATCATTACGATCACGGTTATTATTTCGGCGATCATAGAACTGATCGATACGACGATCGTGAATGTGTCGATCAATACGATGAGCGGCAATCTGGCGGCTTCGCTGGAGGATACTGCGTGGGTGATCACTTCTTATGCGATCGCCAATGTCATTGTGATCCCGATGACGAGCTTTTTGGCGGAGAAGATTGGGCGGAAGCAGTATTATATCGGTTCCATTATTTTGTTTACGGTTGCGTCGGCGATGTGCGGGCTGTCCTCGAATTTATGGGAGTTAGTGGCGTTCCGGTTCCTCCAGGGGCTGGGGGGCGGCGCGTTGTTGTCGACCTCGCAGGCTATTTTGTTCGAGACCTTTCCGCCGAAGGACCGGGCGATGGCGAGCGGCATTTTTGCGTTGGGGGTGATCATTGGCCCGTCGATCGGTCCGGTGATGGGGGGCTATATCGTCGATAATGCCTCCTGGCCCTGGATCTTTTTTGTGAACGTGCCGATTGGGTTGCTCGCGACGATCTTATGTGTCCGGTATTTGCGGCCCTCGAAGCCGAGCCGGGATGGGAAGCCGATCGATTGGAGCGGGATCGCGTTGCTGGCCGTGGGGGTGGGCGCGCTGCAGGTGGTGCTGGAACGGGGCGAGACGGACGATTGGTTTTCCGCCAATTATATTGTGGTGCTGACGGTTGTGTCGGCGTTGTGTCTGACGTTCTTCGTGTGGTGGCAGTTGCGGACGCCGTTTCCGGTGGTGAATTTGCGGGTGTTGAAGAGTGTTACGCTGTCGGTTTCGGCAGTGATGACGTTTGTGCTGGGGTTTGGGTTATTTAGCGCCATCTATGTGTTTCCGCTGCTGGCGCAGCGGATCCTGGGCTATACGGCGTTTCAGACGGGCTTGATGATCATGCCGGGGGTGTTGATGGGGGCGGCGATCTCGCCGTTTTTGGGGAAGATGATGCAGCGGGGGTTGCGGCCGCAGTGGCTGGTGATTGCGGGGTTCGGGTTCACGGCGCTGTTCACCTGGCAGCTCTCGCATTCGAATCTGGAGTCGGGTTCGGAGCAGTTTTGGTGGCCGCTGGTGTTTCGCGCATTGGGGGCGGCGTTGTTGATCGTGCCATTGACGGCGCTGGCAGTGTCGGAGTTGCAGCCGAAGGATATCCCGCAGGGGGCGGCGTTGAACAATATGATGCGGCAGATGGGCGGGTCGTTTGGGATCGCATTGATCAACACCTATATCGCGCATCGGATAGTTAATGTGCGTACGAGCCTGGTGTCGCATATTACGGCGTATGACTTGCCGACGCAGCTGCGGTTGAAGCAGGGGACGGAGCATTTCGCGGCGACGGCGACGAGTTTGTATGAGGCGGGGCGGCAGGCGGTGGCAGCGCTGGATGCGGCGGTGGTGCGGCAGACGTATTTGATCAGTTATATGGATGCGTTCCGGTTGCTGGCGGTTTTGAACGGCGCGTGTATTTTGTTGGTGGTGGTGACGATACGGCGGAAGAAGGCGGCGGCTCCGAGGATCGAGTTGGAGGCGCATTAGGGGGGCGGGGGCTATTTATTCCAGAGGAATGGGAGGCAGATCGCGGCGGAGGGGATCGGGTAAGACAGGCAGGTTGAAATCCTCGTATTCCCGGGAGAGCCAGCATTTTCCGAGCCAATGCTTGCCTTGTTTGTCACTGAGCCGCCGGAGCTGGGCTTCCGGTCCGGCACAGAAATCCTTCTCGATGATATTCATTTTTATGAAATATACTTTGCCTGCTTCGAGAGACAAGGTTAGTCTGTTCTCGTCATCCTCGCCGTTGGGGAAAGAGCCGGGTTTGAAGGTGCATGCTCCCGTTGGGAGAAGACGGTACATGAATGTTCGCCGGTCGACGGGACCCATCGGCTTTGCCTTTTCGCAGGCGACCTGGAACTTGTCCGGGTTGATAAATAACATGTATGGGGTAATTATATAGTAGGGATCGACAATGACACGTTTCCAGACGGCCGTGTTGTACTTGTTTGGGCGGATCACATAAACAAGGGCCCGGTCGGGCGGCGGGATCAGGGTTTTGGCCTGCGTATCGAGCTCTTTGTAGGAGAGCAGGGGCGCGGCTGGGATGGCTGTATCGGCGATCTTTTTTGTCCAGGCCGCCTGCCTGACGGTGTCGAGTCCGTGGTTGGTCTCGGAATCGTATTGTGCCCGGGTGTGTAAAAAAGCCGAATAGATCTGTTTATAGATGATCTGGCTTTGTCTTTTCCATTCACGGAGATTGAGCCGCGAAGAGTTGTGGAGGGCAATTTCCAGTTGGCGACGATAGATCTCCGCGAGATCGAAGATACCCTGCTGGTGGATCAGTTGTAGATTGGGGGTCCCGTCCCGCGGATCGATGCGGCTTGCACGGCAATAAAATCGTGTCAGGGTAGTACAATAGCCGGGTTCGAAGGCCGCAAAATAGCCGGATCCGGAGGCATCGTTGGTTCCGGACAGGAGGTAGATGCCGCATTGCATCTGAGTACCCCGCCCTCCTTGTAATTTGAAGTCCGAAAGCGTCAATCTCCTTCCGGGCGACCAGTCGATAAAGGTCTCATATTGGCGGACATCCGCTACTTTGTAAAAGGTAGCATTCACTCTTCCGGAGGAGTAGCGGGCGCGGCCGGGGTGGATGTCCTGGTTCACTTTGACCAGATTGCCGCCTTTCTCGTGGGCCATCGAGCGCAGGAAATCCGCCTGTTGCTGTTCGGTAGAAAAATAGCCATACTTCGACCAATAAAAGTCGACGGTGGCGATGTTGTCGCCGGTGATGGTTGCCGGGGCATCGGCGCCCAGCAAAACGCAGTCATCCGGGTCCGGTAGGGGGTTGAATCTTGTTGCGGTGGTGTATGCGGGTGAGAGGCAGCCCATGGCAAGGATAGCCGGGACTATCCCCAGGACGGAAAGGATGCGGGGCATGGTGTTTTTCGATTTGAACACCAAATTACCTAACTCCCTCGCGAGCTGTTTGTAATGGCCTGTTAACGGGTTCTTATCGGATTGTTAAGCTGGCCAGGAGGCGGTGCATGGTGGGTAATGACGCCGATGCGTGGGAAGGCCATTTGGCCGAGGCGCAAAATAAATATTTGCGGCTAAAAAACTTTACAAATTATGTAAAGATTCGTAATTTAGCCCATGGTCATCGTAGAATTAGCGACCGGCCAGGAACTTACGGTTGCGATCTCACCTGTGGAAAACAAGGATTTCAGGCAAATTACCAAAAAAAGGTACTCTTTTGACTGGAAAATGGAACGGGGTGTTGCTGATATGTTTAAGTTGACAATAGCAAACCGGTCTGATATTTTAGGATTGGTATCCGTTATGGATTTTCCTGTAGAACTTAGATTACAGATACGCCTGATCTGCGCGTCAAAGGAAAATATCGGTCAGGGTAAACAGTATGCAGGGATTGTTGGCTGTTTGATTGCCTTCGTTGGGAACTTGGCGTTGAAGAGATTTTCTGGCCTGGCTTGTATCTCACTTTTGCCAAAAACCGAACTTAGGGTGCATTATAAGCGCGAGTATGGAATGGTAGATGGCGGCCCGCAATTGTATCTTGATGGCGCCAGACTGCAAGCCCTTGTTAACAAATATTTGCCATGAGCTATAAAAAATTATTACAGGAATTTACTCCAGAGGAACTGGCCGAAGCGTTTGTATTTCCGATGAAGCTCTCCCCCAAACAACAAAGGATAGCGGATCAACAGTTGTCCGAAGCTTTAAGGCTGTCACGGGAGAAAATGACGCGGCAAGAACGGCTGGCCGGCAGCCTTATGGGGCTGAGATTCCGAATGGAGGATTATTTCAAGTCTGACAAGCCAAATGAGGATTATTCTTTCGGCTACTTTTTAAAACTATATATTCAGCTATTGGAGCGGAAACGGCGGGAATTTGCCGCGGAGATTGGAATAAATGAGACCCTGCTGAGCCAGTTCATCAACAGGCATCGCATGCCGCCCGACTATATGCCGATCCGGCTGGAATTGCATTCCAATAATACCCTTCCGGCGGAACACTGGTTAAAGATCATTGAAAAGGACAAGGAACGAGAAATGCTTTGCAATAAGGCGATGATGATCAAAAAGGAAAAAAAATTTGTGACGGGTGCGATCTCGGTGAGGTTGTGATATTTATGCGGGCACAATGGAGTTTTAAGGGGCTGGCGGTACCAGCCCCTTTGCTCACAGGATGGGCAGGATCATTTTACTTTTGGTTTTTCCATATGCTCCTTCAGGATCTTCTCCAATTCCTCCCGCTTAACGCCTAATTTCCGTTCCAGCCTGCCCAACAGCATTTCTTCTTCTCCTTCGACATACTTGAGATCGTCGTCGGTGAGTTTGCCGAATTTCTTTTTCAGGTCGCCCTTGATCTGCTCCCAGGAGCCCTTCAATGAATGTAGGTGCATCATGATCGTTTTTTTTGTTGTTAGAAAATTTTTTATTTTGATCTCTTGAGCGTGACTTCTTTATCTCCGGTGGCTAGTTTTCCGGTTGAGTCCAGTCTTAGCAGGGTGAGACTATCCCGGAGCAGATAAATATATCCATCAGTCCTGTCATCCAATGCCATATTATATAATGCTACGCCGTTCATTTCCCCATTAGCGGCAGGCAGGATCTTATAGGTGCCGACTCCCAAATAGTCCTTGAAATCACTGTCTTTCTTATTGATGTACATTTCATTCAACTGAAATTTGCCAACCGAATCATTAAGATTCCTGGTAAATTGTATTCTGGTGTTGATCTGCTTGCAGCCCTTGCAGGGCCGTACGCCTTCGAAGACGGTGACAACGGTGTCATTTTTTACAGCCTGTACTACGGCTGCTTCCGGTTCTTTTACTTTGTCATTCCCCCCGCTGTCACATCCTCCGAGCAGGGCAGGCACTATTGCATATAAATACCAAATCTTTTTCACGCTATTTTTTTACAATTGAGAAATATGGTTGAGCTTTTCCTTGAGTTTTTCCCGGTGTTGTTCTATCCGGGCCTTCATTTGCTGGTTGGAGGCCTTCCATTTTTCGTCCAGGGCCTTCAGCTTGTTTTGGAGATGCTGTTTGGCTTTCGCATTCCGTTCCCGGATCTTTTTCATTTTTTCGTCGCTTGCGGCTTTCAGTTTTGCGATGCTGGCTTTGATGGCGGCCTTGTCCTCGTCCCGCGCCTGTTTCAATTGTTGTTCTTCTTTGGCTATTTCATCTTGTACTTCCTGCCACTGTTCCTGGTCGAACTTGTCGAATTCGGCGGCGGTGTCCCGGCGGGCGATGGTGCCGTGAAAGGGTTCCAGGTAGCTGTCGATCATGAATGCTCCGTCCTCTTCCACGTCCAGCACGATGGCAACGGAATCGATCGCCAATCGCTTGTTCACGGCGTCGAGGAATTCGCTGGACATTTCCAGCGTATCGTCTTCGTCCGCCGCGCCGACCATTACGCCGGTCAACATGCCTATCGCCATACCGATCGGTCCGGCGAGGGCCCCGATGAGCGTTCCCGCCATGGCTCCGTTGGCAGGAAGGTCCTGGGTATCCGGGCCGTCCTGGTATAAGAATTCGAATTTGCCTTCGGCCGTTTTCCGGATCATGACCATATTATAGATGGTGATGTCGTTCAACTGATCCAGGTCCTTAAGTTTGTTAAGCCCGAGAGTAGCATCCTGCACATTTTGAAAGGTGCTGACAACAATATTTTCCATGATATATTTATTTTACGAGTGAATAAGGGAGATATTAACCGTGTTGCAGTTTCTGTTTCACGCTTTTTACGCCATCCTTCAGGCCTTTCAGTTTTATGGAAAGATATAAATTGAAGATCCCCGCTATGATAAAGGCCGATCCGGAAACGTAAATGATGCTGACGGCGCCCGCGCCGGGATAATAGAGTACGAAAAATCCGAGGATGGTTGAAACGATGCCGCCGAACAACAGCCAGCCCCAGTCGGCCACCCCCACAGTTTTGAGATCGAAGGCCATCCCTACCAGATAAAAGCTCCGGAAAATGAGCCAGAATCCCAGAATGAAGGGCAGGGTAGCCATCGTCACCAGGGGAAAGGTCAGCAAATAGATGCCGATGATCACATCCAGGATGCCGGATGCCAGGGTCCAACCCCATCCTGGGAGGACGTCCCGGTTTGCGGAGGCAAAAAAGATCTGTGAAAAGCCCGCCCCGAGGATCACCAGACTAAATAAAACACTTAAGCCTACATAACCTTCCAGCGGCCTGGAAAATATGGCTATTCCTGCAATGATCAGCAGCAGCCCCTTTACGACGAACCACCACCAGTTTTTGATGTCCGTACTGATTGTTCCTAAAATGGTAGACATAAAATTTGTTTTTAGATGAAGGAATGTTTACATGCAAAACTAGGATGCGGGAGAGGGCAGGCTGTTATCCGTTTCCTCACTTCTGTTACCAATTTCTCATGTGTTCATTTAATTTTTGGACCTTTTGCTCGAGCCTCGACTTTTGGGATACAAGTTTATCCTTAGCGGAACCTTCGGCGCCGTTGATCTTTGCTTTCAGAACGGCGATGCGGGCATTCAACCGGGCGGTGATCCTGTCGATCGCGGCGTTCAAGGAGTCGATGCGGGTTCCGGTGGGCGTTCTTTGCCGCAGCCACTGCTCTTCTACGAACTCGTGATACAGATCGGTGATATTGGACCGCCATGCAACGCCTTGATAGGGGTGCAGATATTCATCGAGATGCGAGGGGTTGTCTTCTTCCGCGTCTAAAAGGATGGAAAAGGCGCTTAGCCGGAGTTCCAGGTTGAATTGCTCCAGGAGGCCGTTGCCAGGGAGGCCATTGTCAGGGAGGCCATTGCCGGGGTGTTGCGGCCCTTCCTGCGTGTTGTTGGGCGCTTCGAATAGTCCTAAGAAGATATTGGAAGCCAGTCGTAGCGGCTGGTCGAGCATATTGTGGAGAAGGGCCGCCAATTGGGTGTCATCGGGTAAACGGGCCAGATCTATACCCTCGTAGTACAGTAATTGGTAGTGGTCGTCACGCTTTTTTGTGATGATGAGGAGGTTATAGATCGTGATCTCGCCGGATCGATCCAGCGCCTTCAATTTATTCAGTCCCTCCGTGGCATCCATGATATTTTTAAACGTGGCAACGACCAGATTTTCCATTGCTCAAAATACCATCGGCAATTCGGAGACCGGTTACCTGCTTACTGGTTTTTGTTACCTATTTCTAAATCCCGATTGCCGGATATATTCCAGCGGGCTGATCCCGGTGAGGTTTTTGAAGAATCGCGTAAAATGAGGTTTTTCCCTGAATTGAAGGTGATAGCCGATCTCCGAAATATTGAGTTGCGAATGCAATAGCATCGTCTGGGCCTCTCGCAGCACCCGTTGATTGATCATTTGCATAGGGGTCTGACCCGAGAGTCTTTTTACGATCAACCAAAGTCGGGCCGGGGTAATACAAAGGAGGCGGGCGGCGCCCTCCACCGTCCGGACCGGCGGCTCGGACTGATTGACCAGCCTAAAAAATTGATGGAAGAGCAGGAAATCGGCGGAGCTGTCTTCTACGGCCTCGTTCATCCCGATGATCCTTTTGACTTTGAGCAGGAAGATATGCAGGTAGTCCCGGATGAAGTTCTCCGAAAGCCGGGAGTGGGGATCGTATTCGTTAATTATCTTTTCCCCCAGCTGGATCAGCGGCCTTGCTTCCTGTTCGTTGATGATAAAGCAATTATGATCGCTCCAGAAAAAGGGGAAATCCCGGTGGAACCGGGTACTTTCATAGGCGCAATGAATGAACGATTCCGAAAATTGAAAGCTTTGTCCCTGCAAATTCGATCGTTGGCGATAGCTTACGTAATGGAAGGGAGAGAGGAAACAAAGGGTATACGCCCTGGCTGTCTGAAGACTTCCATTATTAATAATGAATTCCACCGAGTCATTCCCGATGATCGCGATCCGGTAAAATAAGGTTTTGACACAATTGATGGAGTGGAGATGCGGTTGCTTATCGTACTCTTCCAGCCGGAAGGCGATAAAGTCATTGGTATGTGAGTGGAGGGGAGATTGAAGAAAGGCCAGGTATTTGTTTATGTCAGGAATGATGTGCATACCGGTGGTAAAATTAGAAGGATCCGCGGCTTTACCGACTTGACAAAACAGACAACAAACTTTTCAAAACAAATATGGGGATCGCGGGGTCGCGGGGTTGGGGGATCAAAACTGTGCCCGGTATTTTGCTGGGGTCATATGCACTTCTTTCCGGAAGAAAACGTGAAAATATTCGGGGTTTTGAAACCCCAGCTTGTACGCGATCTCTTTAACGGTCAACCGGGTGGAGGACAGCAGGTATTTGGCTTCCATGAGGATCCGGTTGTTGATGGTTTCTTTTGCGGACTGTCCCGTCAGCTTTTTCGAGAGAAAATTGAGATGATGCGGGTGGATATGCAGCGCATTGGCATAATAGGCAACGGACCGCTCCTCGGTGAAATGTTTGTCGATGAGTTCATTGAAGCGTTCGAAGGACTCATCATAGATATGTTTGTCGCCTTGCGTCAGCGCCTCCGTATACAATCGGTCGCACTGGATCATCAGTTCCAGGATCTTGACGGCGATCATTTCATTCTTTGCGTTTTTACCTTCCCGGTATTCGGAGATGATAAACTCGAAGATGGTGCTCAGTTTGGCCGCCTGTTCCTTCGAAAGGTTCAAATAGGGCTTCAGGGAGGCCTTGAATATTTTTTTGCCGACGATGTGCTTCCTGGGGAACGCATTTTGCAGGAAAAAATCTACGTTGAAGGAGAGTACATAACCCGAACAGCGCGTCGACCAGTACGTGCTGGAATGCATCACGCGTTTCGGAATGAGTATCAGGGTGTTATTTTTGATAGGGAAATTGAAATGGCCTATCGACTTCTGCCCGGACCCGCTCTTGACCAGCGTTATAAAATATTGGGACTGCCGGCTGGGCGGAATATTTCGATTTAGTTCTTTCAGGACCCCTTCCAGCCGGTGGATCTGGAAATCGAATTTGTATTTCAACCGATTGTCCAGGTCGATGATCCCGTCTTTGGCGTATTTTCGAAAGGCTTCCTTGTATTCCCGCAGGATAGTTTGGTCGTCGGTCATTTAGTAGTTAGTTTTTCGCTCAGCTCATCGATCATGGCCCGCCCCTGGTTCACGTCGGCCGTGATCTTTGTCTCGTCGAAATCATGTTCGGCCGTGAACCGTTTCAGGTGCGCTTCGAATGCCGCCCAAAGATGTTTTACAGCCCTATCGCCCGATGCGGCCGCCAGCTTTTTTACTATTCGTATCTTCTCGTAGTCCGCGATGCCTTCCCGCAATTTTTCATAGCGGATACAGCTATTCGCCCCGGGGTATACCAGGAAACAGTCGCCTGCGGGCCAGCTCCCGAATCGGGCGTCCCGGACCGGGTCTTCCGGCCAGGCATCATAGGCCCAGCGCAGGAAACCATTGTACCCCCGGGCAGCGGAGTACCAGCTAAGCCACCGGCCCTCGATGGGTGGAGAAAAGACAAAATTATTCGGTTTGGCGGGATTGCAGGCAACATAGACTGTTGAAGTAGCGCCCCGGGCTGCCCGCGCCTTCAGCTCTGCCGGATCGGGCTCATTGCCGTATAGAAAAGAATAGTCATCCAGCAGGCTGTCCAGTTGCTTATGCCAATTGCCGGCGTAGGTGATCTTCCAGTCCCTGGAATGTTTTTTGACCACGCGGATGGCGGCCAGGGTCTCGGTCATTTCACTCTCGTTGATGCCGATATAGGTTTTTCCAAACCAACCCTTCTGCTGCAAATGCGTCCGGAAATCCGTCAGGAAATCATTCCAATGATCGCTATACTCCGGCGATCCCGGCTTCCAGGTCTCGTACACATAATTACCAGTGGACTCATCCAGATAACGGAAACGATCCCCCCAGGGAACGGGCGAATAGAGGGTGATCGCCTTATCGATGCCCAGGCTCATCGCCAGCTGCACATAGGTATCGAAGATCGTATAATCATATTTCCAATTCCCCTTCTTCGTTTTTATCCATTCGATCATCCCCCCTTCTATCATATAGGAATTATCGGCCCAGGGCGAGTGCACTCCATAGGTGGTGATGTATTTGCCGCCGGCATTCGCGTATAGTTGCAGGTGTTTTCTCAGCAGGGCTATATGTTCCTGCGACCAGGGCTGCAGGTGATTGCGCCAGGCCACCGGCCAGGGGTTCTGCCATAGGTCGAGCCGGTATTTCCATTCGTGCGGCGGGGGCAGTAGCTGGTGCTGTACATGGATCTTCACCAGCAGCTTTGCGCTGGCGTTTGTCGTGCTCACCAGGATGGTACCCGTATAGAGGCCCGGCTCGGCGTCTGTTGGCAGATCGATAGAAAGCCATACCGGTCTTACCGTCCTGCCCGTCAGCTGAAAACGTTGGAATGGTTCGAACCGGTCGGGCATCAGGAAGCCATTCTTGTACGGCGTGTTCCCGCAGACGGCATCCTTTGCACCATAAGGATAATTGGAAAGTACATAACGGACCAGGTGCAGGGTGTTCCTGCTGCCCAGGGGTCTTCCTTTTGCATTGACCAGGTTTACTGCGCCGACCCGCACCTGCTCCAGGGTATCCGGGGACCAGATGAGGATCTGCGCGTTCAGCCGCTCGCCCCGCCAACCAGCGACTTCCCACAGCTTATTTTCCTGCTGTTGCGGCGCCTCCGTCCGGAA
>Ga0207003_1160_pt1 | contig 13304 bp, 12 predicted proteins | sample Alteio_BWMinCont_89_FD_153474 | JGI IMG/M metagenome (GOLD analysis project Ga0207003, IMG submission 153474) | Enriched cells from forest soil in Barre Woods Harvard Forest LTER site, Petersham, Massachusetts, United States -... | ecosystem: Environmental > Terrestrial > Soil > Temperate forest >...
TTTCCTTTTGGTGCGGGAAAGCCGGGGATATTGCTCTTGGGGCCAGCCAGGGTCTTGCCGTCTTTTTTCTTTTTGTTATTATTGGGAATGAGCGCCATATGTAATATTTTTTATAAGATAACAGAAATATAACGGTAAAACTACTACTTTATTTCCGATGGCAAAAGAACTCTATTTCGATATCAGTACGGCGGACAGCGGGGGCAGTTTGTACCGGGTGGAAGAGAGAGATGGGGTGTCCTTCCTCTATAATCACAGCACCATCGATGATAAGACGGATGAGGTCACCGTTTTTGATACCTGGTATACGAGCTTCGAGGCGTTTTGGAAGATGCTGACCGGTGATCCGCGATGGTATTATCAGCATCCCTTATTTGTACATCCCGAGCAGCGGGAGTTTGTGCGGGAACAATTGAAGCGGGTGAATTGGGCGGTGCATCCTGATAAGAAATGGCAGGAGAGCCATCAGCGCCAGTGGAAAAAGGTGCTGAGCGACCCCGAGGACTACTACCGGAGGTAGCGGTTCAGGCTTCGTAGAACTCCTCCCCGTAGACGTCGATGAGCGGCTGGCCCATGCGCTGCAGGTATTCATTGCATTGCTGCAATAGCCGCGAGGAGGCATTCGAGGAATAATAATCTCCCCGGTACCAATAGCTGAACAGCGGCTGTAAGGGTATCTCTTCATCCCGCTGTCCCTGTAAGATCATCCAGTGCAACCGGGCGATCTCGTTATCGGGAAGATGATTGAAAACCCCGCTGTTCAGCATCTCCCTCGTCAGATCAACCAATGTGTGTGCCATATCCTCTTTTTGTGTTGCCGAAAGTTCCTTCGAATTTGTTATCGGAGTATGAAGCTTGTGTTAACATACCGTATCCGAACCAGAATGTGCATTGGATGTGGATTAGGCCTTGAGCGCTTTTGGTGGGTTGGCAGGCTTCCGCATCCAGTGCGACAGCTCGGTCCGTTCCTCCGTGAGCAGGGTCAGGACGCCGTTCCGCAGCCGGTAGTGAGTGGTGCTTTTCAGGCTCTTCATAAAGGCCGGTTCGTTATATCCCGGGCAAGCCATTCTCGTCATCGTGATCTTGTCGCTGAACGAAAGGCTGCTGTCGGTTTTACTGAACCAGAACTGACCATGCATCGTATTGCAGCCGGTGTTGCCCGAGAACCGGGATTTGGCGAGATCCAGTTGCAGGGTTGGCGTTCTGCCGGCGGCCGTATCGGCTGCCAGCACGGGCTGGAGATACCAGCTGCCGCCGAGTGAAGTGGTGTCATTGACGGGTTTTGCGGCGGCGGTTGGCATGACGGAATCCCCCTTATGTGGGGATGGACCGGCCGTTGGCGATTGACATGCGAGGAAGGCGAGACTGGCGGCAGCAATGAATTTCATGTTATGGTGTTTATATTTACTATGGAAAAATTATGCCTACTTTACCGATATGCTAAAGGATAGCCTTTTACTCATCGTTTCGCTGCTTTTTATGGTTTCCATGCTGGCGATGCTCAGTCATAAGCTGCGGATCTCCTATCCCATCTTTCTGGTGATTGCGGGGCTTGGGATCAGCCTGGTCCCCGGTATCCCACAGATCCAGCTGGACCCCGATATTGTTTTTATCATTTTCCTCCCACCGCTGCTCTACTCCGCGGCCTGGACGACCTCCTGGCATGACTTCTGGAAATTGCGGCGACCCATTGGGTTGCTGGGATTCGGGCTCGTGTTGTGTACTGCATTCGCGGTAGCCTATTTTAGCCATTTTCTGATCCCCGATTTCGCTGTGCCGCTTGGGTTTCTGCTGGGGGGGATCATCTCCCCTCCTGATGCGGTGGCTGCTACGAGCGTGCTCCAGAATCTGAAAGTACCGAAGAGGGTGGTCGATATCCTTGAAGGCGAGAGCCTGGTAAATGATGCGTCCAGCCTCATCGTCTTCCGGTTTGCCATGGCGGCGATCCTGACGGGAAAATTTGTTTTGTGGCGGGCGGGTTTGGACTTCCTGCTGGTGGTGGTCATGGGGATCCTGATCGGGTTGGCCGTCGCCCATATCGCTTATGCTATCCATCGCTGGCTGCCCACCACGTCGAGTATCGATACGGCCATTACCCTGATCTGTCCCTATCTGATGTATATCGCTGCGGAACATTTTCATTTTTCCGGGGTACTGGCAGTCGTAAGTGGGGGACTTTTTCTAAGTTACCGGAGCCATGATATCTTTAGCTATGATAGCCGGTTACAGGCGCAAAGCGTCTGGAATGTCCTGGTCTTTCTCCTCAACGGCGTGGTATTCATCCTCATCGGCCTGCAACTACCGGGCATTGTGCATGGTCTTGGGGAATACAGTCTGCGCGCGGCGATCGGCTATGGGCTCCTCATCAGTCTTCTTACCGTCGTGGTGCGGATACTTTGGGTCTATCCCGGTGCCTATATTCCGCGGATGCTCAGCAAGCGTATCCGGCAGAACGAGCCCCGCCCCCCCGGCCGGACGGTCTTTGTCACGGGCTGGGCCGGCATGCGGGGTGTGGTCTCCCTGGCGTCGGCGCTGGCCGTTCCCATCGCCTTACCCGGGGGCGCGGCTTTTCCGCATCGCAACATGATCCTTTTCATCACCTTTTGTGTCATCCTCTTTACGCTGGTGCTTCAGGGGTTAACCCTTCCGCTCATCATCCGGTGGCTCAAGATCGAAACGATGGAGAACAAAGAAGAGGAAAAATTGGGTATCCGGCTGCGGATGGCCAATGCGATTGTCGACTATATGAATACCCACTATACTGAGGAAAGTGGTACGATCGAGGCGTTTAACCGGTTGAAGAACCGGTACGAGCGGATGGCGGCGATCACCAGCAGCCGGTTGAAGATGGAAGGGGAGAATGATGGTACGGCCGATAAATTCCTGCCCCGCTATCGCCGGCTGCTGATCGAATTGGTGGATGTACAGCGGCAGGAGCTTGCGCGGATGCGCCGGGATAATGAATATTCGGAAGAGGTATTAAGGAATAAGGAGACCGAGCTTGATCTGGAAGAAGCCCGCTACCGGCGATAGTCCCCGCTCAGACCTTCACATGTTGAAGGATCACCCGGTAGAGTTCATCTGGGTTGAAAGGTTTTACGATAACGCCGTTGAGGCCGGCGGCGAAGGCTTCGTCCTCCACTTCTTTTGGCATGCTGGCCGTCAGCGCGATGATGGGGAGGGTTTCTCCGCGTTGCCGGAGGAGGACGGTAGCTTCATACCCATCCATTACCGGCATATGGAGATCCATGAGGATCAGCCGGTGGCGGCTGGTGTCAAGGCGTTCGAGGGCTTCCGCACCGTTTGTGGCTACGTCCACGCGGGCGCCGTTGTTCTCCAGCATGGTCTGAGCTACCAGGACGTTCAGCGGGTTGTCTTCCACCAGCAGGAGGGAAATATCCTGCAGAAGAGGTTCCTTGCCGGCCGCCGGCGGGATCTTCCCGGTTTCCATTTTTATCTCGCGGCTGACAGGGAAGGGCTGGCTGTAAAAAAAACAGGACCCCTTCCCGGATTCGCTTTTCACCTGGAGCTGCACGCCCTGCAATTCCAGGATACGTTTCGAAATAGCCAGGCCTAGACCCGTGCCGCCATAACTGCGGGAGGTGGATGAGTCGGCCTGGGTAAACCGGTCGAAGATGATCTGTTGTTTCTCGGGTGAGATGCCGATGCCGGTATCCATCACCTTTACCAGCACAGTCATGGTGTCCGCGGAGGCGTCTTCCACGGTGAGAGATAGCCGCACCGACCCTTCCTTTGTGAATTTTACCGCGTTATGCACGAGATTATTGATGACCTGACTGGTTCGCGTGGGGTCGCCGGTCAGCATGCTGTCCAGGCGAGGGTCGACCTCCAGTGTCAGGCCGATCCCTTTTTCATCCGCGGTATTCTGCAAGCCCGCCACGATGTTCCGGGCGATGCCCGGTAGATCGAGGGGGATCTGTTCGATGAGGATCTTTCCTTCTTCGATCTTGTTATAGTCGAGGATATTATTTACGATGCCAAGGAGGTTGTTGGCGGAGAAGAGCAGTACACCGAGATCGCTTTCCTGGTCGGACCGGGGCTTGTTCCGGAGCAGGAGATGGGTCATGCCGATGACAGCATTCAGCGGCGTCCGGATCTCATGCGACATCGTGGAAAGGAATTCCGATTTTGCGCGAAGACCCTGTTGTGCCTGCCAGGTCGCCATGCGGAAGCTGTGGGCGAAGCGATGCGACAAGGCCAGCGATTGCAAAAAGAAGAAGGAGATGTAACAAACGAAAAGGACCAGGCGCAGCTCGGGGATAAAACCAAAATAGTGCAGGTTACCGAGCAGGAAGATAAGCAACATAATGGCCGTGCTCAGCAAGGCGAACAGGGAACCGCTGCGCCGGTTGCGCGCGGCGCGAATATAGACATATTCGGCGTAGGCGATACAAAGGAACATGACCCCGAGGAAGTAGATCAGGAGACTGGTGAATAGGATAGTCGGGGTAAGGAGGATGATCGCGGTATAGAACCAACAGAACCAGACCATCGCCTTCATCACGACGGGATGGGAGTCTTCGGGATAAAGGTTACGGGTATAGATCGAGAACAGGGCGATGCCGGCGGAGAGGGTGAGGTACTCGATCCGGATCGTGACGAACCAGTTCAGATTGGCGAAAAGGGCATGGATGGAATAATTTGTCGTCCCGACCATCCGGTAGCTGAAGACGATGCAGAAAAGCGCAAAATAAAGGATGGTCGTGTCCTTGCGCCCGAAGGCATACAGGCCGAGGAAGAAGAGTCCGCCCATGAGCATACAGCCGGCCAGCGCGAAATCATAGGCTGAGTCCTGGTTCTTCTTCACGAAGAGCTCGTCCTTGTCTCCGATGAGGATATCCTTGAAGGGGCCGCCGCGGGCATGCCAGAAATTAGCCATCTGCATGACGAGGACGAGCGTGTCGGGTTCGCCCGGTGGAATGGCAATGGTCCGGCTCACCCAGAACGGAACGGCTCTGTCCCTGGCCGTGGCAGGCTGACCGTTCTGCGCCTGTACGATCCCGTTCACAAAGAGTTTATAGCTGCTGTAGACATGATGGATCTCCAGGCCCAGGCGGGGACGTTTTGGTGGAAGCAGGATGGTAACGGAATAGGTCGCATAGCCCTGAGAGGGGATTGGCCGGCCATGCAGCCGGATATCCTTCCACAAGACGGGGAAGGGGACATATTCCGGGGTTGCCAGGGAAAGGCTGTCGGGGGTCAGGAGGTGGTTCCAGTAGAACGCCCATTCACCGCTGATCTTCAGGTGATTGTCAAACAAATTGGCCTTTCGGAGATCGATGAGCCCCTGTTTGGCAACCGGCGCCTGGCTGTAGCACCAATGACCCGAAAGACAGCCGATCAACAGCGCCGTCGCCAAGACTATTTTCACAGAGCCTTTCATTGGTAGAATTAACGAAAAAAAGGCGGCCGTCTTGTCAGACGGCCGCCTTTTAATTTTATAGGAGTGCTTATTTCTTCTCGAGGAGCTTGAAGAACTGGTCCAGCTGCGGCAGGATCACGATACGGGTGCGGCGGTTGGCGGCGCGACCTTCTTCGGTATCATTGCTGGCGACGGGAACATATTCACCGCGACCGGCAGCCGTGATATGGGCGGGATCGAGTCCATACTGGCCCTGGAGGATGCGGACGACGGAGGTAGCGCGTTTTACGCTAAGATCCCAGTTATCCTTCATGTAGGGCGGACGAATATATTTTTTGTTGTCGGTATGGCCTTCGACCATGAATTCGATATCGGGCTGGGCTTTCAGGACGGTAGCAACCTTGCCCAGAACCGTCTTGGCGGCTTCGGTAACATCGAAGCTACCGCTCTTGAAGAGAAGCTTGTCCGAGATGTCGATATAAATAACCCCCTTGTCGACCTTGATATTGATATCCTTGTCATCCATGTTGCCGATGGCGCCTTTCAGATTCATGACCAGGGCCATGTTGAGCGAATCCTTATGAGCCAGTTCAGCCTGGAGGTTCTGGATATACGTATCCTTTGCTCCGATATTGTCCAAAGATTTTTTGATGCTCTCTGCCTGGGAGTTGGAGATGACAGAAAGATCTTGCAGTTGTTTGAGGGTAGCGTCGTGATTTTGTTTCAGGAAATCGATCTGCTTGTTGAGGGCGTCGATCTGGTTTTGAAGGGCGGTACGCTTCGAAGCGTCGTCGGTGGTCAGGTCATTACAAGCCTTCAGGTCACCTGCTAATTTGGCGTTGGCGGCGGTTAAGGAGTCGATCTTTGCCTGCGCGGCCTTAAATTTCTTAGAGCTTACGCATGAGAATAAGAACACAGAGAGGACGGTGAAGAGCAAAGTTTGTTTAAGCTTCATAGTAATATCATTTTTTTGAAAAAAATTTATTCCTTCTGTGCGGGCTGTGCGTGTTAATGCTGCGGTCAGCTGGAATAATGGTGTCAAAGATAACCCAACAAACTAATATAAGATAATCTGTTGTGGCAAAAATTAGGCGAATTTGATGCCAAATTCATCGGCCCCGATCCCTATTTTATACAAGCGGACCGGGCAATGAGACAAAAACAGGGGGTTTTGCCGTCTTTCTGAGCTATTTGTATTGCCGCTAAAAGGCCTTGAAGCAAAGTCTGAGCCCCGGCGTTACATTCCTGAAGAGGTTGTTGAAATAGAAACAGGGTTGGAGCAGGATGCGGTTCCCGCGAAATTTGATCTCCCCGGCCGTCAGCCGCCAGCTATCCTTTTCGAAGAAATTCCCGCTTCGCCGGATAAAATAACCGAGGGAGATGTTCGTGTTCAGCCCGACGGGGGCGAGGGGGTCCTTCAGTGTCCCCGAGACATCGAAGGAATAATGAAAAACGAGGAGGTCGTTCCGGAAGGTTTGCAGTTGTCCCCGGGCGTCGGTACCAAAGAGGAACAGCGGCTCCCAATAGAGTCCGAATTCATGTACGAAGTCCTTCCTACGAAGTCCGATGGCGAATCCAAGGTCGACGGAGGGGGTCAGATAGTTCTTATAATTCTGTAAGGAGACGATGGACGACAGTTCGAGATAGTTATGCTCATGGTTTTCGTCTGACGAATAAATAGAATCCGGTTTGGCCGTGATCGATGGGTCTTGTTTCAAATAGGCCGGATGACCGGGTCTGGGGTTCCAGTCACCTGCCCATTTGTTGTTCTTATTAAGCGCCAGTTCCTGCATCTTCGTGTTGAGCCCTGTGGCGATCCAGCTATCCAGCCCGCTATAGCGGTTGAGGACGAGGGTGAGGCGGTTGAAACGATCCTTTTTCGCCGCCAGAAGGATATACACCGTATCCTGGCGCAAACGGAGAAGGCTGGGGTCACTTTCGCCAAGCAGGAAAGTGGATCCCTGCGAACGGGTCTCCCGGATGCGGACCATCTTTCGGCCGGCCGTGTCGATCCGATAATCGACGCGTTTCCCCGACAAGGGATCGGAAAGGGAGTCTTTAAACGGCTTCATGTCGCTAAGGAAGACGAGGAGGAGGGAGTCGAGATTCTGAAAGCGGCTCAGCTGAGAGTTTTCGGTCAGCTCCAATTCAAGGTAATTGCCTTTTCCCAGGTCGATGTGGACGGCGTTGACAATAGAATAGTGCGGCAGATCGAAGAAGGCGTCATCGGGCCCCGGTGTTGACTTGTTTGGTTGGGCACAGAGTGATACGGCCAGGCTCAGCAGCGGGCCGAGCAGGGCGCCTGTTTTTATGTACATGCTAGCGGTTTTGAGTGCTAAGATTTATTTCAATATGCAGCAGCGGGGGCTGCCGGTTGGTGGCCATTTCATGTGGGCGGGAGTGGCCGGGGTCCAGATCGTTAAGGTCGACCACCTTCCATTGCTTTTTCGGCGCCGGCTTTTGCGACGAGGCGGCTACCGGCGGCGGCGTTGTGGTGACCAGGACCGGCGCTGAGATGGTGATGATTGCGGGTTCGTTGGTCCCGGAGCGGGCGGGAAGCCGTCTGTTCACCGGCAGCCGCGAAAACAAGGTCCGGGCTGGCCGGGTACTTGCCAGTTGCATGGCCGATGGCTGGGGGGCAGCCGGCGGGGTGACCGTTGGCAGAATGGCGGTCCGAAGGGGTTGTGCCGCCCGGGACCGGGTGGGCGGGTTCGCGGCCAGGGGCGCCACCGGTCGCAGAAGGGGGTGGTTTTTCCCCGTTACCGGCCGGTCCTGGAAAAAGCGGACGGCGGGGATCAGCAGGATGAGGATGCAGGCGGCTGCCATGCGGTAGCCGAAGAGCCGGCGGCGCGGTCGATCGTTCAGCCGTTCGAACAGCTTATCCCAGGCGGCCTCCTTGTCGGCAAGCCCCTGTTCCGGGAGGGCGTCCGGCTGCCGGAGGCGCTTTCGCCAGGCGGCAAATTCATCGGGCATACGCTCATTGGGAATTTCATTTGATTCGTCTGACATAGTTTATCCCCCTTTGCAATAACATTTTTTGTAAGAATAGTCTGGCCTTGCTGAGCTGGGACTTCGACGTCCCTTCGGCGATGCCGAGCAGCTTTGCGATCTCCCGGTGCTCCATCCCTTCTATCACGTGAAGGTTGAATACGGTGCGGTAACCTTCAGGCAGCTGCACGATCAGATCGAAGATCTGGGCAGCCGACAGATCGGGCAAGGGTTCCACGGGATGGGCGAGCTCTTCCGCCGCTATCTCTGAAACCACCGAAAAAGCGTGGCGGCGGCGAAGGACCATCAGGCATTCGTTGACCATGATCCGCTTTATCCAGGCGTATAAGGCCGCCTCCCCCTGGTACCGGAATGCAGGCAGATGCGAAAAGAACTTGCAAAAGCCGTCAAGTAATACTTCTTCGGCGTCTTCCCGGCTTTTAAGATAGCGGCAGCAGAGAGCCATCATGGGATCGGCCAAATGGTCGAACAGCGCCTTTTGCGCTGCCGCATTCCCGCGGCGGGCATCTTCTATCTGTTCGGGTATGTTCATCCAACCTGTATAACTCTCTGAATGCAGTTTACGATTCTTAGGTTGCCTGAAAAAATCCAAATATTTATCGTTGCCCAAAAAAATTAGTCGGAAAATACTAATTTTGTTAGTGTGAATAACTTATTTACCCTACCTTTACCGAATCAATAAATTTGGGGGAATTTAAAAAATACGATTATGTCAAACGCAGAAAAACTCAAGGCTTTAAAGTTGACGATGGACAAAATTGACAAGGATTTCGGGAAGGGGAGCGTGATGATGATGAACGAGAAAAGCCAGGACCCTATGGAGGTCATTTCCACCGGTTCGATCGGTCTGGACATGGCGCTTGGGGTCGGAGGGCTGCCAAAAGGCAGGGTCGTTGAAATATACGGCCCCGAATCTTCCGGTAAGACGACCATCGCCATACATATTATTGCAGAAGCGCAGAAAAAAGGCGGCATGTGCGCGATCATCGACGCCGAACATGCCTTTGACAGCGCCTACGCCCAGAAACTGGGTGTCGATATCGACAACCTCCTGATCTCGCAGCCCGACTATGGCGAGCAGGGGCTTGAGATCGCAGACCGGCTCATTCTCTCCGGCGCCCTCGATGTCGTGGTCATCGACTCCGTTGCTGCGCTTGTCCCTAAGGGTGAGTTGGAAGGGGAAATGGGTGACAGCAAGATGGGCCTGCAGGCGCGCCTCATGTCACAGGCGCTCCGCAAGCTGACGGCGACGATCAGCAAGACCAACACCATCTGCATCTTTATCAACCAGCTCCGGGAGAAGATCGGCGTCATGTTCGGTAATCCCGAGACGACGACGGGTGGTAATGCCCTCAAATTCTACGCTTCGGTCCGTCTCGACATCCGCCGCATGGCGCAGATAAAGGACGGCGAAGAAGCGGTAGGCAACCGGGTAAAGGTCAAAGTGGTGAAAAACAAAGTGGCGCCGCCCTTCCGTGCTGCCGAGTTCGATATTGTCTTTGGGGAAGGGATCTCGAAAATGGGCGAGATCGTCGATATGGGTGTGGAACTGGGTATCGTGCAAAAAAGCGGGAGCTGGTTCAGCTACGGGACCGATAAACTCGGCCAGGGCCGTGATACCGTGAAGCAATTGCTGCATGATAATCCCGAATTAGCAGCCGAGATTGAAACCAAGATCCGGGAGAAAGTAAAAGAAATGCAGAACGCGTAGGAACGCATAGGTCTTCGAAAAACGAGTTTTTATTTAAATTGGGTTAGTAACTACCGGGCCCCGATCTCCATCGGGGCCCTTTTTATTTTTAGGCAGGCCCTGATTATCAGCGAGATAGGTTTAAAAATAAAAAAGGGGTCTGAATAGAAATTCAACCCCGTTTTAAAATCCAATATCCTATGAAAAACCAAGATAAAGGTATAGGAATAAAATCAAATCTGCAATACCATTTTCAGGTAATATTTTTTTTAAGGCTTTTTTAATTCTTTACCAGCTGCTGGGAAATCGCTCTATTGCTTTCTTTATCAGTTACTCGGAGAACGTAGACCCCGGATTCCAGCGAGGCGGCGCTGACCACCTGTATACCGGGTTGTAACCGTTTACTTATGCGAAGATTGCCGGCCGGATCGAACACCTGGAGATCGATACTGTGCTCTGTCCGCACGATAAACACCTTGTCGACGGGGTTGGGATAGAACTTGAAATCCACATCACCTGAAAGAACCAGCTCCATTGTTTTGGAATAGACGGCCGAATCACTATGGCCCATATATTTTATCCGGTAATAGTCGGAGCCGTTGGGCGGCGCCTGATCCGACAGTTCATAATGCCCCTTGATGCCGGTTGACCGCAGCGCCCCGATGGTCTCGTAATGCGCATTGTCCTGTCCTCTTTCGACAATAAAATAATCCCCGTCCGCCGCGCTGTCGGCATCCCATTTCAACCACACCACCCGGGTGGCTTCTTTTACTTCCGCCGTAAAATTTATGACCGGTCTGTGCTGCGCCTGGCAGGTGCAGTGAAGGACGATCGCCAGTAAGCCGAGACAGATTGGTTTTTTCATTGCCGATGGGTCAGTAAGTGATCAACAACCGAGGGCGGATAGGGTAACAAATTCCGTGCCTGAGGAATAAAACGCAATGCCCTCACTAAAAGTTTCCGTGAGTTGTTATAGTATTCTTAAAGAAACTATCTTTCCGTCAAGATAAAAATCTCGCCAGCATGCAAATCCCCGTTAGGAAAATGAGCGGCTCGAAACGCATCGCCCTCGTAGCGCACGACAATAAGAAAACGGAGCTCATGGAGTGGGCTATTTACAACAAGGCGGCGCTTCGTAAGCACCGGCTGTATGGCACCGGAACAACGGGGGGACTCGTCGAAGAAGCCCTTGGTCAGTCGGTCAGCAAATTCCTGAGCGGACCGCTTGGCGGTGATCAACAGATCGGCGCCCGGATTGCCGAGGGGAAGATCGATGTCCTGATCTTTTTTTGGGACCCGATGGAGGCCCAGCCCCATGACCCGGATATCAAGGCCCTCCTGCGAATTGCGGTCACCTGGAACATTCCCTTTGCCTGTGACCGGGCCACGGCGGATTTCCTGCTCACCTCGCCCCTGATGTTTGCAGACTATGAGATCATGGTCCCCGACTATACCCAATACGCCAAACGTCTGGACAAACCGGATCAATCGAATCTATCACCAAAACAATAGTATCGCATGAGAAAACATCTTCTCGCCGGAAGCCTGCTGCTCGCTTCCACCCTGGCACAATCCCAGTCCCGAACCCTCACGGGATTCAACGAGGCCGAAACAAAACAGGAACTACAGTTGGAAACAAGCTTTGACAGCTATCTGAAGGCCGCGAACGTAGACAGCGGCATCCGGATCATGTCCGCCCGCCCCCACCATGTAGGCTCCCCCGGTGACAAGGCCGTCGTCGACTACATCTACAATCAATTCAAGAGCTGGGGTTACGATGTCCAGACGGAGACCTTTACGGTGCCCTTCCCCACGCCAAAGGAGCGGCTGCTGGAAATGACCGCTCCCGAACATTTCAAAGCCACCCTTGCCGAACCTGCGTTAAAAGAGGACCGCACCTCCGGCCAGACGAGCGAGCAACTACCTACGTATAACTGCTGGTCGCCGGATGGGGATGTCACCGGGGATCTGGTGTTTGTCAATTACGGCATACCCGAAGATTATGAGCGCCTTGACAAGATGGGTATCTCCGTAAAAGGGAAGATCGTCATCGCCAAATACGGCCGCTCCTGGCGGGGGATCAAACCCAAGGTTGCGCAGGAACATGGCGCGATCGGCTGCCTGATCTACTCCGATCCCAAAGACGACGGCTACTATGATGGCGACGTCTATCCCAAGGGCGCATTCAAGAACGAATATGGCGTTCAGCGCGGCTCGATCATGGATATGCCCATTTATCCCGGCGATCCCCTCACTCCGGGTGTAGGGGCGACAAAGGACGCGAAACGTCTCGACCTCAAGGATGCGGCCGTCATATTGAAAATACCGGTACTTCCGATAAGCTACCATGACGCCACTCCCCTGCTGCGTGCCCTTGACGGCCCCGTGGCTCCGGAAGAATGGCGCGGCGCCCTACCTTTTACTTATCATGTGGGGCCCGGCAAGACCGTTGTTCATCTCAAAGTAGCCTTCAATTGGGACATGAAGCCGGTGACCGATGTCATCGCCAAAATTCCCGGCAGCGTCTGGCCAGATGAGTGGGTCATCCGCGGCAACCACCACGACGCCTGGGTCAACGGCGCAGGCGACCCTCTTAGCGGACAAGCCGCGATGCTGGAAGAGGCCCGTGGCCTGGCCGAACTGCGCAAGACCGGCTGGAAGCCCAAACGCACCATCGTCTTCTGTGCCTGGGACGGCGAGGAACCCAGCCTGATCGGCTCCACCGAATGGGCGGAGACGCATGCCGCCGAGCTTCAGCAAAAGGCGGTGGTGTATATCAACTCCGACGGCAACAGCCGCGGATATCTAAACGCCGAAGGCTCCCACGGTCTCGAGCCGTTTGTCAACGAAGTGGCCCGCGACGTCATCGATCCGGAAACCGGCATCCCCGTCATCGACCGGCGCCATGCCCGCGAACTGGTGAATGCCGCCGAAGCGGGTCGCCTCAAAAAAGAGCTTTTTCAGAAGAAAACGATCAACATCGGTGCGATGGGTTCGGGTTCGGACTATTCCTCCTTCCTCCAGCACCTCGGCATCCCCTGTCTCGATTTTGGCTTTGGCGGGGAATCCGCCGGTGGCGAATACCATTCCATCTACGACAGCTATGACGACTACCGTCGCTTTAAGGATCCCAGCTTCCAATATGGGGTCGCCCTGGCAAAAACGGCCGGCCGAACCACCTTGCGGATGGCGGAGGCCAACCTGCTCCCCTTTGATTTCCGC
>Ga0207003_1161_pt1 | contig 13278 bp, 13 predicted proteins | sample Alteio_BWMinCont_89_FD_153474 | JGI IMG/M metagenome (GOLD analysis project Ga0207003, IMG submission 153474) | Enriched cells from forest soil in Barre Woods Harvard Forest LTER site, Petersham, Massachusetts, United States -... | ecosystem: Environmental > Terrestrial > Soil > Temperate forest >...
ATTGTTCGCGGTGTTGCGCGATGTCCGCTTCGTCACGGCCGCCGTCGGTGGTACAGTTGCAATCGCCGGTGGTGCGTTCCTGGTAACTTACCGGGCGGTCGAAGTTGGCTTGAATGCGGTCGCGGTTAGCTTCTTCGCGTTCGCGTTGCTTTTCGGCGCGTTCGCGCTGTTGCTCGGCTCGGTCGATCTGTTGCTCGCGCTGTTGCTCAGCATGCTCGTGTTGTTGTTCGGCGCGGTCGATCTTTTGTTCGCGCTGCTGTTCGGCGTGTTCGATCTGCTGCTGGCCGCGATCGCGTTGGGCTTGTTCGCGATCCCGGGCGGCCTGTTCGCGGTTGCGCACGGCTTGTTGCTGGTCGCGGGCGGCTTGTTGCTGGTCGCGTTCGGCCTGGCGGCGATCGCGCGCCATCTCGCGCATTTGGCGATCTTCGTCGTCGTCCCTGACGGATGTTTTTATGCGCTGGATGATCCCGTCATATTTGGCCAGTTCTTCGCCGGTGATCTTTTTATCGTCGACATAGACCTCCGACGGTTGGTCGTAAGTGTTGACAATCTTATAGCTATGGGCGCCGATGTGGGCGGCGAGGATGTCCTTTCCCATGGCCGGGAAGAAGATATGATAGCTATCTCTGATACTATCGGTATTGTTGTTCTGGCCTTTGGCGAGGGTGGCCGAAGCGGCGAGGAGGAAGGCCAGGGCAAGTTTCGGGCTCATAGTTGGTGTTGTTTGCTATATAGGATACTTCGGAAACGCCCAAAGGTTACAGAAAGAGGGGAATTTATTTTATATTGTTCCTTATGACTGCTACGACCAAGAACCAAAACGCGATCTACATTATCGGAGCCCTGTTCTTTAGCTACGGCTTCATTACCTGGCTGAATTCGACGCTGATCCCCTATCTGATGCTGGTGTGTGAGTTGAAGAATTATGTCCTGGCCTTTCTGGTGACCTCCGCCTTTTATATGTCCTACCTGGTGCTGTCCCTGCCGGCCTCTTATGTGCTGAAAATTATCGGTTTCAAGAGGGGTATGGCGCTGGGGATGGCCATATTGGGGATCGGAGCCCTGCTATTTATCCCGGCGGCGCAGCAACGGAACTATCCCTTTTTCCTCTTCGCCCTTTTTGTACAGGGCGGGGGGCTTTCGCTTTTGCAAACTGCATCCAACCCCTATGTGACTATCGTTGGACCGCTGGATAGCGCGGCCAAGCGGATCAGTATTATGGGGGTTTGTAATAAGTCGGGGGGGATCCTGAGTCCCATTATCCTGGGAACTTTGCTGTTACAAGGCACGGACGCTATCCGCAACCAGGTGAACACGACTACCGACCCGGCGACGAGGGCAATGCTGCTGACGGAGCTTTCGAGCCGGGTGATCACTCCGTATCTTGTCATCGGCATTGTCGCCTTTGTGGTAGCCCTGGCGCTGTTGAAGAGCGGGCTGCCGGAGATAGAGACTGGGCAGCCGGTGGCAGGCCAACTGACCGAACGGGGAGGGAGCCGGACGAGTATCTTCGACTATCCGCAACTTTGGCTTGGCGTTTTATGCCTGTTTCTTTATGTGGGTGTAGAGGTGCTTGCGGGCGATGCGATCGCGATCTATGGACAGTCGGAGGGAATGAGCATCGGTACTACCAAATATTTCTCCAGTTTTACGCTTGGAGCGATGCTGGCAGGTTATTTCGTCGGCATCTTCTGTATCCCCAAGTTGCTCAGCCAACAGGCGGCGTTACGGTACTCAGCCATCCTGGGTCTTGCTTTCTCTACCCTGGCCTATTTAACCGTCGGCTATTCCGCCATCAGTTTTGTTGCACTGCTTGGACTGGCCAACGCATTGATGTGGCCGGCCATCTGGCCGCTGGCCATCGATGGGCTGGGGCGGCATATCAAGACGGGCGCCGCGCTGCTGGTGATGGGGATTGCCGGAGGAGCCGTATTCCCCGAGATCTACGGAGCGCTCAAAGGGCATCCAGGCATCGGGAATAAACTCGCGTTGTTCGTTTGTACTTTCCCCTGCTATATCTATATTTTCTACTACGCCGCATGGGGACATAAGCGGCGGAAGCGGGTCTATTCGTTGGCGACCGAGCCGGTGTGAAAGTGCACCGAGGTACAGCAGCCGTTGCCGGAGCCATAGGACAGGCCGAGATGGGCCCATTTACTGTATTTCTGTTTTATTTCCTGGTGTATTTCGGGGGAGGTTTTTTTGCCGTTGATGAGGAGTTCGTCGTCGGTAAGGACGAGGTCTTTGAGGCTTGCGGCGTCGGGGATGAGTTTCTTATCGATGAGGAGGAGGATGAGGCGGCGCATGTTTTCGCGGTCTTCGGCGGCCTGGCGGCGATCGATTTCGCCCTGGGCGCGGTCGCGTTCGCCTTGTTCACGGTCGCGCTCGCCCTGGATACGGTCGCGGTCGGCCTGCTGGCGGTCGAGGACGGCCTGTGCCTGGTCCTGGTTGGCCTGTTCGCGGTCGTGGTCGGCTTGTTGGCGATCGAGATCTGCGTGCGCACGGTCCTTTTCTGCCTGTTGGCGGTCGCGATCTGCCTGAGCCTGGTCACGGTCGGCCTGCTGGCGATCGAGATCGGCCTGGACACGGTCCTTTTCTGCCTGGGCTTCGTCGAGCCGGATCTGGGTAACGATTCGGGTGATGAGGGAGTCGTACTTTGCCAGATCGGTGTCGGCTATCTTTTTATTGTCGACGCAAAGGGCAGTCGCCTTATTGCTGACGAGGGTGATCGTGTACCAATGGTTGTTCCAGTTGGTGTTTATCGTTTCCTTTCCGGCTGCGGACCGGGAGTAGGTGTTTTCCTGCTGCTGGGCGTTGGCGGCGAAGGCAGTGCACAGGATGGCGGCGAGGGTGAGCATGTTCCTGATGTTGCTATTCATGGGAGGCGTTTTTTTATAGAATACTTCGAAAAGAAAAAAAGGTTACGTGCAGGGAGCAAAAAAATAAGACCATCCTTACCCTTGTAAGCGATGGTCCTGACCCTTAAGTAATCCTACGTCCAAGAAGCTGAAGTCCAGAAAACTGCGTGCTTATGAAGATGAAACCTGTAGTATCGTTTGCGCCTCCTTTTGTACGAGCCGGGTGTGGTTTTGTAACTAATTTTCGGAGGTTTTTTGAAAGGATTTTTATATGCTGGAAGTCAGTGTGTTAGGACTGTGACCGTTTTGTTATGCCGGGTGGCGGAAAATTGGTTTCCGGGGTTTTTGACCGTACTTTGGGCATATGAAAAGGATCACTGTCTTTTGCGGAAGCAGTTCCGGTACGGATACCGTTTATGAGGCGCGGGCGTATGAAACCGGGGCCTTATTAGCCAGATTGGGGATCGGCCTCGTGTATGGCGGAGCGCGGGTTGGATTGATGGGTGCGGTTGCGGATGGCGCGTTGGCGAATGGAGGAGAGGTGATCGGGGTGTTGCCGCGCTTTCTGAGCGGGAAGGAGATCGGGCATGCCGGGTTGACTGACCTTATCCTTGTGGATACGATGCATGAACGCAAAACGAAGATGCATGAGTTGTCGGATGGAGTGATCGCGTTGCCGGGCGGGTTTGGGACGATGGAGGAACTTTTTGAGATGTTGACCTGGGGCCAGTTGGGGTTGCATCGGAAGCCGGTGGGCATCCTCAATGTGTCGGGGTTCTATGATGAGTTGATCGATCTTTTGCAGACGATGGTCGACAAGGGCTTTTTGAAGGCGGAGAATCAGCAGATGCTGCTTTTTGCGGATACGATCGAAGGCTTGCTGGTGCAGATGCGGGACTACCAGGCGCCCGCCGCCCCGAAGTGGATCACTAAAGAAACAACATGAACGTACACGTATTGCAACATGTTCCTTTTGAGGGACCGGGGTCGATCGCGGATTGGTGTGTCGCCAATGACCATACGATGAGTATGACGCACCTCTATTTACCGGGGGCGGTCTTACCGGATACCGATACGGTCGATCTGTTGGTGATCATGGGGGGCCCCATGAGCGTGTATGACGAGGAAGTGCATCCCTGGCTGGCGGCGGAAAAAGAATTTATCCGGGCTTTTCTGGAGACGGAGCGCCCCATCCTGGGTATCTGTCTTGGGGCGCAATTGCTGGCGGTGTGCAGCGGTGCTTCGGTGGGGCGGGCCGCGCAGTCGGAGATAGGTTGGTTCCCCTTGCGGCCTACAGCCGCGGCGGAAAGTTTCCCCTGGTTGTATTCGTTGCTCGTATCCGGGCCGGTGGTCTTTCACTGGCACGGAGACCGCTTTGAGATCCCCGCGGATGGGGAGAACCTTGCATCGACGGAGGCCAACGATAACCAGGCCTTTGTATTACATGGCGGCCGGGTAGTCGCGTTGCAGTTTCATCCGGAAGTTACGCCGGCGCTTTTGGAGCAGATGGTGGCCGAGGGACGGCATGAGCTGCGGGCGGGCAAATTCGTGCAGTCGGCGAATACGATCATCGCCGAAGCGGCGTACCGGGATGCGGGGATGGTGATGCGGGGGGTATTGGCGCATCTGGAAGGGGTGTGCGCCGCCCTGGCAAGATACTAAATTTTTTTGGAGTGTTTTGCCAAATTTTTTAGTATATTTGAGGGGCTATGAAGTACAGCAAACAGCTATCGACGAATTCGCGGATCATCAAGGACCTGCTGACGAAGTACAAGGATACGTTCGCGGCTTTTTGCGAGTTGTTGAATAATTCCATCCAGGCGAAGGCGACGAGGATCGAGCTGGTCATTGATTATGGGGTTGGGGCGGCGGCGCGGGCGCCTTTTACGCGGATCGAGCTGGTGGACAATGGAGTTGGGGTGAATGCGACGGATTTTGAGAAGAAGATCCTGGAGATCGGGACGGATGTGAAGAAGGATGGGAAGGGGATCGGGCGGTTCGGGGCCTTGCAGTTGGGGGAGAAAATGACTATTACCACGGTGGCGGAGGATGTGGTGCGGGGCTGCTTTACGCTGGTGGTATTCCCGTTGGATACGGGGGGTATTTCTTCGTCCTTATCGAAGGTGAATTTGGAGTTCGATGTGGAGGACCTGAAAAAGAGGGCGAATCCCTATTACCGGGTAGTGATCGAGAACCTGCATCATAACAAGCAGGGGAGGTTATTGCCCAAGAATAAGATTGCGGATAGTTTCCGGCAGGAGGCGATTGAGCAGGCGTTGTTCGAGAAATATCCGCTGCAGGTGTTTAACCGGGAGTTGCGGTTTGTGGTAAACGGGAAAGAGCTGGACCCGGCGGGTTTTGTGGTGGAGCGGCCGCATATCCGGACGGTGGCGTATACCGATGTCCAGGGGAACGGGCACAGTTTTGATTTTCATTTTTACCAGTTGCGGGTAGATCTCGCCAAGGTGAAGGTGTTCTTTTATGTGGACAATGCCGGGATCAAGACGGTGGCTCATGAATTCACGTATTCCTCTGACTGGTACACGCCCGATCTAGGCACATGGTTCGTCTACCTGGATTCGGCGTTCTTCAATACGGACCTGTTCCGCAATATCGATCTGGATTCGCTTGGGGATGAGGAGATCCGGCGGCTGAAGGAGTTTATCAAGGATACGATAAATGATTTTTTCAAGGCGCAGAACAAGCGGTTCGAGAAATTTATCGCCGACCTGGAGAAGGACGCCGCCTACCCTGCCTCCTTTGAATCGCCGATATCAGCGTCGAGGGAGTTGTTGTTCCAGAAGATTGCCTATCTCGTGGAAGACGATTACAAACTGTTGGACAAGGACGAGCGGATCCGGGGGCTTTTTTATTCGCTTATCGACAAATCGCTGGCGAGCGGGCATGTGGAGGAGGTTTTTGGGAAGGTGGTGCGATTGTCGGATGCTAATATGGAGAAATTCCATCAGTTGCTGGAGAAGACCGAACTGGAGAATGTGATCAGTTTTGCGAGTGCGGTGGCCGCTAAGCTGGAGTTTCTCGATCTCTTGCACGAATTGATCTATGGGGAAGTGGCGGAGGTGTTGCGAGAGCGGAGTCAGTTGCACAAGATCATCGAGCGGGAGCTATGGCTTTTCGGGGAGGCGTATAATGGCACGCAGCATTTGTGGAGCGATAAGAAGATCGGGAATATCCTGCGGGAGTTGCGGGAGCGGTATTTGGCCTATCTGCCGAGCGAGGCGGATGAGAACCTGATCGAGGTGGAGGGGCTTGACAATATTACCGATCTGTTCTTTCTGAATGAGAAGGTGCTGGATAATGAGGACCGTGAAGTGATGGTAGTGGAGTTGAAGTCGCCGCGCTGTGCGATCGGGCGGAAGGAGTTGCAGCAGATAGACGAGTATGCGTTTACGGTGGAGTCGTATCCGGGCTTGCCGAAGGAGAATATCCATTATAAGTTTGTGTTGATCTCTTCGAAGCTGACGGCGTATACGAAGTCGAAGATGCGGTCGAGCCGGGAGAAGTATCATCAGCCGTTTTTGTATGACCGGAAGCCGGGGAAGAATATCGAGGTTTTCGTGATGGAGTGGTCGGAGTTGATAGAGTTGAACAAGCGGAAGCTGGGGTATTTGTCGGCGAAGTTGAAGGTGAAGGATAAGAGTGTGCGGTCGACCTTCGAGGCGGAGTATCCGGGGATCATCAATGAGAAGGTGAGTGCGAGGTTGACGCGGACGAAGGGGGGACGGTAAGAGGGAGCGCACGGAGTGGGAAGGCAGGGTATAAAAAACGAAAACCCGGAAGCTTGAAACAAATCAGGGGCTTCCGGGAACTATTTCAATACGAAGATAGCACAATTCTTATTGTTTTCAATTTTTTTCTCGTACTTATGAAATTTATAGATTTTCAAAAGGTTATGTCGACGCCCCGATTAGGTAGATATCTCACTGCTACCGGGGGAAATTCACGAAAGGCTATGACGCTATACCGATTGAACCTGAGATTATCTCAGGAGCTATTTACTATTATAAGTTGTTTTGAAGTAGCACTTAGGAATCGGATAGATCAGCATTACTTCAGTAGACTCGGTACTGATTGGTTACGTAACTCCGCTTTACCGGGAGGTATGTTTAATAACAGGCATTGCGGCAAAACACCCTATATAATATCTGAGGCTCTTCGAAAGCTGACTACCTACACACACCCTAAATTAGTGGCGGAAATGGATTTTGGCTTCTGGCGTTATACTTTTGCCCGCCATCAATTTTTTGCGGGCGGCCAATCACTTCTAGCCATATTTACGGCTAAGCCAATTAGTACCCGAACTAACAGGTACGATCACAATTATGTTTTTGCAGAACTTGAAAAGATCAATATATTCCGAAACAGGATTGCCCATCATGAACCTGTTTGCTTCTTACCTGGCCATCCTACTAAGGATACTACTTTTTCGCGTCGTCATTATTTGTTAATTCGTCAACTTTTTCAATGGATGCAAATTGACGAAGGAGATTTGCTTTATGGGATCGATCATATTACCAGCGTCTTGAATGATATTGACGGGTTGTGATTGGGTAGTTTATTTTATATAGAGGAGGGCGAATTGTTGTTCGGTGGCGCTGTTGTTGGCGATAGCGAAGGGGCTATTGCCGGGGAGGAAGAGGTAGTCGCCTTTCTTTGTGAAGGGTTGGGTGTTGACGGCACCGGCGGCGGGCGGGCCGGAGAGGCTGATGACGAGGACGGGGGATTGGGAGCGGGGCATGGCGAGGTGCAGCCCGGGCGAGAGGGTAACGCGGTAGACGCGGACGGATCTTGTGTCGAAGAGTTGTTTTGAGTAGGGTGGATCCCTAACGAAGAAAGTTGCGGCGGGGGTATGGGGAAGTTCGATATCCATGACGTGGAATTCGACGGTGTCTTCGTTCCAGACGCGATGGATGCGGGGGGTGTCGTGGAAGCTTTCGAACCAGATGTTGCCGTCGGCGAAGGAGGGTTTGCCCGGTTCGACGAGGACCTGGGAGCCGGTTTTCGTATTGCTCAGCACGAGAAAGACGGAGGGGGTGGAGTGTTTGTGCATGAGGGAGGTGTCGTGCGGCGGGATGTGGACGTCGAGCACGCGGACATATTCGTTCTCCAGCACTTTGTGGTGACGGGGTTCCTGGCTTACCTGGATCTGGGTGTAGCCGGAGGCGGCGAGGGTCGTGAGTGCGAGGAGGAGAAGGATGGATTGGCGCATGCTGCAAGATAATAGTATTACGAATGCCGTCAATGAGGGGTCCATCGAGGCGGCCAACGGATGCAGTAGTTGGTGTTTTGGGTGGCCGTGGGGGGTGGTCCGGCATTTGCAGTGGGTATAGTAGGCTTTTAATAGGATATTGGATTTTAGCAACGGCCTGGATTTCTATCCGGGCTTTTTTTGTGGAAAATTGTGAAGGTTGATGAACGCACTCCCCAAAACAAAAGACCATCCTTACCCGTGTAAGTAATGGTCTTGACCCTTAAAACAACCTGTCGCAAGAGTTAAATACTTTTTTAGCCCCTACCCCGTCTTTTTACCAGGCGACTGTAGCTATTTAACTAAAATACGCGCTTTTTTTCCATTTCTTTGCGCGCGGTTTTTGGAGACCACCATAATACATTGATAATCAGCCGATATCTTTCCAATCTTTTTGCTGGTTTGTCAAGTCCAAACGGGGCTTGATCCGCTGCCGCCCGGATTTTGTGTATTTAATGGAGGCGGCGGGGAGGTTTGTTAAAATATGAGCCAGGTCTACTTTCGGATACCCTGTTTGGCATATAAGTAGATAATAATACCTGCATGGAAGGTAATATACCTTATATCGTCTTTTTCACGTATGATGTCCAGGATCATGCTTTGAAATTCCCGCTGAAGGCGGAGGTGGAGTGTATTGTTCCCGGCGTCTATACGGTCACGAATATCCGGCCCGAGCTCCAGGATGAGGGTTCTTTGCTTCCGCCGATCCGCATCCGGAAGGAGAATGGGTCCTGGATCTTTGTCGACAATGGGCAGGAAAGCAATCTCAGTGCATCCATCGGGCGGGCGATAGATAAAACGCTTTAAGAGCGCGGCCGGGGAAAATCAGCCTCAATACTTTGGCATAGGTTTCGCCGCATTTAACCTGTTTATAATTCTGTCACTAATCTGCCCTAATGGCCAGTCCCAAGAAAATAATGATCGTGGACGATGATGCCGATCATTTGTTAGCTGTCAATCTCATATTTCAGAAGAGAGGTTACCAGGTATTGGCCCTGCTCGGTTGCGAGAGTCTCGAAATGCTGGATGCGGAAGTGAGGCGTTTCAGCCCCGATCTTATTTTTATGGACCATGAAATGCCCGTCGTTTGCGGCAGCGACGCCGTGAAGATGCTGAAGGCGCATCCCGTTTACAAGAAGATACCGGTGATCTATTTTTCCGCGCACGACCGGATCGAGGCGCTGGCCAGGGCCGCGGGCGCCGACCGCTGGCTGAAGAAGCCGTATGTGCTGGAGAGGTTGATGGAAGTCACCGATCTGTACTTATCTTAGCGGTAATGAAAGGATTAAAGACTGTCATTTTCCTGCTCATCTCCAACAGCTTCATGACCCTCGCGTGGTATGGTCATCTGAGATTCAAAGAATTTTCCTGGGGCCGCAACCTGGCCTTGATCACGGTGATCCTGATCAGCTGGGGCCTGGCCTTCTTCGAGTACCTGTTCCAGGTGCCCGCCAACGAGAGCGGGTTCAAAGCGAACGGCGGACCTTTTACGCTGGTGCAGCTGAAGACCATACAGGAGGCCATCACCCTGACGGTGTTTATGGCGTTTACGCTGATCTTTTTCAAGGAAGAGAAGATCCATTGGAATCACCTGGCGGGTTTTGCGTTGATCGTCCTGGCCGTATTCATTATCTTTAAAAAATGGTAAAGCTGCTGGCCGTGGTCATGAGCGTCACGATCGACCATAAAACCTATCTTTTACGATGAAGATACTTGTGATCGAAGATGAGGTCAAGCTGGGGCAGTTTCTCGGCGACGGACTTGCCGAGGCGGGTCATGTGTGCGATCATTTCACCGATGGCGCCAGGGGGTTCGAGGCGGCCATGGGCGCCGATTACGATCTTATCCTCCTCGATCTTATGCTACCCAATATGAACGGCTTCGAGATCCTTACCCATCTTCGGCACGCGCGGAACCCGACGCCCGTGCTGGTGCTTAGCGCGCTAAGCGATACGGACAAGGTGATCCAGGCGCTTGACCTCGGGGCGATAGACTATATGCGGAAGCCGTTTGATTTTGACGAGATGCTGGCGCGGATCCGGACGATCCAGCGCAGGAGTCTTAGCCAGGCGGGCTATCTGTTATCCGTCGGCGATCTGCAAGTCAACCTCCTCAGCAGGGATGTGGTGCGCGCGGGCCAGCGGGTGAACCTCTCCAACCGGGAGTTTGCGCTGCTGGAGTTTCTGCTGACCCACGCCAACCAGGTCATGACCAAGACCCAGATACTGGAAAAGATCTGGGATATCAACTTCGACCCGGGTAGCAATATCGTCGAAGTCCATATGTACCAGCTTCGGAAAAAGATAGATAAGGATACCCTCGAACCGCTTATCCAGACGGTGATTGGCCGCGGGTATTTGCTGAAGGGGGAAGTCGTAAAAAGTTAGTCCTGGCGCTCATGGGCATCAAACTAAAGATAACGCTTGGTTTTAGCGTGGTATTCATCCTGCTTAGCCTTTTGTTCAATCTCATCGGGTATCGGCGCATCCGCGATATGCTGATCGAAGACGGCAACCGCTATCTTCTTTCGCGGGCCGATGTGCTGCTGGACAAAACGGAGATCGACCCGGCGATCATCCCGCTGCCGGACAAGAACTCGTTCATCCGGGTACTCGATGGCGGGGGTCGGGAGCTGTTCGCGTCGCCGGGTATCCTGAGCCGCATCGCCACCCCTACCCTGTCCGGGGTCAGCGATACGCTGGGGATGCGTGTCGCGTATGTGCGGCGGGACGGTGCGGCGCTGGTGCTCGCCGTCAGCGATAGCCAGTTGCAAACCAATCTCCGCTTATTGTTGAGCCTGATGATCGTGAGCAGCACCCTGAGCGTACTCATCTCGGGGTTGGTGTCGTATATCCTGGCGCGCAAACTGCACGAGCTGAGTGTGACCATCAATGATATGATGCACCGGATCGACGAATCCCTGCAGCAGCAACAGAACTTCTTCGGCAGCGCTTCGCATGAGCTCAAGACGCCCCTGGCTATCCTGCGGACGGAGCTGGAGGTGGGACTGCGCAAGCCGGGGCTCGAAGATGGTGTCCGGCATCTGTTGAGTAACCAGTTGGAGGAGATCAGCCGGTTACAGGAGATCGTCAACGAATTCCTGGTCGTCAGCCAGCTCCGCGTGGGGGCGCCTTCGCTGTACCGGCGGCCCTTCGATCTCTCGGTGCTGGTGGTGAAGGTCTATAACCAATTGCTGCCGCTGTTGCGGCAAAAGAACCTGGAACCCGTGATCCGGTTTGACGAAGAGGCCGCCGATTTTATCGTCAATGCCGACGAGGACAAGATCAGGATCGTGTTGCTGAACCTGTTGGAGAATGCGGCCAAATATGGGGTGAAGGATACGGCCATTCTGTGTAAGGTGGAGCGGACGGCGGCGACGGGGATGGCGGCGGGCGGAGCGCCATTGGCGGCGGGTGGAGAGCTGACGGTGGAATTTACCAATGTGACGGTGGCGGAAAAGGTGAGTACGGAGAACCTGCAGGTGGCTTTTTACCGGAGTGATCTTATTCAGCGGGGCGCGGGGCTCGGCCTTTGGCTTTGTAACGAGATCATCCGGCTGCATGAGGGGCGGATCGCGATCAGCAGCGGCGACCACCGGTTTACCGTAAAAATAAGTCTTAGGGAAGGTATTTATTGATGGTCGCCAGCAGCGTGTCGATGTTGAAGGGTTTTGCCAGGAAGCCATCGGCTCCCGCTTCTTTTGCAAACTGTTCGGCTCGCTCTACCCCGGAGAAATAGACGACAGGGATGTCCTTTGTCGCCTCGTTGGCCTTGAGCAGTTTTGTCGACTGGATGCCGTCTCTATGGGGCATCCGGTGGTCCATGAAGATGAGATCGGGCATGAAGTCCCTGACCACTTCGAGCAAAACGTCCGTATTCCAGAGTACCAAAATGTTGAATCCCCTATTTGTCAAGATCAGCTTACAAATCGATAAGTGGTCTAAGTCGTCGTCTACCAGCAAAATTTTCCTGGGATCGGGCATGCCGCGCTTTTTGGGCGTAAATTTATGGGCTGGGCCTTCTTCCCAATCTCTCCGGCATCTATATGAAGAAAAATTAATTTCGACGGGAGAGATACATTATAGTTATCAACAAGGTGTTGATAACCAAGATGTAGACAAAATTCCACAAGGGTTGGAAGAAGTTGGGATGAAGGGGCTGAGCGATCAAAACTTACTGCCATGTTTACAAATTATTTTAAGGTAGCCTTGCGTAATCTCTGGAAAAGCAAGGGTTTTACGGCCATTAATATCATCGGGCTGGCATCGGGTCTCGGGGTGTGTCTGCTGATCGTGCTGTATGTCGTAGACGAGTTGAATTATGACCGATTCAATGTCAACGCCGACCGGATATACCGGGTCGATGCCGATATCTACTTCAATAATACCCAGTTCCTGGCGGTGGCCTCGCCCCGGCCGCTTGTCTATACCCTCAAGAAGGAATATCCCCAGGTGGAGCAGATGGTGCGCACCAATTACCAGGGCGATATCATGATAAAGAAGGGTCCCGGGTTTATCCAGGACCACCACCTTGTCTTTGCAGATTCCACTTTCTTTCAAGTGTTTACGATGCCCATGATCGCCGGCGACCCCATGACGGCGCTGAACGAACCCAATAGTATCGTGATCGACGAGAGCGCGGCGAAGCGGTATTTTGACGGGACGGACGTTGTCGGTAAGACGCTGGAACTGGAGAACCATACCGTTTGCAAGGTGACGGGGGTGATCCGGGATATCCCCCGGCAATCGCATTTCCATTTTAGTTTTATCCGGCCGCTGCGGGATTTTTATAATCACGGGGACGATAATGACTGGCTGAGCAATAACTACACGAGCTTTATCCTTGTGAAACCGGGGGTGAGCCGGTCCTTTATGCAAAGCCGGGTCGACGTGATGGTGAACACCTATCTGGGGCGGCAGTTACAGGACCTGTTGCATACTTCCGTCGCGGAAATTCAGAAATCGGGGAACCACTTCCGGTATGAGCTGATGCCGCTGACGGATATCCATCTGCATTCGAACAAGTCGTATGAGTATGAGGCCAACGGCAATATTACTTTCGTTTATATCTTTTCGATCGTTGCGATAATGATCCTGCTGATCGCCTGTGTGAATTTTATGAACCTGAGCACGGCCCGGAGCGCCAACCGGG